>Ga0157370_10000308_pt1 | contig 61300 bp, 51 predicted proteins | sample C35metaG_FD_113463 | JGI IMG/M metagenome (GOLD analysis project Ga0157370, IMG submission 113463) | Corn rhizosphere microbial communities from Kellogg Biological Station, Michigan, USA - C3-5 metaG | ecosystem: Host-associated > Plants > Roots > Rhizosphere > Soil | place: USA: Michigan...
CGCAGGCGAGGGCTTCGACTGGACAAGGCCGCCCACGCGGGGCCGGTCAGGGATGACCGGCCGTTTTCGGGGAGGCAGGGACAGCCGACTCGAAAACCCCCAGGCGAAGCCCGACCCGGCCGAAGGCCATTGAAATACGGCCGCGGTAGCGGCCCTTCCCTGAGGGGTCGCCGAAGGCGTGGCCGCGAGGGTCACCCCCGCCGTCTCTCCAACACGACACGACACACCGCGACAAAGCCAAACGCGATGGCGCAAGCCGAGCCGAGCTCGGCCATTGCCGCCAAGCCGGCCAGCCGACCAGCCGCCGCGGGATCGTCAGCAGGGCCGGCGTCCACCGGATCGGCTGCCATCCGCAGCGCCATAAACGAAGAACCCGCCTTGCGGCGGGTTCGTTCAGAGGTCCTGGTGGTACTGGACGTAAGGCGTTCGCGAGGAGTCGGGCTCTGGGCCCGCCGGGCTCGCGGGGGCGTTGCCCGAGGACCAGACGTTCTGTGCGCCGACCGAGAGCTCGCCACGCCATGGCAGGCGGAAGGTGACGCCGAGGTCCACCGCGCTCCAGCGGCGATCCGGGTTCAGGCCATTCACGATGTTGGCTTCCGGCTGCATGGTGCGGCCGGTGATGGCGCCCGACACGGAACCGCGGTCGACGCCGAAGCTCAGCGCTTTCTGGTCGACCGAACCGATGCCCAGCAGATTGCCCGGCAGCAGGCGGATGCGACCGACGCTGGCGCCGACGTCTATACCGCTGCGCGCACCGAGATCGACCCTGCCGTGAGCATTGAGCTCGGTGCTGGACGAAAGGGCGCTGATGGGAAGGCCCGATGCGGTCGACAGGCCCGGCAGCACACGCGGGAGCGCCGCGCCACCTCCCGTCGGACGGCTCGAACCGACGCCCAGACCGAGGCTGTAACCCGTGCCACGGTAGGTCGCGCCGACTTCGCTGCCGACAATGCGCGGCGGCGCACCCGGCGTGTAGCAACGGTTGTCGAGCCCACCCGGCGCCGCGGCGGCGCAGGATTCGGCCGAATTCGCCCAGCCCTGCCCGCTGACACTGGCATGGGCCTGAAGCCGCGGGCCGAGATCGTACTGCAGGCCACTGGACAGGAAGGGGCCGGCATCGACCGCGTGGAGGGCCAACGGCTTGCTGGGATCGGCGCGATCGTCGGCCTGGATGGCGAGCATCCGGCCATCGGGGGCGCGCCACAGCGGCAAGGAACCCTGGCTCGTCTGCGCGTAGGCATCCGGCTGCTTGGCCAGCAGACGGGACGCCGTGGCGTCCGGACCCACCGACGCACTCTGACCTGCCGCGGCGAGCGGCATCAGAAGTAGCAACGTGAGTAAGGATCGGCGCATGTCGGGTCTGGTCGTAAGCGGCTGAAGGTTTCCTCCCCGTGCCCCCGCCTTCAGCCCGACGAGGACGGCTCGACTATACCCCGTTTTACTTTTTACTAACACCCCGGAGCGGTCGAGGTTCAGGAAAAAGATTACCTGCCGTTTAGTACGACAGGGGGAACCGCGGCGCGTGGGGCGCAACGGGTTCGGCAACCTGCAAGGGCCATCGCACGGTTGCGTTAACGCATATAGACTGGCCCGACCACGACCGGAATCTTCGTCAGGCGATGACCATAGCTCCATCCCAAAGCCCGACATCGCAAACACCAGGCACAGGGGAGGTCGAGCCGCTGCATGACGCCGTCGAGCGTCTGCTGAGAGCCGCCGATGCCGATGGGGTCCGCGACGAGTGCGAGGCATTCGCGCGCTGCCTCCTGCCCGACGCCCGGGTCTCCTGGCTGCGCGTCGACGACGCGCCGATGGCGGCCGGCACCACGCTCGACCTCGCTGTCGACCCGCAGTCAGGGCGGACGCTGGGCTTCGGCACCGACGATCGCGACGCCTCCGCCTCGATCGACATGGTGTCCTGGCTGGGCAGGCTCGCCTCCGCCCGGCTACGCCAGCTTGCGGAAACCGCGAATCTTTACGAGGCGATCTCGCGCCTGGCGCTGGCCGAACGGCTGCAACGCGCGCTCTACGCCATCGCCGAGCAGGCGGGTGCCGAGCACAACATGAAGGACATGATGAGTGCGCTGCACAGCATCGTGGGCAGCCTCATGTACGCCGAAAACTTCTTCATCGTCCTGTACGACGCGCAGAACCGGACCGTACGCTTTCCGTATTTCGTCGATACGGTCGACGACGACACGCCGGATCCCGAAGGCATCCGCCTGATCGACGCGATCGAGAACTCCCTGACCTGGCACGTGCTGCAGAGCGGGCGTTCGATGATGGGCGCCAGCTCCGAGCTGGAAAAGAGCCTCCCGGGTCCGCGCGTGGCCATCGGCCCGCCCAGCGACGACTGGCTCGGCGTACCGATGAAGCGCGGTGACGACGTGGTGGGCGCCCTGGTGGTGCAGAGTTACCGGGACGACACGCACTACAGCGAAAACGACCGCGAACTCCTTACCTATGTCGCGCAGCACGTGCAGACGGCGCTCGAACGACGCCAGGCGCACGAGGAACTCGAGCGACGCGTGACCACGCGAACCGCGGCCCTGCGGGAGGCCAACCGCGTGCTGCGCCAGCAGGTCCTGCAACGTCAGCGCGGCGAACGCCTGCAGGCGGCCCTGTTCCGTATCGCCGAGCTGGCCAATACGTCGGACAGTATCGAGAACTTCTATGCCGCCGTGCATCGCGTCATCGGCGGCCTGCTCTACGCGCGCAACTTCTATATCGCGCTGCTCTCGGAAGACCAGAACAAGCTGACCTTCCCCTACTCCGTCGACGAACTCGATGGCGTGCGCGAGCCGCGCGAGCTGGGGCGTGGCCTCACCGAATTCGTGCTGCGTAACGGCAAGGCGCTGCTGGCCGATCGCGACGAGATCGACCGCCTCAATCGCGACCAGGTCCTTTCCACCAGCGGCGCGCGCTCACTGCACTGGCTGGGCGTTCCGCTGATCTGGAACGAGAAGTCGATGGGCGTGCTCGCGGTGCAGAGCTATTCGCCCGAACACACGTACAGCGCGCGCGACCAGGAATTGCTGACGTTCGTCAGCTACCACATCGCCAACGCGCTGCAGCGCAAGTACACGACCGAATCGCTGAAGCAGGCCTACGCCAGCCTCGAGCGACGCGTCACCGAGCGCACCCGTGCCCTGGCGCTGGCCAACCGTGACCTGCGCGAGCAGATCGCCGAGCGCGAACGCGTCGAACGCCGGCTGAAATACGAAACCCTGCACGACTCGCTTACCGGCCTGCCCAACCGCACGCTGCTCCTGCAGCGACTCGAGCAGGCGCTCAACCATTACCGCGAGAACCCGGGCGAACTGTTCGCCGTGCTCTTCATCGATCTCGACCGTTTCAAGGTGATCAACGACTCGGTCGGTCATCTGGTCGGCGACGATCTCCTCTTCCAGGTCGGCGGACGCGTGCGTGCCTGCCTGAAGACGCGCGATGTCGTCGCGCGTCTGGGCGGCGACGAGTTCGCCGTGCTGGTCGAGGGCATCACCGATCCCCAGGCGGCCACGCACATCGCGGAGCGCATCATCGCGCAGTTGCAGACACCCTTCCGCCTGGGCGCGAAGGAGATCTTCACCTCCGCATCCATCGGTATCGCGCTGCCGACGCCCGAATACACGCGACCGGAAGAACTGCTGCGCGACGCCGATTCGGCCATGTATCGCGCGAAGGACGAGGGACGCCATCGCGCCGCCGTCTTCGACGATCGCCTGCGCCGTGAAGCGCTTTCGCTGCTCGAGCTCGAGGGCGACCTCCGGCGGGCGATCACCCGCAATGAGTTCGTGCCGTTCTTCCAGCCGATCGTCGAACTGGCGACCTTACGCGTCGTCGGCTATGAGGCGCTGCTGCGCTGGCGCCATCCCGAGCGCGGCTTGCTTCCGCCCGGCGAATTCCTCGCGGTTGCCGAGGACACCGGTTGTTCGGAGGCGATCGACTGGCAGATCTTCGAGCAGGTGGCGCGGCAGGCCCGTGCGCTTACTCGCGACGAGGGCTTCATCAGCATCAACGTGTCGGGCAGTCATTTCCGCTCGGCCGATCTCGATCAGCGGTTGCTGGACCTGTTCGCACAGCACGGCGTACCCGCGCGATGTATCCGCGTCGAGGTGACCGAGCGCGCGCTGCTGGAGAATCCGGCGCAGGTCAAACGTATTCTCGAGCACCTGCGCGAGCACGGTGTCGGCATCGCGCTGGATGACTTCGGTACCGGGTACTCGTCACTGAGCTATCTGCATCAGTATCCGATCGAGACGCTGAAGATCGACCGTTCGTTTGTCATCGAGCTTCCGGCGGAAGACGATCAGGCGCATAGCACGGCAGTCGTCCGGGCCATCCAGGCGCTGGCGGACTCGCTGCGCATGCAGGTGATCGCCGAGGGCATCGAAACCGAATCGCAGATGCGGGTACTGCAGCGTATCGGCTGCCGGTTCGGTCAGGGGTTTCTGTTCGCGCAGCCACAGCCAGCGAGCAAGTGGCTGGGAGCGCCACTGTCGCTGGATGCCTGAGCGCGGTTTACTGCAGCGTCGAGGGGGCGGGAGGGGTCTCGGCCTGCGTGAGCAGACGCTCGGCATCCACGCGATCGAACACATACCGCGTGGCGCAGAACTCGCAGATCACCTCGATCTCGCCATCGCGATCCTCGAGGGTCGCCTCGACCTCGTCGCGCCCCAGCGCGCGTAACATGCCTTCCACGCGCTCCTGTGAACACGTGCAGCCAAACGCGAGCGGCTTTGGCTCGTACAGGCGCACGGTTTCCTCGTGATAGAGCCGGAACAGCAGCTCCTCCGGCCGCGTCGACAGCATCTCGCTGGCGCTCAGCGTCGCCGTCAGGTGACCGACACGCTCCCAGGCGTCGTCGTCCTGTTCAGCGGCGCTGTGTCCGCCCTCTCCCGCTACCGGTTGCAGGATGAGGCCAACCGCGTGCACGCCATCTGCCGCCAGAAGAATGCGCGCGGGCAGCTGTTCCGACCGCAGGAAGTAGTTCTCCAGCGCCTCGGCGAGGGACGACGTGTCGAGGTCGACCAGCCCCTGATAGCGGCCGCGATCGATCTGGCCGATGGTGATGGCGAGCGCGGCGTCGGGCAGCTCGCTCAGATCGAGCTTGCCGTCCGTCACCGGCATGTCGCCGTCGTCGAATCGCGCCAGCCCGCGGAGGCGGCCCTTGTCGGTGCATTCCGCGAAGAGGAGGCGAAGCGCGCCCTGACTCTTGAACTCCAGGGACAGCGAGCCTTCGAATTTAACGTTGCCGGTCAGCAGCGCGGATGCCGCGACTGCCTGCCCCAGCGTGTCGCGAAGCTCCGCGGAGTAATCGACGCGCGAGGCGATGTCCTGCCAGCTGGCGCCGAGCCGCACGAGCACGCCGCGCACACCCGCCTTCTCGAGCAGGAAGCGGTGCAGCACGTCCTCGGACGCAAGGGTATCGACGATCGAATCGGTCACGGTGGCCTCCTGGTGATCCGACGGGAGATGGGGGTGGGTCGGCCCGGCGACAAGCCTGCATGGGCACAGGCCCTTTATACTGCGCCATCCTCCTTCCGCGTGCCCTCATGAGCCCGACGCCCCGCTCGCTGCCCCGCCGCATCGTCCATCTCGCCGGCCTGCTCATCGTCTCGTGGGTCGCGCTGTCGGTCCTGGTGGTCTTCGTGCTGCGCTTCGTGCCGCCGTGGACCAGCGCGATGATCATGGAGCGCCGGGTGGCCGCGCTGGTCACCGGAGAAACCGGCTTCACCTATCGTCACCACTGGGTGCCATGGGAGCGCGTATCGCCCCAGGTGGGCCTGGCCATGGTCGCTGGCGAAGACCAGAAATTCCCCTATCACCACGGCTTCGACGTCGATGCCATCCAGGACGCGATCGACGCGGCCGACGAGGGCAAGCGCCTGCGCGGGGCCAGCACGATCAGCCAGCAGGTCGCCAAGAACCTGTTTCTGTGGAACGGCCGCAGCTTCGTGCGCAAGGGCGCCGAGGCCTATTTCACCGTGCTCATCGAGGCCTTGTGGCCGAAGCAGCGCATCCTCGAGGTGTACATGAACATCGTGGAGCTCGGTGACGGCATCTACGGTGTGGGCGCCGCGAGCGGCACGTTCTTTCACACCACGCCCGATCGCCTGGGTGTGTCGCAGGCAGCCCGGCTTGCGGCCGTCCTGCCCAATCCCCGCCGCTTCCACGCCGAGGCGCCCAGCGCTTACGTCCAGCGGCGCGCGGCGTGGATCTCGCAGCAGATGAGCCAGCTCGGCGGCCCGGCCTACCTTACTCGCCCGGCCCCCGTCGCCGGTCGCGTACGCTGAGCGCCACCATGACGTATTCACTGGCCATCGTCGTCCCGGCATATAACGAAGCGCAGGTCATCGACGACTTCCACGCACGTATCGCCGCGGTGCTCGACGGGCTCGACGCGGACGCGCGCGTGATCTACATCGACGACGGCAGCCGCGACGAGACCTGGTCGCTGATTGAGCGCATCGCCCGGGCGGATGCCCGCGTCGTCGCGCTGCGCTTGTCGCGCAACTTCGGCAAGGAGGCGGCCATGACCGCCGGTCTCGATGCCGCGGATGCCGACGCGGTCGTCGTGATCGATGCGGATCTGCAGGATCCCCCCGAGCTCATCCCCACCCTCATCGCCCGCTGGCGCGAAGGCTTCGACGTCGTCTACGCGACCCGCGGCGAGCGCGACGGCGAGACGCGCTTCAAGAAGTTCACCTCGGCGGCGTTTTACCGCGTCATGGAACGGGTGGCCGACACACCGCTTCCCCGCGACACGGGCGACTTCCGCCTGCTCTCGCGCCGCGCGGTCGAGGCACTGCACGGCCTGCGCGAGCGCCAGCGATTCATGAAGGGATTGTTTGCCTGGATCGGCTACCGGCAGACCTCCGTGGTCTATCACCGCGACGCCCGCCACGCCGGTACGACCAAGTGGAATTACTGGCGCCTGGGCAACCTCGCCGTCGAGGGCATCACCTCGTTCTCCACGGCACCGCTGCGTATCGCCACCTGGCTCGGGGTGTCCGCCGCGGGCCTGGCCTTTCTCTACGGCGTATGGGTGCTGCTCAAGGTGTGCATCTGGGGCGACCCCGTACGCGGCTATCCCACACTGCTGGTGGTGATCCTCTTTCTGGGCGGCGCCCAGCTGCTGGCTCTGGGCGTCATCGGCGAGTACATCGGCCGTACCTACGCCGAATCCAAGCGCCGGCCGATCTACTACGTCGAGTCGCGGCGCGGCGCGCCCTCTTCACCTGATCGTTACCCTCGCCCGCGCGCACCCGGCGTAGACTGATCTCCTGGCGGCGGCACGCCGCGCGGCAGCGGAGAGTCGAGCATGCAGCAGGTCAAGCACCTCCTGGAAGGCAAGGGCAAAGCCGTCTACGCCGTGGCACCCGATGCCTCGGTCTACGAGGCTATCCAGCAAATGGCCGATAAGAACGTCGGCGCGCTCGTGGTCATCAAGGGCAGTGAACTGGTCGGCATCGTGTCCGAGCGCGACTATGCGCGCAAGGTCATCCTGAAGGACCGATCGTCGCGCGACACGCCCGTGGCCGAGATCATGACGGCAAGCGTCATCACGGTCGCCAGCGACGCCACGGTGGATGAATGCATGCGGCTGTGCACCGACGGGCGACTTCGCCACCTGCCCGTGCTCGACGGCACGAGGCTCGTGGGCGTCGTGTCCATCGGCGATCTGGTCAAAGCCGTGATCTCCGAACAGCGCGAGACCATCAATCAGCTGGAGAGCTACATCACGAGCTAGACCGGGTCGCGTCGTCGCGTTGCTCGGGTAGCAGGTCGGGCGATTTCGCCGCACGCCGGCCCATCTCGGCCGCCACGCAGGCGAGACCCGCGGCGGTCAGGCCGATCGCCGTGATGCCCACACCCGCGCCACGTATGGCGACGAGTCCCGACGTCACCACCAAATCGCCGAAGCGCCAGACAGCGGTCTCGATGAAGTTCTTGCCCTTGTAGCGCACTTCGCGCGGCGTGCGGGTGTACAGCGCGTCGGACGCCGGCTTGGTCATGCCGTAGGTCATGCCGCGCGAGCCGACCAGCACGATCGCGATCACCGGCACCGTCCAGCCGAAGACGTGCAGGTCGATGAGTCCGAGTGCCGACAGGCCGAGCAGCAGCGCCATGTTGACGAGCGCCGGCAGAACCATGGCCCAGACCACGCCCAGCCCGCGCATGATCAGCGGGGTGAGCGTCAGCTGCAGCAAGGCACCGAAGCAATTGGTCCACAGATCGAGATCGGCATAGAAGGCCGTGCGTGCCGCGTTGTCGGTGAAATGTCCCTTGGTGTAATCCGCCATCAGCGTGTAGCCCATGGTAGCGATGCCGTCGCCAAGCAGCATCAGCACGAGCATGTACCGCAGGAACGGCTGCGAGAACGCCGCCTTCGCGCCTTGCAGGATCGAACCGCCGACCGGCGCGCCTTCGCTTTCATCGTTCAGGTCACGCCGTGCCGAGAGCGCGAGCAGTGCGCCCAGCGCCAGCAGCAGAAACGCCGCGGAGACGACGAGCATCGCGGGCACACCGAGGCGCTGGACGAGCAGCCGTGTCAGTAAGGGGCCGAGCAGCGCGCCCGCCATGCCACCGGCCGCGATGAACGGGAACATCAGCCGCGCCTGCTGGCTGCGGTAGACATCCGCCATGAAGCTCCAGAAGAGCGACACGACAAAGAGATTGAACACACTGACCCAGACGAAGAAGATCCGCCCGAGCGCCACCGCGCCGATGCGGTCCTGGGCGACGAAGGCCGGGATGAACGCGAGCATCGAAGCGGCGAAGAAGACGTAGCTGCTGCCGATTACCAGCTTGCGCGGAAATCGCGAGACCAGCCAGCCGAAGACCGGTGTCAGCGCCAGCATCACCACGAAGACGATCGCGTAGAACTGCGGCAACGACTGCGATCCGGCCGCGCCAGCGAGCTGATCGCGCACCGGACGGAGCACGTAGTACGACGTCATCACGAAGAAGAAAGCGATGACGGAGAGCGTGAGGGTCCTCGCTTCGTCCCTGGCGAAGGGTCGACGTTCGTTCACGGTGGGTCCGGGGGCGGCGGGATGCGCGAGAAGCCTAGCACGGCTCGCCGCGGGCACCGGATCGTGAAGGGGAACCGGGTCGTCGTTTGTGTGAAGTCGTCCGTCCGTTGTAGACAGCGATGAAGTACACGACAATGACCGCGACGATGATCAGAAAAACGATCCATCCCATGACGTTTCCCTCCCTTCGGCGTGTCCGTCACGCCTCGCTTTCGCGAGAATAGCATGTCGTTTCGATCCGCCTCCCTGCTGGCCTGTGCGCTCGCCTGCGCCGCCACCGCCCCCTTCGCCCTCGCCGCTCCGCCCCCGCAGAAGCCGCCGCAGAAACCCCCGGTCGTCCATGTCGACCCGACGTCGGAAAAGCTGCCTGCGGAGCGCGTGAAGGAAACGATCGAGAACTACAACCGCTGGATGGACGCGGCCGAAGCCCGCGACGCCGCCCCCGCGATCGTCACCGCCGTGATCGTCGACGACAAGGTCGTGTACGAGCGCGCCATCGGTTACGCCAACGCGAAGACGAAAGAAGCCGCCACACCGGAAACCGTGTTCCGCCTGGCGTCGCTGTCGAAGGCCTTCGCCACGGGCGTCACCGCCGTGCTGGTCCGTGAAGGCTTTCTCAGCTGGGACACCAAGCTGATCGACACCATTCCGTATTTCAAGCTCAAGGACATGGAGGCGGCGCAGCAGGCGACCGTGCGCGACATCCTCGGCCAGCGCCTCGGTCTGCCGCGCAACACGTACGACAACATGCTCGAGGCCGACGCTCCCTACGAGGAGCTCGTCCGCAAACTGGACGAGGTGGACCTCTCCTGCAAGGTGGGCGCGTGCTACGGCTACCAGAACGTCGCCTTCAGCATGATCGGCGACGTGATCTACGCCACCACCGGCGATTATTTCTTTCGACAGGTCGAACGCCGCATCTTCGCCCCGCTGGGCATGACCACCGCCAGCTACGGCCGCGACGCGCTCGAAGCCAGCAAGAGCTGGGCACGCCCGCATCGCGGCGGTCCGCACAATTGGATTCCCTACGAGCCCAACGACAGTTACTACCGTGTCGCCCCCGCCGCCGGCGTCAACGCCAGCCTGCGCGACATGGAGCAGTGGCTGATGGCCCAGATGGGCGGACGTCCGGACGTCCTGCCGACGCCATCGCTGGACGTACTGCACGCGCCCGAGGTGGCCACGCCGTCGGAAGTTCACTCGCTGCCCTGGCGACGCGCGCGTGTCACCGACGCGCACTACGCGCTGGGCTGGCGCGTATTCAAGTACGCCAATGAAGACCTGATCTTCCATGCGGGCGCGGTCTCTGGCTATCGCACGATGATCGGCTTCTTTCCCAAGTATCACGCCGGTGTCGTGACCATGTGGAACGGTGCGGGTCCGGTCCCGGCGGGTCTGATGCCGATGGTGTTCGACAGCCTGCTTGGGCTCAACCACGTCGACTGGGCGGGTGTGGAAGGAAGCGTGCGCACGGCGCCGGTGGCCAAGGCGGCGCCTGCCACGAAAACCAAAGCGAAAGGCAAGGCGGCGCCAGTGAAGAAGGCGGCACCGGTCAAGGCCGTCAAGAAAAAGAAGAAGCCGGAGTAAACGAGGTTCCGGCTTCCGGGCTTTCACCAGGTTACGGCGACCGTGATCGTTTTCATACGACCTGTAGCCCAAAAGAAACGGCCCCGAGGGGCCGTTTCTTTTTTGCGCGGCTGGTGTGGTGACTTACCGGCCGAGGTTGAACTGCAGGCGGCGGCGCAGGGTGACGGTCATCGGTTCGCCGTTGCGTGTGGCGGCCTTGTACTCCCAGCGGCTGACGGCGTCGATCGCGGAGCGGTCGAAGATATGCTTCGGCTGAGCGTCGACCACGTTGACGTTCGCAACGCGACCGTCGGGACCGACGGTCAGCTCGACGTCGACCCAGCCTTCCTGATTCGCACGCATCGCGGCAGTCGGATAGCGCGGGTTGACCTGACGGATAAGGACGGCATCGCTGATGGCCCCGCCCTCTGAGGCAGCCGGCGCGGCGGCCGGTCGTGCGACGGGTGCGGCGACGGGCACCGCCTGCTGCGCCTGAGCGACACGAGCCGCCTGCTCGCGTGCGGCCTGCGCGCGCTGCGCCTCGATGGCCGCGGCGGCCTGTTCGGCCTGCTGACGCTGGGTGGCGGCGGCATTCTGCTGCGCGACCTGCTGAGCCTTCTGCGCATCCACCGCCTGCTGCTGCTCGCGGTCCAGCGTCTTGCGCTGTGCGTCGAGCTTCGAACGCAGGATAGTCAGGGTGTAGTTCTCGGGGTCGGCCTTGGCGAGCAGGTCGATCTCGCGCTGCGCTTCATTGAAGTCGCGCTGGTTGATCGTCTGCTCCGTCGCGGCTGAGCCGTAGGAGAAGGTCTCGCGCAGCGCATCCGCGGCGACCGGGTTGCCGGGCTGCTTCTGCAGCACCTTCATATAGAACTCGAAGGCATTGTTGCCCGCCGGGGCGACGAGGCGCTGCTCGTTCATGGCGGTACGCGCTTCGGCCAGCAGCTGGTCGACGCTGAGTGCATCGACGTTGGCCGGCGGGGCCACGCCGGTCGCGGCAGCCTTCTGCACCGCTACCGGCGCGGGCGTCTCCGCGGCGCGGGCGTCGCGGTAAGGCTTGACGATCAGGAACCAGGCCGCGACGGCGAGCGCGACGACGATGCCGATGACGGCGAGCGTCACGGGACTGACCGCGCCACGCTGGCGGCGATCGATAAAGGGTGGACGGTTATCCATGGCGGTCGTACGACTCCGCAAGGCGCGCGCCCCCTGATGGCTTGACGCGGTGGACCCCCCGTCCCCCGCAGCGCGATGTGGCGACAAGGTAACCGTAATGGCCGCGTGAATCCAGCGCGACGCCCTAGGAGCTTTTCCGGGGGAGATATTCTGCGAACCCCATCAATGAATAACCCCGGCAAGCCGGGGTCAAGGTTTCGAAGTGTCTCCCCGCGCTGGGCACCGCGGGGAGATAATTCGGAAACGTACTTTCTTATTGGAAGGTAACGCTTACTTGGCCTTGGCGGCCCGGGGTGCCTTGGCGGTCTTGGTCGCGCGAACGACCTTCGCTGCGGCGACCTTCTTCGAGGCAGCCTTACGCGGGGCGGCAGCCTTACGCGGAGCAGCCTTGCGAGCGGTCTTCTTGACGGAGGCCTTCTTTACGGAAGCCTTCTTGACTGCCTTCTTGGCAGCGACCTTACGGGTGGACGCCTTGCGGGCGACCTTCTTGACCGCAGCCTTCTTGGCGGTGGCCTTCTTGGCCGGCGACTTGCGGGTCGCAGCCTTCTTGACCGCGACCTTACGGGTCGAAGCCTTCTTCGCCGGCGACTTGCGCGCGGCCGTCTTCTTTACGGTGGACTTCTTCGTCGCTTTCTTGGCGGCGGACTTCTTGGCAGTGGCTTTCTTGGCAGTGGCCATAGTTCTCTTCAGCTCCTCATCAGTTGGCAGTGGTTGCCCAGTAAAAGCGTGGAGGAACGCTTCGACCAGCAGGTCGCTGTTCGTAGCGTGCCTCAAATTGTTCACCTGGCGGCGAGTACGTTCATCGGATAGCAGGCGGAGAATGTGCAGCGGAATCGAGACGGTGATCTTGCGTACCGCACCCGCTTTCGAACCATGCTCCACATACGGCCTGACGAATTTTCCTGTTTCCATTTCCGGGTTCCCCGTCAATTGACGCAAAAGCTATTCCTGAACATTTCCGCTGTCAATAAATTTTGGCTCTAAATTGAAGACGTTGCGGACACATACCGGACGATCGGGAAGTCCACCGGGTTTATCCCCGACGCACCTTCGGCATTAGCAAGGCACTAATGGACTTCCATTCAAAACACACCGCATCTCTTATGCGGTTCAAAAAACACCTTAAATAAAGGCGTTTTTTTGTTCGTTCAAAAAAAACGCCGCAATCGCATCGCACCGCGACAGCGTACGTCGTCGCTCCGGTCACCATCCATCGGGAGGCGAATTCCGGGGATGAACGGAACACGACTGAGGCGAAAAAAATTTTTCGCCGAAGACCCCTCCCGGACAAAAAAATGCCGGTCGAAGACGACCGGCATCGGGGTGAAGCGTCGGCGAGTCGATCAGTGGTCGTCGTTCTCGGCATGATCGGCGTACTCGTCGGCTGTCATCAGCTCGTCGAGTTCGCTCTTGTCTGCGATCTTCAGTTTGAAGATCCAGCCACCCTCGTACGCATCTTCGTTGATCGTTTCCGGCTTGTCGGCAAGTACCGTGTTCACCTCGGTCACTTCGCCCGACACCGGCGCGTAGATATCGGAGGCGGCCTTGACCGACTCGACGACCGCCGTGCTGCTGCCTGCCTGCACGCTGCTGCCCACTTCCGGCAACTCGACGTAGACCAGATCGCCCAGTGCGCCCTGCGCATGGTCGGAGATGCCGACGGTGACCGTGCCGTCCTGTTCGACGCGGACCCACTCGTGGGTTTTTGCAAATTTCAGATCGCCGGGGATTTCGCTCATGGGGTGTTCCTCGTTGTCTCGGGACGGGGTGTGCGTTGGTGCGACGGCCAATTGTCGCCGGTCCGCGCGTTTCGCGAAAGCGTCTGGGAGAAACGCGGGCGCCATGCGCGGCTGCGGGCGTTCGCCTGCCCTAGGGCTACGAACTCCCCTACGTGAACCTAAGGCTTCGCTCGCAGCGCGAGCGAACACGCGGGCATACGCTGACAACCAGCTCGGCCAATCGAGCTGAACCACGAAGGCGACCTCCGACGTCGCCCGCCCCATTCCCCATGGAGAACCTTATGACACGGAAAACCAGGATGACCTGCCTTGCAGCCCTCATCGCCGTCGCGCTCTCGCCGTCGCTGATGGCGACGGACGTTTCCTCCCCCGGCGACGCACGCGTCGCACTGGCACGCGACCTCGCCTCGATCCTCCACCAGCCCGCCCTCGATACCGCCATCCGTGACCATCTGGGTAACGGTAAGGCCCCATTGGCGGAAATTCTCAACGACTACGCCCAGACCGCGGTCGCCGATGGCAAGCAGGACGTCGTGGACGACATGCTCGACCTCGACCGACAGGCTGTCCACCTGCGCGGCCTCGAGGGCAGGCTCGGCCATATCGCCAGCGTGCGTGTCCACGGTCTGGGCGCACATCCGCAACCCAGGAGTCTTCGCGGCTTCTGGACCGCCGCCGTGACCAGCGACGGTTCGACCGGCAAGAAACAGGTCGTCGCGTTCGATCCCGAGGGTAAGCGACACAGCTTCGCGATCGACCAGGCTCCCGACATCCCCATGCTCCTGGTGGAAACCGACGGTACCGCCGCTGTGCAGGCAGGCATGGCCGTACTCAATGAGGCGGCGCGTGGCGCTTCGTCAAGTCGTCGACTAACGACCTTCGCCCGGGCTGACGCTAGCGAAACGAAGGGCGAGTTGCTGACCATCCTCAAGGAAATCTATCTGGAGAAGGATCACGAGCCCAACATTCAGGGCGATGCCGAGGTGTTTGCTGTCGTGTCCGGCGTCGATGCCGCCGGTAAACCCGTCGTCGTCACCCAGGACATGCCCTGGCTCGACCACGACAAGCGCTGGTATACGCCGAGACAGGACCTGATCAACTGGACACAGTTCGGGACCAACTACGTCAACGTGCAGTTCTTTGAAGACGACGGCAACGTCAACTTCCAGAAGCTTGCGTCCGCCCTGACGGAGGCGGTGGGCGACACCGCGCTGGTCGTGTCGCCGGCGGCTCCGCCCGCGCTCATCGTGGCGGGCATCTCCAGGATCGGCCAGAAGATACTCGGCGCGATGGAGAGTTCGTGGTTCGAAAACAGCACGGACTACATCGATTCGTTCTACGTGCTGGAGCGCGGGCACGATTACGGCAGCAAAAACGCTCCGCTGATCGGCGCCCGCGGCGAAGTGAAAATGGTCCTGGCGCCCTACGAGGTCCGCCAGCGTTGACGAGAAGGCCGGGGTGGCACGCCATCCCGGCCTTTCTTCCCATGGAGCAAAACGATGCACCTGCCACCAGGCACGACGTTTCTTCTTTTCCTGCTGACCGCGGTCGCGAGCGTACCGTCGACCGCGCGTGCCGTGACGATCGGTCATTCGCCAACCCCGGAAGCCACCACCATGCTGCGGCGCATCCTGCTTCGCGACGACAAACATCCCGATTCGCTCGGCGAGGCGTCGATTTTTGTCGTGGTTTCCGGGACCGGTCAGGACGGCAAGCCGCGGACCGAAGTCCATCCCCTGCCCTGGGTCAAGCGGGATCGGACCTGGTATGACAGGTCCTATCCGTTGGTGGACTGGCGCCGCTTCACCGGCGGCTACGTCACGCTGCACATCTATGACCGCACGTCCGGCGAGGACGTCGCGCATGTGGATACCTTCTACGTCATCCAGCCGCAACGCAAATATCTGCTGCAGAACGGCGCAGCGGGCAACGCCGTCCTGTCACTGGAGCCGGGCGCGGCGTCCGCACGCTGACATATATATATGTGTACGTCAGTCGGCGATGCCGGGCATGGGCTGGCCGTCACGGACGAACGGGAACCTGACCACGCGCACCGGAATCTCGCGACCGCGGATGTCCACGCGCACGTCGCCGTGCTCGCCGACCGGAATGCGGGCGAAAGCGACCGACTTGCCGAGCGTCGGTGCGAAGCCGCCGGAAAGAATCTCGCCCTCGCCGATCGCCGTGAGAACTTTCTGGCCGTGACGGAGCACGCCCTTCTCGTCCATCACCAGACCGACCATGACACGTGATACCCCGTCAGCCTTCTGCGACTCCAGCGCGGCGCGGCCGATGAAGTCGCGGCCTTCGTCGAGCGAGATCGTCCAGGCCAGCGCGGCTTCCCATGGCGTGACCGTTTCGTCCATGTCCTGACCGTAGAGATTCATGCCGGCTTCGAGGCGCAGGGTGTCGCGCGCACCCAGACCCGCCGGGGCGACGCCCGCCTCGCGCAGCAGGTTCCACAGCTCGACCACGCGGCTGTTCGGTACGACGACTTCGAAGCCGTCTTCACCCGTGTAACCGGTGCGGGCGAGGAACAACGGCATGCCGTTGGGACCTTCGACCTCGATGGCGGCGAACTTGCCCAGCTTCGTCGCCTTCTCGCGGACGTCCTCGGGCAGCAGTGCGATCAGCTTCTGTCGGGCGTTCGGACCCTGCACCGCGATCATGCCGAACTCGGGGCGCTCACGGACGGTGACGTCGAAGGCCGCCGCCTGCTTCGTGATCCACGCGAGATCCTTGACGCGCGTCGCCGCATTGACGACCAGACGGAAAAAATCCTCGCGCAGGAAGTAGACGATGAGGTCGTCGATGACACCGCCGTTCTCGTCGAGCATGCAGGTGTAGAGCGCCTTGCCCGATTTGGCCAGCTTGTCGACATTGTTGGCGACCAGCTTGCGAAGAAAGGGACGGACCTGCTCGCCGGTCAGGTCGACGACCGTCATGTGCGACACGTCGAACATGCCGGCGTCCTTGCGGACGGCGTGGTGTTCTTCGATCTGCGAGCCGTAGGCGATCGGCATGTCCCAGCCGCCGAAGTCGACCATGCGGGCACCGAGTTCACGGTGGGTGGCGTTGAGTTCGGTCTTTTCGGTCATCGGCGTACCTTGCGGGGGATGGCGGTGGGATACAGCCCCGTATTATCCGGTCCGACGACAGATAAGGCCAATCGCAGCGCAACACGTCCGGACTAAGGTAGCCTTCCTTCTATGACGACGGCACCCGCCCCCGGCTCCGCCACCCTGACCCGCGACGCGGCGGGCGAACGGCTGTCGATCTCGGGCGACTGGACGCTTGCCCACTATCCCGCCCTGCAGCGTCGCGCCAACGAACTGGCCGGATCGATCGGGGCGGACGTCGCCGTCGACATCGCGCGGCTCGGCGCGATGGACACCTCCGGCGCCTTCGTCATCGCCGAACTGCTCGGCAGCGCACGCACCCAGCAACTGGCCCAGCATGAGGACCTGCCCGCTGCGCGGCGCGCGCTGCTGAAGACCGTGGGCGATGCCATCGACGCCTACTGCAAGGGCGTGAAGCGCAAGCGTGACGCCGGCTTCGTCGAAGCACTGGAGCGGATCGGCAGGTCGCTCGAAGGTTTCTGGAAACAGACCGCGGAGCTGCTGGCTTTCATCGGCATCACCCTGCAGGGATTTCTCGCCACGGTCTGGCAACCGAAGCGCTGGCGGGTCACCTCACTGGTGTCGCACATCGAGCAGACGGGCCTGGATGCGGTACCGATCCTGGCGCTGCTCTCCTTCATGGTCGGTGCGGTGGTCGCTTTCCTCGGCTCGACCGCGCTGGCCAGTTACGGCGCCAGCATCTTCACCGTCGACCTGATCGGCTTCGCCTTCCTGCGCGAGTTCGGCGTCCTGCTGACCTCGATCCTGCTCGCCGGCCGGACCGCGAGCGCCTTCACCGCGCAGATCGGTTCGATGAAGGCGCGGGAAGAGATCGACGCCATCCGCACGCTGGGACTGGACCCGGTCGAACTGCTCGTTCTGCCCCGCGTGCTCGCCCTGCTGATCGCCCTGCCCCTGCTCACCTTCATCGCCATGATCGCCGGCATCGTCGGCGGCGGCGTGGTCTGCATGGCGGTGCTGAAGATGTCGCCGTCGATGTTCCTGTCGATGTTCCAGGCCGACATCTCGCTGACCCAGTTTCTGGTCGGCATCGCCAAGGCGCCCGTCTTCGCTTTCATGATCGGGGTGATCGGCTGCATGGAGGGCTTCAAGGTATCGGGCAGTGCGCAGTCCGTCGGCGAGCACACCACCTCGGCGGTGGTGCAGTCCATCTTCGTGGTGATCCTGCTCGATGCCCTCGCCGCCCTCTTCTATATGGAGATGGGCTGGTGAGCGCGCGCGAAACCGTCATCGAAGTGCGTGGCCTGGTCAATCGCTTCGGCGCGCAGACCGTGCACGAGAACCTCGACCTCGATGTCTACCGGGGCGAGATCATCGGCGTCGTCGGCGGATCGGGTACCGGCAAGTCGGTCCTGCTGCGGACCATCGTCGGTCTCGTGCGACCGGTTGCCGGTGAAGTACGGGTCTTCGGGGAAGACCTGCTCTCGCTGTCGGCGGAAAAACGGTCGCTCGTGGAGCGTCGTTTCGGCGTGCTGTTCCAGAGTGGCGCGCTGTTCTCGTCGCTGACCGTCGCCGAGAACGTCGCGCTCCCGCTCGTCGAACACGCCGGTCTCGACCGCCTGGACGCGCAGCGGCTGGCGGGCGTCAAGCTGGCCTTGTCCGGACTGCCGGTGGATGCGGGGCGTAAGTATCCCTCGCAACTGTCGGGCGGCATGATCAAGCGCGCGGCACTGGCCCGCGCGCTGGCGCTGGATCCCGAGATCCTGTTTCTCGACGAGCCGACCGCGGGACTCGACCCGATCAGCGCGGCGGCGTTCGACAGCCTCCTCGTCACCCTGCGCGACGCGCTGGGTCTCACCGTTTTTCTGGTCACCCACGATCTGGACACCTTGTATTCGACCTGCGACCGCGTCGCCGTGTTGTCGCAGCGGCGCGTGCTCGCCGCGGCGCCGATCGATGAGGTCGCCCGCACCGACGACGCCTGGGTCCAGGCCTATTTCAACGGACCGCGCGGTCGCGCGGCCACCCTCGCCGCCCACCGAGGCAAGGACTGAGTCATGGAAACGCGTGCCCACCACGTCTTGATAGGACTGTTCGCGGTCCTCGTCGTCCTGTTCGGCCTGGCCTTCGGGGTCTGGCTGGCCAAGGCGCACTCCGATCAGGAGTGGAACTATTACGACATCGTGTTCAACGAGGCGGTCACCGGCCTGTCGAAGGGCGGCGCGGTGCAGTACAACGGCATCCGCCTCGGCGATGTCACGCAGCTGCGTCTGGATCCCGAAGACCCGCGCCGTGTGCTGGCCCGTGTCCGCCTGACCGGCGACACACCGTTGCGCAAGGACACGCACGCCAAGCTGGCCGTCACGGGTGTAACCGGTGTGGCCATCATCCAGCTTTCCGGCGGTTCGCCCGGCAGCCCGCTGCTGGTGGGTCATGACGGCGAAGTGCCGGTCATCATGGCCGACCCGTCCCCGCTCGCGCGACTCCTCGCCGGCGGCGAGGACCTGATCACCAACATCAGTCAGGCCGCCGCGCAGGCCAAGGATCTGCTGTCCAGGGACAACGTGCAGCGCATCGAGCGCACGCTGGATCATCTGGACAAGACCACCGCGGTCATCGCCGACGAGCGTGAGGACATCCGCTCGCTCATCAGGCAGCTGAATACGACGACGCAGGAAGCGAGCGCCACCCTCGCCGAGAGCCGCACGCTGGTGCACAACGCCAACGGTCTGGTCGAAGGCCAGGGCAAGGCGACGCTGGAGAGCGCGCAGCGGGCGATGGCGTCACTGGAGCATTCGATGGCCTCGGTCGATCGCCTGCTCAATGACAACGCCGACGCGATCAATGGCGGCGCCGCCAGTCTGGGCGACCTCGCTCCGGCATTGCGTGAGCTGCGCGACACGCTGGGTTCGCTGCGCTCGATCACCCGCCGTCTCGACGAAAACCCCAGCGGCTATCTGTTCGGCCGCGAGAAGACCAAGGAGTTCACACCATGAGCCGTGCCCGCTTCGCCGCTCCACTGCTCATCGCCCTGCTGGCCGGTTGCTCGATCCTGCCGAAGGCGGAAACGCCACGTATCTATACGTTACCCGCGGCGCCCGGCGCACGACCCGCCGCCTCGGCGGCGACGCCGGTCAGCTGGTCGCTACGTATCGCCTCACCCAATGCACCGCGCGCGCTGGACAATGCGCGCATCGCGGTGGTGCCCGAAGCGAACACCATTACGGTGTACGCGGGCGCGCGCTGGGCGGACAGCGTGCCGCATCTGGTTCGCGATCGCTTCGCGGATGCGTTCCGGGACAGCGGGCGTGTTTCAGCCATCAGTACCGATGACAGCAATCTGGGCGCGGACGTCGAACTGGGCGGGTCGCTCGCCGCGTTCCAGACCGAATATGTCGGTGGCGCGCCGGAAGTGGTGATTCGCTTCGATGCGATTCTCGCCAGTACGCGAAAGCACCAGATCGTCGCGTCGCGACGGTTCGAGGTGCACGAGCCGGTCAGTGGGAAGGAAGTGCCGCAGGTGGTCGACGCGGTCGGGCGGGCGATGGATAAGGTGTCGCGGGATGTAGTGAGCTGGACGTTGGCGTCCCGGGAGCAGGAGCATCGGTAACCCGGTTGGCGACGCTAGGCAATGTTCCGGAAGGTCAGATTGAGCCGAGCCTCCGCCACCCGCTTCCTGACCGGCAGCTCGTGCTTATAGAGCCGCTGGGTCTCTCCGCCCATCCGTAACAGGCTGCCATGCGGCAGCGCGATGGCGACTGGCTCGCCCCCTGTCTTCGCGCGGAAGCGAAACGTACGCTCCGCTCCCAGGCTGACCGAGGCGATCACCGGTGCCGCGGCAAGCTCCGGCTCGTCATCGCTGTGCCAGCCCATGCGGTCGGAGCCATCGCGATAGAGATTCGCCAGCACGCTGTTGAACGACGCATCGCACGCCGCCGCCACGCGATCGCGCAACGCGAGTAACGCCGGCGTCCAGGGCCGCGGCGCGAAGCGCGTCCCCGAGTAGCGGTACGTCGCCGCTTCGTCGCCGATCCAGGCACTGAGTCGCGGCGAGTCCACGACCCGCCCGAACATGCGGATACGGTGAACCTCCCAGGGCAGACGGTCACGCAGCGCATCGAACAGCGCGTCGGCTTCCTCGCGCGGCAGCCAGGCCGGCGCAAACGTCACGTCGGCGCCGGGCAGATCGATACGCTGCCAGTCCGGAATCAGGCGGGCTCCACCGGGTACGTGGGCTCGGCATCCAGCGACGACGCGCAGACAGCGGCCAGTTCGAGCAGACGCAGGTCGGAACCGCGCGCGCCGATCAGCTGCATACCGATGGGCAGGCCGTTGGGCAACGTACCCATGGGGATACTGACAGCCGGACAACCGGCCAGACTGGCGAAACCGCACAGATCCGCCTGCGACGCCGGGACCGGGCCATCCAGCGGGAACGCGCCCTGCGGCGTGGTCGGAAGCACCAGAACGTCGACCTGGGCGAACAGACGACGCATCTTGAGCGTCGCCGCATCCAGGACGAGATCGGCCGCCGCGTATTCAGCGGCGGACTTCTTCGTCGCAAAACCGACCATGTCGCGGAAACCGTTCGAGACCGGGTAGGCCTCATCGGCCAGCTCGGCCGCGAAGGTGTTGATCATCTCCGCTTCCATCAGCAGCAGGCCGGCACGACGCGTCTTCGCGAAATCCCAGTCGGAGAAGTCGACACTGCGACGTTCACCGAGCTCGCCCTGCAGGCGCGCCAGCGCGGCTTCGAACACGTCGATCACGTCACGCTCGACGCCTACCGCGGCCAGATCGGGCAGGAAACCGGCACGCAGGTTGCCCGGCTCCCAGTCCGGCGGCGAGAACGCGACACGACGGCGACGCGAGCGCGGATCGTCCGCGTCATAGCCGGCGAGCGTCTGCAGCAGGACCGTGAGGTCGTCGACGCCGCGCGCCAGCAGGCCCACCGCATCGAGCCGCCGCGCGGCCGGCACCAGGCCTCGCGCGGAAATTTCGCCGTGCGTCGGTTTGAGGGCGTAGATGCCGCAGTAGCTCGCAGGAACGCGGATCGAACCGAGGCTGTCCGAGCCAATGGCGGCTACGGCCATGCCGGAGGCCACCGCCGCGGCCGCACCGCCGGACGAACCGCCCGCCGTGTAACCGAGCCGGTGCGGATTGTGCGTCGCGCCATGAAACGGGTTGTTGGTGGTAAGGCCGAGCGCACCTTCATCCATATTCGTCTTGCCAAGCAGCACCGCGCCTGAGGCACGCAGGCGCGCCACGACATGCGCATCCTCCTCCGGTACGACGGTGCGGCGCCGCATACCCGCGCGCGTCGGCACGCCGGCGACGTCGAAATTGTCCTTGATCGCGATCGGCATGCCGTCGAGGCGACCGATCACACCGTCCCGCCGACGCCGGTCGGCGGCCAGCGACTGCTCCTGGATCAGGGAAACGCTGTAATCGGAAAAAGCATTCAGACGCGGGTTCAGACGCTCGATCGCGTCCTGGTAAACGTCGGACAGGGCCTGGGGCTGGACCCTTCCAATAGCCAGCCAGTGCAGAATCTGCAGTAGCGTGGCGCGGCGCATGTCGTTATCGGCGACCGGCGGCATCGTATTCATGAACTCTCCTTGCGCTTGGGGCGATTATGAACGCGATATGTGAAAGTCATGCAAGGCTTTATGACGCGAACGTGTTTGAAACGCGCCATTTGCCCCTCTGGCGGCGAAAACGGACAATGCCGGGTCAACCCTTCCCAGCCAGCCGAGTTTGAGTGAGCCAGCCATGAGCGAACGCGAAACCATGGAATACGACCTCGTCGTCGTCGGGGCCGGCCCCGCCGGTCTCGCGTTCGCGATGCGTACGAAACAACTCAACCCGGAGATCACCGTCTGCGTGATCGAGAAGGCATCCACGATCGGCGCGCAGATTCTCTCCGGCGCGGTGATCGAGACGGCGCCCCTCGACCGCCTGCTACCGGAATGGCGCAAGGCGCCCCCGCCGGTTTGCGTGCCGGTGACGAAGGACGAGTTCTGGCTGCTGCGCGACCACGCCTCGGGCAGCAAGCTGCCGGTGACGCCGCCGCAGATGAACAACCACGGCAACGTCATCGTCAGCCTCGGCGCACTCTGCGCGTGGCTGGCGCCTCAGGCGGAAGCGCTGGGCGTCGACGTCTTTCCCGGCTATGCGGCCGCCGAGGCGCTGTTCGACGAGAGCGGCGCGGTGAACGGCGTGCGCATCGGCGACATGGGCGTGGCACGCGATGGCACGCACAAACCCGGCTATACCGAAGGCATCGACATCCGCGCGAAGGTCACGGTGCTGGCCGAAGGCTGTCGCGGACACATCAGCAAGGCGCTGATCAGACACTTCGACCTCGACAAGGACAGCGACCCGCAGACCTACGGCATCGGCATCAAGGAGCTGTGGCAGCTGCAGCCCGGACGCGGCGAAGCCGGTAAGGTGGTGCACACCGCCGGCTGGCCGCTCGCCAACGACACCTACGGCGGCAGCTTCCTCTATCACCTCGACAACGACCGCGTGGCCATCGGCTTTGTCGTCGGCCTCGATTATCCCGATCCCAAATTCTCGCCGTTCGAGGCGTTCCAGCAGTTCAAGCACCACCCGAACGTGAAGAGCCTGCTCGAGGGCGGCACGATCGTTTCCGCCGGCGCGCGTGCCATCGTCGAAGGCGGCGCGCAGTCCCTGCCGAAGGTGGAGATGCCGGGCGCCATCCTCATCGGCGACTCCGCCGGCCTGGTCAACGTGCCCAAGATCAAGGGCACGCACCAGGCGATCGCCTCGGGCATGCTCGCCGCGGAACATCTCGTGGCATCGCAGCTCTCGCCCGCCGGCTGGGATGCGGCCCTGCGTGACTCGGCGGTCGTCGCCGAACTGAAGAAGGTGCGCAACATCCGCCCCGGCTTCAACAAGGGTCTGTGGTTCGGCCTGATCAACGCCGCGTGGGAAACCGTGACCGGCGGCCGCTCGCCGTGGACGCTGAAGAACCACGCGGACTGGTCGTCGCTGGGCAAGCTCGGCCAGTACGAGACCCCGAAGAAGGACTACGTCGACCGCACACTGGCACCGCGAGACCGGCTCGCCAGCGTGTATTTCGCGGCGACCGACCACGATGAGGACCAGCCGGTGCATCTGAAGGTGGCCGACACCTCGATCTGCATCGACCGGTGCACGACCGAGTATGGCAATCCGTGCGAGAAGTTCTGCCCGGCGGGGGTTTACGAGATGGTGCAGGATGAGGGCGGTAGGCGGCTGCAGATCAATTCGGCGAACTGCGTGCATTGTAAGACGTGCGATATCAAGGACCCATATCAGATCATTACCTGGGTGACGCCTGAGGGCGGGTCCGGGCCGAATTATCAGAATCTTTGATGGATATTGGCTGGAAATTGCGGCGGATCGGACATGTGCTGCGGCGCCTGAAGGGAAGCATTGCCATTCGTGGATGGCGAGGCACCGTGCGCAGGGCGATGCTCGCCCGGAAGCGCGCCGACGCGGACGTGGCGGACGACGCGATACCAGCCACCCTGAAACCGCCCGCCTCGGGCAAACCCGCACGACGGATACTCGTCATCGAGACCATGACGCCCGATCCCACGCGCGATTCCGGCTCCATGCGACTCTGCCAGATCTTCCGGCTGCTCAATGCGGATGGCTGGTACATCGACTTCATGGCGGATGATAACGATGCGACCCCGCGAGACATCGCGAGGCTTGCTGCCTTGGGTGTGGCGGTCCACCGCGGCAATGCGGCATCCTGGATGCGCACCCACGGAGCGACCCTGGACGCCGTGATGCTGTGCCGCCTTCCCGTCGCTGACCAGTATCTGGCGCTGACGCGCCAGCTTGCTCCCCGTGCGCGCGCCGTGTTCGATACCGTCGACCTGCATTTCATACGCGAGCAACGAGCAGCCACGCTGACGTCCAACCCCGCGCTCGCACGGCAAGCCACACGGTCACGGCGGCGCGAACTCGCGATGGTGGAACAGGCCGATGTCACGCTTGTAGTAAGCGGCGACGAGCGTGACATCCTCGCGACTGAGGCACCGCGTTCGCGTGTCGAACTGGTCAGCAATATTCACGATGTCGCCGGGCGGTCGGAGCCGTTCGCCTCGCGCAGCGGCCTGTTGTTCGTCGGTGGCTTTGGCCATCCGCCCAATGAGGATGCCGTGCGGTGGTTCTCGGCGAACGTGCTTCCCCTTGTGCGAGCGAACGATCCAACGATTATTTTCCATGTGGTCGGCGATATCGACGACACCACCCGAAGCGCCATCGAGTGCGAAGGCATGCTGATTCACGGCCGCGTGGAAAACCTTAATCCGCTACTCGCATCGACACGTATCTCGGTCGCTCCGCTGCGCTTTGGTGCTGGCGTTAAAGGCAAAGTCAATCAGGCGATGAGCCATGGATTGCCCGTCGTGGTCACCACGTTGGCTGCCGAGGGCATGCATTTGCAGGACGACATCGACGCCATCATTAGGGACGACGCCACAGCGATGGCGAACGCCATTGACTGTATCTACCACGATGAAGTCCTGTGGACTCGGCTATCGGATGCCGGACTCGACAATGTACGTCGACACTTTTCTACCGAGCGAGCGCGGGATGCGTTGCGCCGGGTTCTGGATGAACAGTTAGCATGAGAGCCACGGGTCGCCGCGTATTGCGCAGTTTTCTGCATTTTCTCGGGCGCTACCCCGCGCTCAAGCGCCTGATAGTAGATGTCGTTTATCGTTTTCCCGCCCTTGACGCCACGTTGCGCACTGTCGCGCACAGAGTCATTCATCCCGAAGCGGTGCTGGACGTGGACGCAAGCCGCCTACCTGAAGCTAGCCGTCTCGCGTTCGACCGGATGCGCGCGGGGCCGCGCCGATGAAGATAGTCATCGACATGCAGGGCGTGCAGACAGACAGTCGCCACCGTGGCATTGGTCGCTATTGCCTTGCAGTTACTCGTGCGTTCGTCAGGCTGGCCGAAGGGTCGCACGATATGACGCTGCTCTTTAATGCCGCACTCGACGGGATCGATGAAGCCATAGATGCTCTTGCAGAGCAGGGCCGACATGTATCCCGCCGCACAATCGGGCCGATCCGAAATACATCGTCCGATAACCGGATTAACGACGTCCGGCGAGATGCGGCCGAACACGTGTTCACCCACGCTCTCGATATCGGCCGGCCCGACGTGACATGGTTGAGCAGCGTAGTGGAGGGCTTTGCCGACGACGCCCTGGTACCACACGCGGCGCCCGACGCCTTCACCGTTGCGACGCTGTACGACCTCATTCCGCTGCATGATCAGGAATATCTGGGACATGCCCGCTCGCGGGACTGGTACATGAGACGTATCGAGGTGCTCAAGCGCTGCGACCTGTTGTTCGCTATTTCGGAATGGGTACGAACCGACGCCATCGAACGGCTGGGTGTCGATCCTGACCGGATCGTAGCGATCGGCGCCGGTGTGGAACCTCGCTTTTCGCCAGCCTCCCCTGGTACCGATCATTCAGCATGGCTCGCCCAACACTTCGGCATCAGCCAATCGTTCGTGATGTACAACGGAGGCTTCGATAAGCGAAAGAATGTTCTCGCGCTGGTTGAAGCCTATGCTGCACTGCCCACCAAACTGCGCGAACGCCACGTACTGGTGATAGTCGGTCGCGTGGATATCCTGTTAGCCCAACGGTTTACCGAGACCATGGGGCGACTGAACCTGACGCCAGACGAGGTCGTATTCACGGGGTTTGTCAGTGATGACGATCTGGTGCAGTTGTATCAGTCGTGCGCACTGTTCGTTTTTCCGTCGGAACGCGAGGGTTTCGGCCTTGCGCCGCTTGAAGCTATGGCCTGCGGCGCTCCGACCATTGTCAATAACGCAACCAGCCTTCCCGAAGTGGTCGGTGACCGGGAAGCCCTGTTCGATGCAGATCTTCCCGGCTCGATGGCGGCCCGCATCGAAGCCGTGCTCACTGATACGGCATTGGCTAACCGACTGCGGCGAACAGGATTGGAACGGGCTTCGCATTTTAGCTGGGAAGCCGTGGCCTCCCGTTCTCTTGCGGCAATCGAGTCGCGTGCGGCGGCCCGGCGCCGTGACATTCGTGTAGCCCAGGACGCAAGATCATCATCGCTGCCACTTTATCGGGTTGACGCCGACAATGTTGCGGCAGTGCTGCCTGAGCTTCGACAGTGGCCGGGACACGTCATCTGGTCCGGCCCCCTCCCGCCCTCGGGCCCGACATCCGCAGCGGATCGTTTCCGCCTGGGCGGCTACTCGCGGATACTGCACGAAGGCGCGGGCGACGATTGGTTGACCCTTCTCGAAAGCGAATCAGTCAGCGTCCTACGGGACGATGCGATTAACGGGGAAGCCCTGTCCGCTCAGCTCGTGGAGCGGGAGAGGGTTCATCCACTAGCCCGTCAACGGGCAGTAGAAGAAGCCATCGGTGCACTGTTCGCGCCCGCCCTTACCGATGATGACCTCGCACTTGTCGCTGATTCTCTCGCCCGCGCTACCCCAGGTGAACACATTCGCTGGTTGGTAGATGTCACACATATCGCAACCAAGGATCTGGGCACAGGTGTTCATCGCGTCGTCCGTTCGATCCTTTGCGAATGGCTGCTGGAGCCTCCCACAGGGATACGGATCGAGCCTGTCGAATTCCGCGAAGGCCGCTTTCACCATGCACACCGCTACGCGTGCGAACTGATCGGCGCAGCGCATGTTGAGCCTCTTCCGGGCGATCTTGTCGCCGTTACGGGCAACGAGGTATACATCGGACTGGATTGGGCTATGGAAAGCCTTCCTTCGAGCGCGGCGTTATTGCGGACGTGGCGACGGGCCGGGGTGCCAATACATTTTATCGTTTACGACCTGTTACCGCTCACGATGCCGCAGGCGTTTCATCCTCAGTCGCGTGACAGCTTTGCGAGATGGATGGCAGCAATTTCCTCGTTGGCGGATGTCCTCCACTGCATCTCCGAAACGACCGCAAGCGAGGTCGAAAAATGGCTGCTCGCTAACGGTGATGACAGGCGGATGAGAATCACTAGTTTTCAGCTCGGCGCGGAGGCAGAAAAACGTTGCGAAGAAGCGCCGCTCGATCCAGCTTTAGACATGGCGATGGCCACTAGGCCGACCCTGCTTATGGTTGGCACGGTGGAACCGCGAAAAGGGCACACTGAGGTACTGGACGCCCTCGAACTGCTCTGGGCGTCGGGCGCGGACCTTGCCCTAGTCATCGTTGGTCACCGGGGGTGGCTGGTTAAAGATCTGGTCGAACGTATTCAGCGCCATCCAGAAAACGGCATCCGACTGTTTTGGCTCGACGATGCCGATGACTCAGTACTCGAAACTGCTTACCGCCGATCAACCGCCCTGATAGCCGCGTCTCACGGCGAGGGATACGGGCTTCCACTCATCGAGGCGGCTCAGCGCGGAAAGCCGGTCATTGCAAGATCGCTGCCCGTGTTCCGCGAAGTAGCTGGGAACTATCCATCTTATTTTCACGATGTTTCTGCGGCTGGTCTGGCGACGCATTTAGCACGTTGGCTTGTCGATCGGCCAAAGCCTGGCGCCCATCCGAAATGGCCCTCATGGGCCGATAGCGCTCTTTCCCTATCTCAGAAGATTGCAAAAGCTGAGAATGCCAATCCGCGTTAATGGTCCGCCGCCTCCGTGCGAGGCACCCCGCTCGCAGACGATCTTCCAAGGCTCTTCCCCGCCATTCTTCCAGTTCGATCGTGGCAATGGCACCAAAGCGGAGCCACCTTGGCTCGCTGTTCGAGCGGGAACTCACCCAGCAGGCTAACCCGAGCTACGCCCGGCTTCACGGTCCCACGCTATAATCTCCGGTCAACTCGTTACGGCTCCCGGCTCTGCCGTTGGGGGCGGCGCCAATCCAAGGAAACGCAGATGAAGATTCTGGTCGGCTACAAGCGCGTCGTGGACTATAACGTCCGCATTCAGGTAAAGCCGGACGGCACCGGCGTGGTCACGGACGGGGTCAAGCTCTCCGCCAACCCGTTCGACGACATCGCCCTTGAGGAAGCCTTGCGCCTGCGCGAGAAAGGCGTGGCCGAGGAAGTGGTGGTCGTGGGCATAGGTCCGGCCGACCTGACTGCCCACCTGCGTAACGGCCTGGCCATGGGCGCCAACCGGGCGATCCACGTGCAGACCTCGGGTGCGGTGTCCCCGCTTACCGCCGCCCGCACCTTCCTGAAGCTGATCGAGAAAGAACAGCCGGGCCTGGTAATCCTGGGCAAGCAGGCCATCGACGACGACGCCAACCAGACAGGCCAGATGCTTGCCGCCCTTTGGGACCGCCCGCAGGCAACCTTCGCGGGCAAGGTCGAGATCGCCGACGGCAAGGCCACGGTCACGCGTGAGGTGGACGCGGGCCTGGAAACCATCGAAGCCGACCTCCCGGCGGTCATAACCACCGACCTGCGCCTGAACGAGCCGCGCTTCATCAAGCTCCCGGATATCATGAAGGCCAAGTCGAAGCCGATCGACGTGCTCGACCTGAGCTCGCTGGGCGTCGATGCAGCAGACCACATCAAGACCACTCACTATGCTGCCCCGCCCAAGCGCAGCAAGGGCGTGATGGTGAAGGACGCCGCCGAGCTCGTCGCGGCCCTCAAGCAGAAGGGCCTGCTGTAAAGCAGCCGACCGGAGAATCGACATGACCAAGATCCTCGTTATCGCCGAACACCTTGACGGCAAGCTCAACGGTGCCACCGCCCGCGCCATCAGCGCGGCCGTGGCCGTCAAGCCGGAAGCTGTCGACGTCATCGTGCTGAGCGACGCCCCGGACGCGATCGCCGCCGAAGCCGCCAAGATCGACGGCGTCAGCAAGGTGCTGACCGTCGCCCGTGCCGAGAACGCCCACGCGCTCGCCGCCGTCCTCGCCCCGCAGATCGCCAAGGCGGCTGCCGGCTACAGCCACGTCTTCGCCCCCTCGACCACCTTCGGCAAGGATCTCGCCCCGCGCGTGGCCGCCCTGCTGGGCGTGTCGCAGGTCAGCGACGTCATGACCGTGGAAGGCCCGCACAGCTTCAAGCGCCCGATCTACGCCGGCAACGCCATTGTCACCGTGGAAGTCGACGCCGCCGCAACCGTCGTCGCCACGATCCGCACCGCCTCCTGGCCGGCTGCGGCCTCTAACGGCTCCGCAGCGGTTGAAGCGCTGAGCGTCGATGCCGCCCTGCCCTCGCACACCCGCTTCGTCGGCCTGCAGCAGGGCAAGAACGACCGCCCGGACCTCCAGGGTGCGCCCAAAGTCGTCTCCGGCGGCCGCGGCGTGGGTTCGAAGGAAAACTTCGAGATCGTCTACAAGTTCGCCGACAAGATCGGTGCCGCCGTGGGCGCCTCGCGCGCCGCTGTCGATGCCGGCTACGTGCCGAACGAAATGCAGGTCGGCCAGACCGGCAAGATCATCGCCCCGGAACTGTATATCGCCATAGGCATCTCGGGCGCTATCCAGCACCTGACCGGCATCAAGGACGCTGGCACCATCGTGGCTATCAACAAGGACGGCGAGGCGCCGATTTTCGAGATCGCCGATATCGGGCTGGTGGGGGATCTCTTTAAGATCCTGCCGGAACTCGAAGCCGCGTTGGGGTGACATCGGCTGGGCCAATGCCCACCAGGGGAACTCATGGGACGCTGGGCCGTCCCGACCGGATTGAACGCACGACGCCGCACCTGCCCCGTACCGAGTCATTCTCGCCGGGGCCACGGCCGGCAAGACAGGGAAAATCGCAACGATGCAACACACCGAACTTCTCGCCTTCGAAGCTGCTCTGCGTGGCAAGCGGGTCTTCCTTACCGGGCATACGGGCTTCACCGGTAGCTGGGCTTCTGCATGGCTACTGGAGATCGGTGCCGATGTATGCGGCTTTTCGCTAGCACCAGAGACTTCACCCAGCCTGTGGAACGAGCTGGCCATCGATGGGCGCATGCGATCGATCATCGGCGATATCTGCGATCGCGAAACCCTCAATGAAGCAGTCGCGTCGTTTGCGCCGCAGGTCGTTCTCCACCTGGCGGCTCAGCCGCTGGTACGACGCAGCTATCGCGAGCCTTTCGAAACGTTCAATGCGAACGTTATGGGTACGCTGAATGTGCTCGAGGCCGCCCGCCATGTGCCCGGCATCGAGGCCATTGTCTGTGTCACCACGGACAAAGTATACGAAAACAAGGAGTGGCCGTGGCCGTACCGCGAAAACGATCCACTGGGGGGCAAGGATCCGTATAGCGCGTCCAAGTCAGCTGCGGAAATGGTTATTCAGAGCTATCAATACGCCTTCCAGACCACCGATGGGCGCGCGCTGCCTATCGCAACCGCGCGCGGCGGCAACATCATCGGGGGCGGTGACTGGTCGGAAGATCGACTGGTCCCCGACTTCGTCCGAGCGGTGACCACCGAGTCCGTGCTCACACTTCGCTATCCGGAGGCTACGCGCCCCTGGCAACACGTGCTGGCGCTAGTACAGGGCTACCTCATGCTAGCTGCAAGGTTGATCGAGACACCTGCCGCCGCAGCGCGTAGCTGGAACCTCGGCCCGGCTGACGGGCGCGCCCTGACCGTTCGTACGGTGCTCGAAAGCCTCTCGTCCACCTGGACCCGACCCAATCTGGACTATCTCGACAATCCGGCCAAGGAAGCCCAGCTGCTTGCCCTGGACAGCACGCTCGCCCGCGATGTCCTGGGCTGGCACCCGGCGTGGGACGTGGAACAGACCATTGAGCGTACTGCCGCTTGGTACCGCGATTTCTACGCCGGCAAAGAGGGTGCAAAAGAAATCACGTCCGCCCAGATAGTCGAATGGCGCCGCATTCTTCTCGGACGCGGACAGCAGGCGGCATGACCCGCGTTCTGCTAACAGGCGGATCCGGCTTCATCGGGGCGCGCCTCCTTGCGCATCTCGATGCCGCAGGCGTCGGCATCGTGTCGGTTGGACGCTCACCGTTGCGCGCCGAGACGCCGTCCGTGGTCGATCACCGGCTCGTGCCGCGACTCGACGCGGAGCATCTGCGGGCGGCAGTTGCCAACACACCGATCGACGCGATAATCCACCTCGCCGCGGCTGGCGTGAACCCGGGCGACAGGGATCACGCCAATCTCCGCCAAATCAACGGGCAGCTGCCGGCGGAACTCGCCGAACTGGCGCACGCCATGGGTGCGCGCGCCTTCGTTATGACGGGTTCGAACTCCGAGTACGCGCGCTTTGACGGCGAACAAATCGCCGAAGACGCCCCGCTCGAAACCATGAAGCTGTACGGCACCACGAAGGCCGCCGGCTCGCTCATGGCGATAGCCACGGGCGCCGCGCTGGGAGTGCCTTGCGTCAACCTTAGACTGTTCAACGTTTTCGGGCAGGGCGAAGCGCCGCACCGATTGCTGCCTGCACTAAGAACGGCGCTCATGGAAGGTAGGGAAGTCCCCCTGTCAGAAGGCCTCCAGCTTCGTGACTTCATCCATGTCGATGACGCGTGCAGGGCCATCCTTGCCGCACTGTCCTCGACGCTGGACGGAACAATGGTGCCAGGGCATTACAACGTGTGCAGCGGACAGGCACTCAGCGTCCGAGCGTTCGCGCTCAGCGTGGCCGCAAGCCTGGGTGCCGACACGGCACTGCTGCGCTTTGGCGCATTGCCCCTGCGCCCGGACGACCAGCCGCGCGTGGTAGGTAACCCGTTGCTATTCGAAAAAACGACCGGGTGGGCTCCTGCCGTGACGGTCGCGACCCGGATCACCGAAACCCTAAACGAACTGTCCCAAGTCGATTGCGCTGGAATGCCATGACCTCACTACCGCTGATCTCGATCGCCATTCCGGTCTACAACGAGGAGGGAAATATTGCAGCGCTTTACCAGCGACTAGATGCGCTCGGTACATCCATGGCTGAAGAGTGCCGGCTCGAATTCGTTTTCAGCGACAATAGCTCGACGGATTCCACCTGGAGCATGCTGGAGGCGCTGGCGGCCCGTGACGACCGCGTGCGCGCGATTCGTTTTTCGAAGAACTTCGGTTTTCAGCGATCCATCCTCGCCAATTACCTGCACACGCGAGGCGACGCCGTGCTCCAGATCGACGCGGACCTGCAGGATCCACCTGAATTGCTCAGGGAATTCCTCGCGCTCTGGAGACAGGGTTACCACGTCGTTTACGGCGTGCGACGTGCGCGCCCGGAAGGCAAGTTCATCCATTCTTTCCGGAAGGTCGGCTACTGGTTCATCGACCGGATCAGCGAGCACCCGATTCCCCGTAACGCCGGCGACTTCCGTCTTGTCGACCGGAAGGTGATCGACGCGCTGGAGCGCCAGCGCTCGGCCGAGCCCTATCTGCGCGGGCTGATCGCGGGCATGGGCTTCAGGCAGATCGGCGTCACTTATGACCGATCGGCACGCGTTGCGGGCTCCAGCAAATTCGGCGTGGCCCAGCTCATTCGACTGGGCCTCACCGGCGTGTTCAATCATTCGCTCGTGCCGCTTCGTCTCGCGACGGTCGCCGGCATCGTGATCCTTTCACTGTCGGCCGCGGGAACGATCTACTACCTGGTCCTCAAGCTCCTGTTTCCCGACTTTCCGCGTGGCCTGGCCAGCCTGCACATACTTATCCTGTTCGGCATCGGGTTCCAGTCGCTGCTGCTTGGGATACTGGGTGAATACCTTCTGCGGATCTACCGGATCCTCCGCAAGGAACCCATCGCCATCATCCAGGATTCGTTGAACCTGGATTCCAACGACATCAAACTCTGAGTAGCGAACACATGAAGGCAGTCATCCTCGCAGGCGGTCTCGGCACGCGCATCGCGGAAGAGTCCGATTACAAGCCCAAGCCCATGGTGGAGGTCGGTGGCCGGCCGCTGCTCTGGCACATCATGAAGAGCTACTCGAAGCACGGCATCAAGGACTTCGTGATCTGCCTGGGCTACAAGGGCTACGTCATCAAAGAATATTTCTTCAACTACTACCGCCACACAGCGGACCTGGAGATAAATCTCCGGACGGGCGAGGCCGCGGTCCTGGATACCCAAGCCGAAGACTGGACCATCACCCTCATCGATACAGGGCAGGACACTATGACCGGCGGGCGGGTCAAGCGAGTCCGTCAGTATCTGGGGGAAGAAACTTTTTGCCTCACTTACGGTGACGGGCTCTCCGACATCGATATTGCCAGTGAAGTCGCGTTCCACAAGGAGCATGGCAAGCTCGCCACGGTTGCCGCGGTGCAGCCACCAGGCCGTTTTGGCGTGCTTAACATGGGTCAAAACTCGAATGTCACGAGTTTCGAAGAGAAGCCCCAGGACGAGATCGGCTGGATCAACGGCGGCTTCTTCGTCCTCGAGCCTTCCGCCCTGGACTATATCGAAGGCGACGACACGTCCTTCGAACGTGCCCCTCTGGCCAATCTCGCAAAGGATGGCCAATTGATGGCATTCCAGCACCATGGCTTCTGGCAGCCCTGCGATACGCTTCGCGACAAACGCGAACTGCAGGCGCTGTGGGACGCGGGTCGTGCGCCCTGGAAGGCTTGAAGATGCTTGACGAACCCGTGACACATGTCACTCCGACAAAAGGTAAGGGCGGCGTCATTCGACTTATCGTCGGGTGCGCGCTGTCGGCCGTCTGCCTCTACTTCGTCTTTCGCAACATCAAGTTCGAAGAAGTCGGTCGTGCGCTCGAGACGTTCCAGTGGCCGTACCTGATCGTCGGTATTGCCTCGCTCGCGGTGGGCTACACCGCGCGCATTATCCGATGGAAACTTCTTCTGGAGGCCTGCGGTCCCCGAGTGACGACGGCCGCCTGCGCAAGCCCCTTCCTTGCGTCGATCGCGCTCAATAACGTGCTGCCATTCCGACTTGGCGACGTGGTTAGAGCACTGATTTTCCCGGCAGCACTAGGCGTTACCAAGACCGGAGCGACCGCGACACTGGTCCTGGAACGACTGGTCGATTTGCTGACATTGCTTCTGTGCCTTGCACTGGCTGCGTCCTTCTTTCCCAAGGGGGCGTTGCCCGCTTCGGTGGTCGACATCGTCATCGTTCTGGCGATCCTCGGGAGCGCAGCCCTGCTTGGCCTGATCCTGTTCACCGGGCTTGTGGTGCGACTCATCCGCTGGCTCGCAGGACGCCTCGAAGGCAATGCCCCGGCCAAGCTCGTGAGCGCCCTGAGAGCGATTGCCGACCTCGGCGAAGCACTTCAATCGATATCCCGTATGCGCACGATCGTGGCTGCGCTCGCCATCTCATTCGTGGCATGGGCCGGGGAGCTAGGACTGTATCTTTCCCTGATGCAGGGCATCGGCATGACATTCTCGCTTCCGGGCGGCTTGCTACTGATGTCCATGGCGACAATCGCCACGCTGGTGCCCTCGTCGCCGGGCTACGTGGGTCCTTATCACCTTGCTGCCTTCACCGCGGCCAACCTCATGGGCGGCTCACCGACGCAGGCGATGACACTCGCCGTCCTCTGCCACCTCGGCGTGTGGCTTCCTACGACGATCGCTGGCGCGACCGTCATGATCTTCAATCGCAACCTGTTCAAAGCGGCGCGCAACCAGGCCTCGCTCGATGCATCCGGAGACACACCATGAACTACCCCGCCCCTCAATATGACACCGCCATCGTCGGTGCAGGATTCACCGGACTGGTCGCGGCGCTTCGCCTGGCGCAAGCTGGCAAGAAGGTTGTTGTGCTTGAGTCCGACGGCGCCCCCGGCGGACTTGCTGGCACCTTCGACTTTGATGACGGCGTCCGCATCGAGAAGTTCTATCACCATTGGTTCAACAACGACGCCTACGTTCCGAAGCTCGTCGAGGAACTCGGCCTCAGCGATCTCATCCTTACACTTCCCTCGCGTACCGGCATGTACTACAACGGGCGCCTTTGGAAGCTATCGACACCGCTCGACGTCCTGCGCTTCAGCCCGCTGCCTTTCATCGATCGTATCCGCCTGGGTTGGTTGGTGTTCCAGGTACGCAAGGTTAAGGACTGGAAGGAGATCGAGCACCTGACCATTCGCGAGTGGCTCGAGCCTCTATGCGGCAAGAAGGTTTTCGAATTGGTCTGGGAGCCCCTGATCAGATCGAAGTTCTCGGTGTTCGCCGAGGATATCAACGCTGTATGGTTCTGGAAGAAGCTGGTCCTGCGTGGAAGCACGCGCGATCCCAAAGGCGGTGAGCAACTTGCTTACTTCCGCGGCGGTTTTGGGCGACTGGCCGAGGCCATCGCCGATCGCATCGTCAGCCTGGGCGGGGAAATTCGGTACAACACGCCTGTAACCGGCACGATCGTCGACGGCGAGCGGATCCAGGCCCTGCAGACGACGGCGGGCGACGTCGGGGCGACAAATTTCCTGTTCACGCCATCGTTCAAGATCATTGCGAAGATCCTGAAGGACGCGCCGAAGCCTTGGCTCGACTCGCTCGAGCGTGTCAACTACCTCGGCAACGTTTGCCTTGTCATGGAGCTGACGCACAGCCTTTCCGATACTTACTGGATCAACGTCAACGACCCTGGGTTCCCCTTCGTCGGTGTGATCGAGCACACGAACCTCGACGACAGCTCGCACTACGCGGGAAGGCACATTGTTTTCCTTTCGCGCTACCTCGCTACTTCGGACTCGACTTGGTCGATGAGCGACGAGGAATACCTGCAATATGCACTACCGCATCTTGAACGCATGTTCCCGAAGTTCCGTCGGGAGTGGGTCAAGGAATTCCGTATCTGGCGCGCCGACTACGCTCAGCCGGTGACTGAGCGCGGATATTCGAAGTACGTGCCCGCTGAAGAGACGCCGTACAAGAATGCCTTGATTTCCACTATGGCGCAGATCTATCCCGAGGACCGAGGCACCAATTACGCCATCCGGGAAGGCGCCAGGCTTGCCACGCGACTGAGCGGAACCACCAACGAATGAAATTCGACATGCTCACCAGCCCGCTTGCGCGCCGAAAGGCGCTTTGGCTGGCGGCGGCGATCGCCCTGGTATTTGTTGCATTGGTCTCACATCTCCGCCCGCAACGGGTTGGAGATGGTTCCGAATACTATGCAATGTACGGAACGATCGTGCATGGGCACCGGACGTTCATGACGCCTGAAGGCTGGGATGCTTACGACAAACTCGTCCGGAAGGGACGTATCACCTCAATGGTCGATACCGACACGCTCAGGCACACCTTCCCGCCACTGATCCAGCAGAGCGGCTCGGACTTCAATCACTTCTGGATGTATCCGGGTCTCGCCGCCGTGGCGGGCGGGTGGACACTGTTAGTGCACGCGAAAGCGCACATGGGATTCATGATTCTTCATGCATTCCTGCTGGCCTGTCTTGTTTTCGTGGCGGCGAGATCGTTCGGCTGGGCCGGCCCCTTGGCCGTTGTGGCACTCATTGCGGGATCGCCATTATTATGGTTTGTCGATAAGGTACATACAGAGTTTTCCACGTTTTGCTGCGTCGGAATCGCGGCAACGCTCATTTTTCGCAGGCAACATTTCGCTTCCGCTGTCTGGCTCGCGCTTGCGTCCACGCAGAACATCAGTATTGGGGCATCCGCTGTACTGATGCTCGCAATCGCAGCATGGAACAGACGCGAGTGTGGATTCACGTTTGCACAGGTGTGCGCCACTGGGCTAACGCTCGCCTTAGTAGCCATCCATCCCCTCTATTATTTCTTCCGTGTTGGTGTCATCGATCCGCAGCTGCTCGCTGGCGGTGCCAAGATCGGTGCAAATACCTCGACCATGTACGTGTGGTTTTTCGACCCGGACGTGGGTTTGTTCCCCAACTGGCCATTGGGTCTTGTGTTTAGTCTGTGCATAGGAATGGCTCTGGGCCTGAAGCGACTCCGCCTTCCTGGTCCGTTTATCGCTTTTCTCCTTGTTTTTCTCGCAACCAATCTATACGCCCAATCCTCAACCGAGAACCTGAATTCCGGCGCGACCATTGATGTCGCCAGATATGGGCTTTGGTATGTGGGATTATTCCTTCCCCTCCTTGCGGCGCTTTTGAGCCCAGTCAGGAACGCGGAGAAACCAGATTCGACGCTGACGCGTCAGGGTTACGTGGCGAGTGGTGGGCTCGTCGCGATCCTGACTTTAGTGTCGGTCGCCTATGGAACCCAACACTTCAATCCCGCCCACCCCGAACGATATCTTGATCCAACGCCGCTATCTCGCTGGATACAGGCGCGTCACCCCAATTGGTACACCCCCCCGGACCAGATCTTCATTACCCGAAACGCGGGCCAAGACCAGGCCACGTTGCCACCGTCTTTTGCAGTCGCGGGCCCCGAGTGCCGAAAGTATCTCGTAGTAATAAAGGGTGGCTCACCTGTGCGGCCCGTCGCGAAAGACTGGTGTGGGCTTGACCTGATGCAGCTCCCGGATTCGGTTTTTCATCCCGCGGGCCCCGGGCGGCTACGCGAGGATGGCGCACGTATTTATACCGTCATCGTCACAGAGGCAGACTTGGAGAAGGCCAAGCCTCGATTCCAACTCGGCCATACATATTTACTTGGAACGGACAGCGTTGACGGTGCTCCGCTGCTTAGCGGTGGCTGGAATACACGCGAAAGCTGGGGCGTGTGGTCCGAAGGCTCGAAATCGGTCCTCCGCGGCCTGGCGCCTCAATGCACTGGCAGATCCATGCTCGGCGAGCTAGATGTCAATCCATTTCTTACGGCGAAGAATCCTACTATCGAGGTCTCCGCGAACGTGAACGGGAGCGTCGTTGGGAGCTACCGACTGAATGAGGGCGTCGCGCCCCCGTTGCGGTTTGTCGTTCCGTGTTCACTGGTCAACGCGAACAAGACGCTTACGCTTTCTCTGGAGATCAAAGGCGCAATCTCGCCGAGAGCCGTCTATGGGTCGTCAGACCCGCGCGTGCTGGGCATAGGATTAAAGAGCTTCAAACTCACCGCATCCGATTTGGACCACTGGTAAGGAAGTCCTTCACGAGTTCTACAGCGAGGCTTGGAACAACCGCCTCGCGAAGCTCGGCAAGCCTCGCAGGCCTTACCGGCTACATTCCGAGGCTGAACTTTGCGACTGAATGGTCACGATTCTCACCCCGGCGACGAAGCCGGGGTGCCGCTATAATTGCGCAGTTAAAGTATCTTCGGAGCGGAACCCATGATCGTCCCAGTCATCCTCAGCGGCGGCAGCGGAACGCGCCTCTGGCCCCTTTCACGGAAGAATCGTCCCAAGCAGTTCCTAGCCCTGGTGGGCGACACGACGTTGTTCCAGCAGACGGTAGAGCGCACTCGCAGGCTGACTGACACGGGTGCCCCGATCGTCGTGTGCAGCGAGGACCACCGTTTCACCGTGGCCGAGCAGCTTCAGGAGCTTGGCGTGGCTGGCTCATCCATCCTGCTCGAGCCGGCGGCCCGCAACACGGCACCTGCCATCGCACTTGCGGCCATGCAGGCAATACAGAAGGACCGCGACGCCGTTATGCTCGTGCTGCCGGCCGACCACCTCATCGGCGACGAGACCAGCTTTGTCGACGCCGTGAAGCGCGCCACTCCGCTCGCGACGCAAGACTGGCTGGTTACCTTTGGCATCCGTCCCGAGGCGCCTGAGACGGGCTTCGGCTACATCAAGCGCGCCGACGCCGTCTCAGATAGTGGGTTCAAGGTGGCGCAGTTCGTCGAAAAGCCCAATGCGGAGACCGCCGCCAGCTATGTCGAGAGCGGCGACTTCGACTGGAACTCGGGCATGTTTCTGTTCAAGGCTTCCCGCTACCTCGAGGAACTGCAGAGGTATTCGCCGGCGATCCACGCGGCCTCGATCAAGGTCTTTGAGTCAGCCCAGCCCGACCTCGACTTCGTCCGCTTCGATAAAGCCGCCATGGTCGAGGTCCCAGACGACTCCATCGACTATGCCGTCATGGAAAAGACCGACCGCGCCGCCGTGGTGCCGGTTAGCTGCCGCTGGAGCGATATCGGCTCGTGGTCGGCCCTATGGGAAGCCGCCGACAAGGACGCGGACGGCAACGCGACTGACGGTGACGTCATCACGCTCGACACCCGCAATACACTGGTCCGCACGCACGAGCGCCACATGGTCGCGACCATCGGTCTGGACGATGTCGTGATCGTCGCCACGCCCGATGCGACCCTGGTCGCCGCGCGTGACAAGGTCCAGCACGTCAAGAAGATCGTCGACAACCTCAGCAGCGCCGGCCGTGGCGAGCACCTGGCCCATCGGCAGGTTTACCGCCCCTGGGGCAGTTACGACTCCATCGACATGGGCGAGCGTTTCCAGGTCAAGCGAATCGTGGTCAAGCCGGGCTCAGTGCTCAGCCTGCAAATGCACCATCACCGCGCGGAACACTGGATCGTCGTATCGGGCACGGCTGAGGTCACCTGCGGTGAGAAGGTCTTCCTGCTTGCCGAGAACCAGAGCACCTACATCCCGCTGGGCGTAACGCACCGCCTGCGCAATGTCGGCAAGGTGCCGCTCGAGCTGATCGAAGTGCAGTCGGGTAGCTATCTGGGTGAAGACGACATCGTGCGTTTCGAGGATGTCTACGGACGCGCCTGACAAGCGCGCCTCAAGAAAAAAAGCGGGCTTCTGCCCGCTTTTTTTTATGCCAGCGTGCCGTCGATGAGCCCTTGCAACTCCAACGTTTTCGCAGCCATCAGCTTCGCATCACCCCGCGCCTCGACATTCAGTCTCAGCAACGGCTCGGTATTCGACGATCTCAGATTAAATCGCCACGTCCCGAACGACATGCTCACACCGTCGATATTTTCGGTGCTCTCGGCCGACGCCTTGTAGTGCTCGACGATCCGTTCCACCGTGGCAGCCGCGTCGTCAACGCGGAAGTTGACCTCGCCGCTGCATGGATATGCGGCCATCCGCTCGGCAAGCATATCGGTGAGCGACGTACCGGTCTTGCCGATGCGCTCAGCGACCAGGAGCCAAGGGATCATCCCCGAATCGCAGTAGGCAAAGTCGCGGAAGTAATGGTGCGCACTCATCTCTCCGCCGTAGACGGCATCCTCGGAACGCATGCGTTCCTTAATGAACGCGTGACCTGTCTTGCTCTCCACGGCAATGCCGCCCCCGGCCGCGACCATGTCGACCGTGTTCCACGTCAAGCGCGGATCGTGGATGATCTTTGAGCCCGGATGCTTTTCGAGCAGTTGGGCCGCCAAAAGCCCGACGATGTAGTAGCCCTCGATGAAGCCACCCTGCGCATCGAAAAGGAAGCAGCGATCAAAATCGCCATCCCAGGCAATGCCCAGGTCGGCACCGGACTCGATCACCGCCCTCGCGGTCGCATCCCGATTTTCTGGAAGCAGCGGATTGGGGATACCGTTGGGGAACGTACCATCCGGCTCATGGTTTACCCGGACAAACGTAAACGGCAAGTGCAGCTCGAGCAGGTCCACAATGGCGCCAGCGCCTCCGTTACCCGCGTTAACGACAATCTTAAGCGGCCGCAGGGAGGTGACATCGATGTAGCCAAGCAGGTGCGTGATGTAGGCGGACTTGTCGTGGTCCGCTCGGACGCTTCCGCGGCTCACGGACGACTCGCCAAAGGCGTTTTCTTCGACCATCCGCTCGATATCGCGCAGGCCGGTGTCACCGCTGATCGGACGCGCTCCCTCGCGCACCAATTTCATGCCGTTGTAGTCGATCGGATTGTGGCTGGCGGTCACCATGATGCCGCCGGCGACACCGCGATGGGCCGTCTGGAAGTAAACCTCTTCCGTCCCACACAGGCCGATGTCGATCACGTCGCGCCCTTCATCGGCAAGCCCTCGCGCTACTTCGGCGGCGAAGGTCGGGCTATCCAGGCGAATATCGTACCCGACCACCACCTCGCCCTCTCCCACCGTGCGTGCGAAGGCGCGGCCGATCCGGTAGGCGATATCGGCGTTGAGTTCATTGGGGACCCGGCCGCGGATGTCGTAAGCCTTGAAACACTTCATGCGATTTTCCTGGAGGCAAACATCCACTCGAGCGTGGTACGCAGCGGAATGATATCGAGCGGACCGATCAAGGACCGCAGCCGGCGATTGTCGCCCGTCAGACGAGCCACCTCGTTACCGCGGACAAAGGCGGGATTGACCCGAACCTCGATTTCGTAGCCAGCGATCTCCTGCATCATGCCGATGACCTGCATCAGCGAGACGGAGGTGCCGGAGCAAAGGTTAACCGTCTGACCCGCGGCGCCGGTGGACAGCAGGCGCACATAAGCATCGGCCACGAAACGCACATCCTGGAAGTCGCGCGCCACGTCGATATTGCCTAGCTCGATCACCCGTTCCCCGCGCTGGAAATGCGAGACGATCTTCGGCAACAGAAAGTTCTCGGCCTGGCCGACACCCGTGTAGTTGAACGGGCGGGCCAGGACAATCGGCAAGCGGTCCGACCAGAGCTTCGCCATGTATTCCATGGCAAGCTTGCTGACCGCGTAGTCGTTGGCCGGCGATGGCTCGACCGACTCGCTGAGCAGCTCGACATCACTGTTGCCATAGACGTTGGCGCTGCTGGCAAGAAGCACGGCGCGGGGAGTCGTCGGCGACGCAGCCAACGCTTCCAACAGATGGCGTGTGCCTACCACGTTGGTGCGGTACATCTCATCCGCGTCACCATGGGCAACGAACGCGATCGCGGCAAGATGGATCACGGCATCCGGATCGGCCTCGGCGACAGCGCGGGCAACCGCCGCGCGGTCCAGAAGGTTGACGGATGCCGACTCGAGATCATCGGACTGCTCGACCAGCCCAACAACCTGGTGACCCGCCGCGCGGAGCGCGTCGACGACGTAGCGGCCGGTAAAGCCCTTGTGGCCGGTGACGAGCACCCGGCCGGGCTTCGCCTCAGAACGAGGCGTCACGTTCATTCCGGCGCAGATCGGCTTCCACCATCATCTTGCACAGGTTTTCGAGCGTGGTCTCGGGCTTCCAGCCCAGCGTCTTGAACGCCTTGGCGGGATCGCCGATCAGCAGTTCGACTTCCGCAGGGCGGTAGAACTTGGGGTTGATCTTGACGAGCAGCTTGCCGGTCTTGCGGCAGGTACCGGTTTCGTTCTCTTCGCTGCCCTTCCAGTCGATATCGATGTCGACGGCAGCGAAGGCGAGCGTGACGAAGTCGCGCACGGTTTCGGTGCGGTTCGTGGCGAGCACGAATGTGTCCGGCTCGTCCGCCTGCAGCATTCGCCACATGCCCTCGACGTATTCCTTGGCAAAACCCCAGTCGCGCTTGGCATCGAGGTTGCCGAGCTCCAGCACGTCCAGCTTGCCGAGTTTGATCTTGGCAACGGAGTCGGTGATCTTGCGGGTGACGAACTCACGGCCGCGCAGCGGCGACTCGTGATTGAACAGGATGCCGCTGGAACCGAAGATCCCGTAGGACTCACGGTAGTTCACCGTGATCCAGTGGGCGTAGAGCTTCGCCACGCCGTACGGGCTGCGCGGGTAGAAGGGGGTGTCCTCCTTCTGCGGCACGGCCTGCACCTTGCCGAACATCTCCGAGGTCGACGCCTGGTAGAAGCGGATCTTCGGATTGACGATGCGGATAGCTTCGAGCAGGTGCAGCGCGCCGACGCCGGTGATGGCGGCAGTGGTGGCCGGCTGGTCGAACGATACGCCGACGAAGCTCTGCGCCGCGAGGTTGTACACCTCGGTCGCACCCGTCGTCTGCAGCAGGCGAATGGCCGAGCCGCCGTCGGTCAGGTCGAATTCGACCAGTTCGAGGTTCGGGTGGTTCTGGATGCCCAGCTCCTCGATACGCCAGAAGTTGACGGAGCTGGTGCGCCGATAGGTACCGTAGACGCGGTAGCCCTTCTCAAGGAGGAGCTCCGCGAGGTAGGCGCCGTCCTGGCCCGAAATTCCGGTGATCAATGCTGTTTTCATCAGTGTCCGTCGCTGCAAATGATTGATTTAGCTGGACCGCTCATTTTCCATGAGGGGCCGGTGTGACTCAAGTCCAAAAGTTTCCTGCTAACGCCATCAGGCAATCGGCAATATGTCCAGGCTTGTAAAGGTAACCTCCGCGTCACCGTCGACCATGATCCTGACCCGGAGGTCACGAACGTCCTCGGGAATTCTGACCTCGAGTCGGCCTATCGTTCCGTCGCCTTCCGTGAGATGCGTAGAAGCGAGGCGCCAAGTGCCGTCGCGAGCCTCGACATCGATCCAGGCGTCGCCATGCGAACCGGTCCGCGTGCCAAGTACATGCACTTCGTATTCTCCGGCCGACATGCCGATCGCTGGCGTGCCGAAGAGAAGGCCCGGCGCACCGGACGCCTGACGCTGTCCGCGACTGAGCTCACCGACGCTGGCTTGCGCGCGATAGTCGGAGGCCACGAAATGGCGGAGAGCACCCGGCATCCACGCTTCGTACCACCGGCCGTCAACGGCGACCTCAGCCAACTGTTGGGCGCTTTCGCGCCAGGTGAGCCACGGCATCGCCGAGGATCCGGGCGCCTCACCCCTGACGAACAAGGCCAGCCAGCGCTCGATCGCGTCCGCCATCGCCGCCGGCTCCGTGCCCGAGAAATAGAACGCATGCTCGCCGGCTACTTCCTGGAACACGGGCAGATCACGCGCGATGATCGGACGTCCATACTGCGCCGCCTCGATCAACGGAAGGCCGAAGCCCTCGCCCTCCGACGGCGCGAGCAGGGCCGATGCCGTCTGGTACATGGCGATCAGTTGCGTGTCGTCCGCTCTCTCAAGCCAGAACAATCGCTTGCCCGCCTCCGGATGCTCACGCAACCGGCCGACAAGTGCTTCGACGCGCCAACCGGGCTTTCCGATCAGCACCAAGTTGACGTCGTGACCGCGCGCCCAGAGGATTTCGAAAGCCGCCACGGTTTGCGCGTGGCCCTTGCGCGGCTCGATGGTGCCTACCATGAGGAAGCTGGGCTTATCCGCAAGATCGAAAGGCAACACGCCAGCAACATCGTCCGCTGCCGCCGTTGGAACGAGATCCGCACCCAAGTGGAACCATCCGATTCGAAGCGGTCGGCCCCGCATAGGCATCGCCTGGGGCAACCAGCGCTTGAACTCATCCGCGACAGTGCGCGAGATACAAATAATCCCGTCGGCCAGTTCGGCTATCGCTTCATACCAAAGCCGGAAGGTCGGCAGTCCTGCCTGGTCGAAGCAATCCGGGCGAAGCAGAGGAAGGAGGTCGTAGACGACGAAATGGATATTCACGCCACGACTGCGCATGCGCACATAGGTGTCCCTCAGGTAGGGAACCAGATGGGCCGCGAGATCAAGGCCAACGAAGGTGTCGCCGGGCTGAAACTCCACCGGCGAATCGTCAGGAAGCGTGATCGATGGATAGAACCGGTTGACGCAATACGCACGCGCGTAGCGGAAGACGCCGTCGGGTTGGATATATATCGGCTCAACGCGATATCCCGGAGGCGGCGTGGCCATCAGCTCGGCAACGATATGGCGAACCACGCGCTGGATACCCGTCTTAGCGTCTTCAGTGACGAGGTGGGAGATATCGACGTAAAGCGCTTTCTCCTCCGTGCGCGGTGGCTGGTTTGCCGAGATGGCCATCGCAAGCCTGCCGATCTCCGGCGCAGGCCATCGGGCGACGCCGGGCAACGCGACCAATTCCGTGACCAAGGACATGCACGCGGCCTGGCGTTCCGCGCCATCATCCATTGCACGCCAAGCCGGATCACCGAAGGCGAGCACGTTCGACGGCAAACCTTCGAAACGCGAAGCCCCTTCCCCCTGCAACGTTTCCAGGGCGCGATAGCCGCCCCAGCGATAAAGCATGGCCGCAAGCAATACCGGGTCATCCTGAGCGAGCGCTTGGAAGGTCGTTGGTAGATGGGCAGTACGGATGGCGAGAATCGCAGGGGATCGCTCCGCCGCCCGAAGGAGACCTGGCATATCGGCCGAGTCGTCCACCTTGACGACAATGGCATCGAAGGAATCGGGCACGAACGCTCCCAGAGCGTGAAGACTCCAGCCCGCGGGTAGGTGACCCAAGTTTGCCGAACGCCCCTGATAAAAGACATCGACCTGATGCGGCTCATAGCCGACCACCAGTGCAAGCTCCGACGCCGCCATCGCCGACGCCGCCAGCAAGGCTACCCTGGGGGCATTCTTGCTGGGATCAGCCGCCGGCGCTTCGGTTTCCGGGAATGGGCGCTGCGCGACTGCCGCTTCGATCGCGACCCACGCACGCTCCGCCGACGAGGCCCAGGAGAAGTTCCGGATATGAGCTGCTGCATGTTCGCGCATCCGGGCCCGGAATGACTCGTCAGTCAGCCCTTCCAGGATTTTAGCGGTGATATCCGCGACGCTGTAGGGGTCGAACAGCGCTTCGTCCGCGCCGATGACCTCGGGCAAGCTCGTGGTCGAGGCCCCGATGACGACGGCACCGCAGGACATCGCTTCCAACGCGGGCAAACCGAAGCCCTCGTGGGTAGAAGGAAAAACATACAACGCGCATGTGTTGTACAGACGAATCAACTCGACATCGGAAACGAAGCCAGTGAAGACCAGCTCGTCCTTGCCAAGCCCATAGACATCGCGGGCCGCGGTCAGTTCGTCGAATTCCAGCGTGTCGATGTTGCCGACCATCACCAGTTGGTGGCCGGCACGGACGACGGGCGGCAGCGCCGCATACGCCTCGACGAGCGCGACGAGGTTCTTGCGCGGATCGAATCCACCCGCGTACATGACAAACGGCTTGCCGATGCCGTGCTTACGGCCGACGGCAGAAGCGCTCAACGGGCCCGGCAGACGTCGGAAATCGTCACTGACAGCCGCCGAGATATTGATAACCCGTTGCGGCGACGATCCCAGCATCCGGACCGCTTCGTCGCATGCGGAGGCAGAAATACCCAGCAGCAGATCGCAGCGTTTCATGTGATCAATCTTGCGCATATACCACGCCGACTGCCCCTCCTTGACAAGGTAGGCATCCGGCATGGCCAGCGGAATCAAGTCGAACAGGATCGCCACCTGTAAGGCGCGCGATCGCGGCGGGACCGAGGTCACCACAGAATCGACAAAACCGTCGACCATGCTTGCCGTGAGCACCACATCCGGTGTGAGCGACTCCAGGAACTGCTCCCGCAGGCGTTCCGCAACCAGACCGCGCTGACGGTTATCCGGCCACATATGGGCGGTCGGCGCCAGACTCTCCCACGAGACGATGCGTTCAGCGGGGACGATGCCGGAGAACAGATCACGGATCGTCCCTACCGACTCGGGCATCACGCCGTTCACCGCGATCCACAGTTCATGGTCGCGTGGATTACGGGCCAGCGCCGTCGTAAGTGACAGGCAGTAGCGTCCCACCCCCCTGATGCGTCCGTCCGGCGACTGACAGCCCTGCAGATCAACTACAACGCGCATGTATCCCCTCGACTCAATAAACTCACCGGTCGTGCCGGTCGATTGCTCGTCTCAACATCATCTCCACCACGGCCGCCTGCTCGGTGGGAGCCAGCGGCGTCTGCGTCTGTTCGCGCGCCGCCTGCGGAAAGAGGAAGGAGCGAACGCGACGGCCGAGACGTGAATCCTGATTTGCCACCGTGCGACCCAAGGCACGCACACCCGGTACTTTCAGGGCTCCCCGCATCGCCGGTCGGGCAGCACGGGCGACCCGGGCGATACCAGGTCGACTCACCTGCCAGAGCCGCCGAGCGCCCTTACCGGCGACTATACGGCCCGCGCGTATGGGCGCCGTGATGCGCCAGGACGTGCTGGAGGTCAAGGCGGCGATCAGCCCGTCCCGTTCTGCCCGGTCGGCCTTCAAGGACTCGACCTCGCGGATCAGCTCGTGCTGCCGCCTGAGTAGCCCGCCGAGCTGCTCCCGCAGATGAGACGCGTCTATCCTTTTCGCCGTATCGGCAAGTCGCCGATCCAAGCGTTCGATCCTTGCGTGCGCTTCGGCAAGCATGCCCGTGAGGCTGTCGCGCTCAGCGGAAACCGATGCGAGGGCGGCGTGTTCGGTCTCGCGCCAACGCCCATATTGTTCATTGAGCGAATGCAGGTGCTGAGCCAGGCTCGCCGATGTGCTGCGCGCGTCCGCCGCATCGACCAGAGCGGCCCGAAGGCGTACGTGCGCCTCATTGAAGCCCTCGTGCGCCTCCTGGTCCGCCACGCGAACGAACTCATCGAAGACGTTGGGCGGCAACGCGAACGCTGGGACGAGCTCCGCATGTTCGGCCGCGACGTAGTAGCGGTTGAGGCCGTCGTTATACACATACGTGTAGTCGCGGTCGACCAGTAACGCCTCCCACTGTTCGTGGGCACTCTGCTGACTGTTCGGTAGCGTGGCTTCTACGACCACCACCCAGGGCCTTATTGTCGTAAACGAACAGGAAGCAAGCGCGGTGCGCTCGGCGCCTTCACAGTCGACTTTCAGGAAGTGCACCTGATCCACGCCGTACTCGGTGAAGATTCGGTCCAGAGTGATCGTCGGCACACGATGCGCAATGACCTCATGACCCTGTTCGCGGTGGCTGTCTGCGAATTCGCGTTCGGTGGTCGAGAGCCCGGTGCCGGCGACCTCAAAGAGTTCGAGGTAGCCTGCCTCCTCGGAAACCGCGAGGTTGAGGTTGATGTCGTGCGGACGGTCCGCCTCGAGCATATCGAACCAATGCTTCACTGGCTCGATGTTGACGCCGCGCCAACCGGCCAGTGAAAACGCTTTTGTCACGGAATCCTTGACGGGATGCTGCGCACCCACGTCGACGTAGAAACCATGTCGCACGTGCTTCAGTGCACGATGGAGCATGATGTCTTCGAAATTCTGCGCGTAACTTACGAACGTCATGATCAGGTGGTCACATCGATGTGAGGTGGAATCCATGCGTTCCCGACGAAATGTGGATGGGAGTGATTGGCGACGGTGAAGATGAGCGCCAGATCACGCCACTCGTAGTTGTCGACCAGGTGCGTATCCGTACTGACGAGTGCCGTCGAGATGGAGTACGTGCCGGGGCCGAGGTTCATGGGGAAACGCGCGACGTAACGGACCGCCTGCCCGGCCTTTACGTTTTCGACGACTTGCTTGGTGTGATGCGTGTTGGTACCAAAAATGGATTGGCCCAGCCGGTCCTTGATGAGGTAGCCGAGAACGAGTCTGGGTATATCCGCATTGAGCTTGACGTCGATTCGCAGTTCGACCGGCTGCCCGACATCGATGTATTCGACGGGATCGCCCTGCTCCGAATAAAGGCGGATCGAGTCGACGACAGCCTCCAGCGTGCCGCTCGTCGTCTGTAGTTGGCCACCTTCGAGACGCTCGACCTTCATCGTGGTGTTTTCGCGCTCCGCGATCAGCGCGTTGTAGGCGTCCATGACCTCAACCGGATCGCCATCCTTGAGGACGCGACCCGACTGCAGAAGAATCGCACGATCGCAAAGGCTCTGGATGGCGCCACTGTCGTGAGACACGATCATCAGGCTCGTCCCCTGTTCGCGGAACTCCTTGATGCGCTTGAAGCACTTATGCTGGAAATAGGCGTCGCCAACGGACAGCGCCTCATCCACGATGAGGATGTCGGGGCGAAACGCGGTCGCCACGCTGAAAGCGACGCGCATCTGCATACCACTGGAATAGGTACGGACGTACTCGTCGAAATAGTCGCCGATTTCCGAGAAAGCCTCGATGTCCGGCATGGCGCGGTCGATCTGCTCGCGGGTGAAACCCATCAGGCCAGCCGCGTGGTAGACGTTCTGCCGACCGGTGAGGTCGGGACTGAAGCCCATACCAAGCTCGAGGATAGCGGCAATCCGCCCGTTGACCGATACGGCGCCTTCGCTAGGCATCAGGGTACGCGTGATCAGCTTGAGCAACGTGCTCTTACCGGCGCCGTTCTGGCCGACGATGCCGATCGCCTCGCCCCGGCCCACAGCAAAGGTGATATCGCGGATCACCCAATGTTCGGCCTTCGGCGTCACGCGGACACCGAACCAGGATGCAAAGCGCTTGAATTCGCTGCCGTAATCCCGGAATGCCTTCCCGAGACCTTTTACTTCCAACACAGGATCGATCATAGGACGTCAACCATCTCAGGCGCCGCCTTGCGGAACATCATGAAGGCCAGTGCCAGCAATATGACCGAACCGAACGCGGTCCACCCGAGTGCGACGAGGTTGGGCGTGCGATCGAACAGCATGACGTCCTGGAACCCTCCAACGATGTAGTAAAGCGGATTGAGTTCGATGATCCGACCAAAGCCGTGAGGAAGAATGTTCGGCATATACACAATCGGCGTGATCCAGAACCACAGCTGCAGCACCACCGCCATCACCTGTGCGACGTCGCGCACGAACACGTTGAGCACACCAAGCAGCAGCCCCAACCCCAAGGAGAAGGCCACGTTCACCGCTACCAGCAGCGGCAGCCAGCCAAGTGCTGACGTGGGGAAGTGCCCAATGATTGCGAAGATTCCTACGGTGGCCGCAAAAAGCAGCAGATTGCTGACAAGCGCTGTACCTACCGCGATGAAGGGGAGACACACCCTGGGGAAGAAGATCTTCTTCATGAGGTTGCCGTTGTCGACGAACAGCGTAAGCGAACGCTGTACCACTTCGACAAACAGCGACCACGCCAGCATGCCAGCCAGAAGATAGATCGAATAAGCGTACTGATTGGTTATGCCTGGTAGCTTGGCGCCCATGACGCGCGACAACACCAGCGAGTAGATGGCGACTTGCGCCAGCGGCTGCAGAACCATCCAGGCAGCACCCAGGCGACTGCGCGCAAAACGCGCCTTAAGGTCGTTCTTCACCGACGACAGGATGAAGTGGCGGTAGCGCCACGCCGAGCGTAAAAGCTCACTCATTCAAATTACTCCGCGTTCAGCGCGCGAGTGCACGAGAAAGCTCGGAACGCAAATCTTCGACATCCTCCACACCCACCGACAACCGGATCAGCCCATCGCTGATCCCCAGCCGCTTGCGCGTCGCCGGCGGGATGGACGCATGGGTCATGATCCCCGGGTGCTCGATAAGGCTTTCCACGCCGCCCAGCGATTCGGCCAGGGCAAAAATCTCGCAGCGCTCGAGCATCTTGCGCGCCGCGCGGATACCGCCCTTAACTTCCGCCGAGATGATCCCGCCGAAGCCATCCATCTGCCGGCGCGCCAGCGCGTGCTGCGGATGCGACTTCAGGCCGGGATAGATCACCCGCTCGATCGCCGGGTGCTTCTCGAGCCAACGCGCGATGTCGAGCGCCGACTCGCAATGCGCCTTCATGCGCAGATGCAGCGTCTTCAGGCCACGCATCGCCAGAAACGAGTCGAAAGGACCCGCCACGGCGCCTACCGAGTTCTGCAGGAAACCCATCCGCTCGGCCATTTCGTCGCTTGCGGCGACCACGATGCCACCAACCATGTCCGAGTGACCGTTGAGGTACTTGGTGGCCGAGTGCAGCACAAGATCAGCGCCGTATTCGATCGGGCGCTGGAGCATGGGCGAGCAGAAGGTGTTGTCCACCACCAGAATCAGGCCGTGCTTCTTCGCGAAAGCGGACAGCTTGGCCAGGTCGACCAGCTTGAGCATCGGATTGGTGGGCGTTTCCGCCCAGATCATCTTCGTATTGGGCTTGAGCGCCGCCTTGAGGGCGGCGGCGTCATTGAGATCCAGGAACGTAAAATCCAGACCGGCGGAGCGGCGACGAACGCGCTCGAACAGCCGGTAGGTACCACCGTAGAGGTCGTCCATGGCGATGACGTGGTCGCCCGAATCGAGCAGGTCCAGCACCGTGGAAGCGCCGCCCAGGCCGGAGCCGAAGGCGAAGCCTGCGACTCCACCTTCCAGGTCGGCCACGCAGCGCTCGTAAGCCATGCGGGTCGGGTTCTGGGTGCGCGAGTACTCGTAGCCTTGGTGCTTTCCGGGGCTCGACTGCACGTAAGTAGAAGTCGCATAGATCGGCGTCATGATGGCGCCCGTCGACGGATCGGGGTGCTGCCCCGCGTGAATGGCACGCGTGCCCAGACCCAGTACTTGCGTCGCTTTCTTGGAAGCCATTGATCTACCTGAGATAATTGTTCCGAGCGCGCAACATGCGCCACGGCAAAGCGCCTTATATTACCGTCTTGCCGGTCTCTCGGCAGAGGAGTCTGAAGCGATATTCATCAAGTCGCTGTGCAAGGCGACGGCGTAGGCCCGATCGCCCATAATCGGCGCCATCGCCACCGGGAGCTTGCCGGGGCCATCGATAAGGTTCTTCATGCCCACATTACTGGTCACCGGCGGTGCCGGCTTCATCGGCGGAAACTTCGTCCATCGCGCCATGGCCGCTGGCCACCACGTGGTCAACCTGGACAAGCTGACCTATGCCGGCAACCTGTCCACACTGGCCTCGCTCAGGAACCATCCTGACCACGTCTTCGTGGAAGGGGATATTGGTGATGCCGCGCTGGTGGCCGCACTCCTGGCGGAGCACCGGCCCGATGCCGTGCTTAATTTCGCCGCGGAGTCCCATGTCGACCGCTCCATTGACGGGCCGGCGGCGTTCATTCAGACCAATGTGGCGGCGACGCTCACCCTGCTGGAGGTGACCCGCGATTACTGGCGCACGCTCGACGAGTACGGCGCGAAGCGCTTCCGCTTTCTGCACGTATCCACGGACGAGGTGTACGGCTCACTTGGCGCCGAGGGGCGGTTTACCGAAGACACACCGTATGCGCCCAACTCGCCCTACTCCGCGTCCAAGGCGGCATCCGATCATCTGGTCCGCGCCTTCCATCACACGTATGGCCTGCCGACGTTGACGACGAACTGCTCGAACAACTACGGGCCTTACCAGTTCCCCGAAAAGCTGATCCCGCTGGTCATTCAGAAGGCGCTGGCGGACGAGCCGCTGCCGGTCTATGGCGATGGCCTGAACGTGCGCGACTGGCTCTTCGTCGAGGACCACTGCGACGCCATCGCCGCGGTGCTGGACAAGGGAAGCCCCGGCGAAACCTACAATGTAGGTGGAGACAGTGAGCAGACCAACATCGACGTGGTCCGGGCGCTTTGCCGCCTGCTCGATCAGCGGCTACCCACAGCCACACCACGCGAGTCGCTGATACGGTTCGTCCGGGACCGTCCCGGACATGACCGCCGCTATGCGATCGATGCCGGCAAGATCCAGCGTGAACTCAGCTGGACACCACGCAACGATTTCGTTTCGGGCCTGGCACGCACCGTGGACTGGTATCTGGCCAACCAGACATGGGTGAGCAGTATCCTCGACGGCAGCTATCGGATGGAACGACTCGGACAATGAAGAATCGCAAGGGAATCATCCTGGCCGGAGGATCGGGCACACGGCTGTATCCGATCACCCAGGGTGTCAGCAAGCAGCTCCTGCCCGTGTACGACAAGCCGATGATCTACTACCCGCTGGGCACGCTGATGCTGGCCGGTATCCGCGAGATCCTGGTGATCAACACGCCCCACGAGCAGAGCATGTTCCAGCGCTTGCTCGGCGACGGATCGCAGTGGGGTATTTCGATCGACTATGCAGTGCAGTCAAACCCGGATGGCCTTGCTCAGGCGTTCCTCATTGGCAAGGACTTCCTCGACGGCGCCCCGAGCTGCCTGGTGTTGGGCGACAACATTTTCTATGGTGACGGGCTGATCGAACGCATGCGCCGTGCCGCCACGCGCGAGCGCGGCGCAACCGTGTTTGGCTACTGGGTACGTGACCCACAGCGTTACGGCGTAGCTACCCTGGGCACCGATGGCAAGGTGATCGACATCGAAGAAAAGCCGACCCACCCTAAGTCGAACCATGCGGTCACGGGGCTTTATTTTTACGACGAGCACGCACCCGCCTACGCCTCCGAGCTGACGCCCTCGGTGCGCGGCGAGCTCGAGATCACGGACCTCAACCGACGTTATCTGAGCCAGCAGGAGTTGCACCTGGAACAGCTCGGCCGCGGTCACGCGTGGCTGGATACAGGAACGCACGAGTCCCTCATGGAAGCGGGCAACTACATCCAGACCATCGAAAACCGGCAGGGCCTCAAGATCTGTTGCCCTGAGGAAATCGCCTTCGTCAATGGCTGGATTGATCGCAACCAACTTGTGCGCCTGGCAGAGCCCCTGTCCAAAGTAGGCTACGGACAGTATCTTCTGCGCCTCGCCGAGCAGGATGGACCAGCGTGAAATGCATTGCGACTCAGTTACCCGGCGTCGTCATCGTCGAACCGACGGTACTCGGCGACGAGCGCGGTTTCTTCTACGAAGCGTTCAATCAGGCGCGCTTTGCCGCTCACGGCATTGACGCCAGCTTCGTGCAGAGCAACGTCTCCAAGTCGCGCCGTGGCGTATTGCGCGGACTGCACTATCAGTGGCCGAACCCGCAGGGGAAACTGGTCAGCGTTCTCGACGGTGAGGTTTACGACGTCGCCGTCGACATCCGACCTGACTCGCCGCACTTCGGAAAGTCCGTAGCGGTAATGCTCTCGGGCGAGAACAAGCGGCATCTCTGGATCGCCCCCGGTTTTGCCCACGGCTTTTGCGTCGTCTCCGAGCAGGCGACGTTTACCTATCAGTGCACGACCCTATACGACCCTGCCGCCGATGCGGCGATTCGCTGGAACGATGCGCGCTTCGCCATCGACTGGCCGGTCACCGACCCCGAACTCTCGCCGAAGGATCGGAAGGCCCCCCTCGTCGACGAGGTGCCGCGCGAACGGCTACCCGATTACGTGCCGTGAAGATCCTGCTGCTCGGGGCCGAAGGTCAGCTGGGCGGCTACTTGCAGCGGTCGCTTGCTGATATAGGCACAGTACGGGCATCGTCGCGCCATGCTCTCGATGAATCGCTGCGCATCGATCTTAAGGATACGGGGGGGCTACTATCGCTCCTCGCCAGAGAGAGCCCCGACCTGGTAGTGAATGCGGCGGCGTACACGGCCGTGGATCAGGCCGAGTCGGACAGCGCTGAGGCCATGCTGACCAACGCAGCCCTCCCGGCGGTGATCGCCTCGGTGATCACATCATGGAATGGTGCGCTCATCCACTTTTCCACCGATTACGTATTCGACGGAACGGGTACCCGGCCATATGTCGAAGACGACCCGACCGGGCCGCTTGGCGTTTACGGAAAGAGCAAGCTCAACGGAGAGATCGCACTCTCCCGAATGAGCGCGGATCATCTGATATTGCGGACCGCCTGGGTCTACAGCCTGCGCGGTCGTAATTTCCTGACGACCATGCTCCGCCTCGGCGCCGAGCGCCATTCGTTGACCGTCGTGGACGACCAGCATGGGACGCCTACGAGTGCCGGCTTCCTCGCGAAAGCCACCGCACGTATCGCACAGAAGTGGATGAGGGAACGCCGATCACGTCGCGAGGCGAGCGGCATTTACCATCTGACAGCAAGCGGCGAGACAACATGGCATGGTTTTGCACAGGCCATATTCGAAGAGGCAGTTCAAACAGGCCGTTTGAATGCAGCCCCATTGTTGCTTCCAACCGATACGGCGGGGTTTCCGACGCCCGCGAAGCGCCCCGCATGGTCTGTGCTCGACACGACCAGAGTGCAAACGGTGTTCGGCATCACGCCGCCGGACTGGAGAAGCGAACTGCGTACGGTAATGAGCGGCGCTTACGACGCAGGATCATCGACGTAAACCAAACGGCGCGTCACTCATTCCACCGTCACCGATTTCGCCAGGTTACGCGGCTGATCCACATCCGTCCCGCGCATCACGGCCACGTGGTACGCAAGCAGCTGCATCGGAATCGTAAACACGGCCGGCGCGATCAGATCGCCGCCACCGTCGACGCGCACCGTCGCGATATTGTCCTGCGAATCCTCATCCAACTCCGCACGCTCGTCGGCGAAGACGATCAGCTCGCCACCACGTGCGCGAACTTCCTGCAGGTTGGACTTCAGCTTGTCCAACAGCGGACCGTTCGGGGCCACGGCCACGATCGGCATATTCTCGTCGACTAGCGCCAGCGGGCCGTGCTTCAGTTCGCCCGCCGGATAAGCCTCGGCATGGATGTACGAGATTTCCTTCAGCTTGAGCGAGCCTTCGAGTGCCACCGGGAACTGCGCACCACGCCCCAGGAACAGCGCATGCTGCTTGGCCACGAAGTGGTCGGCGATCGTGACGATCTCCGGCTCACTTTTCAGCGCATTCTCAATATAGCGCGGCAGCGACTGCAATTCCTTGCAGTGCTCGAGGTACTTTGCGTTGTCGAGTCCACGACGACGACCGAGATCCAGCGCCAGCAGCGCGAACGCGGTGAGCTGGGTGGTAAAAGCCTTGGTGGAGGCTACGCCGATCTCCGGGCCCGCTCGTGTCATCAGACGCAGATCGGACTCGCGCACGACGGACGACTCGGGCACGTTGCAGATGGCGAACGTCGCCAGGTAACCGCGACGACGCGACTCGCGCATCGCCGCCAGGGTATCGGCGGTTTCGCCCGACTGGGAGACGGCGACGAACAGCGTGTTCTCGGGCACGACGACATCGCGGTAGCGGTATTCGCTGGCCACTTCGACGACGACCGGGATACGGGCGAATTCCTCGATCCAGTACTTGGCGACCATACCGGCGTGGTAGCTCGTACCGCAGGCCACGATATGAATGGCGCGCGTCTTGTCGAGGATCGGATCGGCGTCGATGCCGAAGATATTGGGCAACACGCCGTGCGGACCGATGCGCCCTTCGAGGGTGTCGGCCACGGCACGCGGCTGCTCGAAGATCTCCTTCTGCATGTAGTGGCGGTATTCGCCGCGCTCGACCGAGTCGGCGCTGATCTCGCTCTCGTGCGCGGTGCGGTCGACGCGCTTGCCGTCGAGATCGAAGACTTCGACGGTTTCACGGGTGATCTCGACGACGTCGTCTTCCTCGAGGTACATCATGCGGTTGGTGACCTTGATCAGCGCCTGCGCATCCGACCCGAGGAAGTGCTCGCCGATGCCGATGCCAACCAGCAGCGGGCAACCGCGACGGGCACCGACGATACGCTCGGGCTCGTCCAGACTCATCACCGCGATGGCGTACGCACCTTCGAGTTCGCGCACGGCGGCGGTAACCGCTTCGCGCAGCGGCTTACCCGCCTGCACGTGCTCGTCGATGACCGCGCCCATCACTTCCGTGTCGGTCTCGGAGTGGAAGGTACGACCCTTCGCTTTCAGACCCTCACGCAGCGACGCGTAGTTCTCGATGATGCCGTTGTGCACGATGGCGATCCGGCCCTGTACGTGCGGATGCGCGTTCTTTTCGCTGGGCACGCCGTGCGTGGCCCAGCGGGTATGCGCGATGCCGGTGCCGCCGGGGACCGGATCGGCCTCGTACAGCGCTTCCATCTCGCGAACCTTGCCCTTCGCACGCACCCGGCGAATCTCGCCAGCGTCCGCGATGGCCATGCCCGCGGAGTCGTAGCCGCGATACTCGAGGGCTTTGAGGCCCGCGATCAGAATGGGCGCGATATCACGCTGAGCGACAGCGGCGACGATTCCACACATGGTTCGGATCCTTGTCAGTTAACTTTGCGGCGCAGGTAATTGAGCAGGTCGATCCGGGTGATCAGACCGAGGAACTGGTCGCCGTCGACGACGATGGCCACGTGACCTTTTTCGAACACGGGCAAGAGTGCCTCGATCGGCTCCCGGACCTGGAGCATTTCCGGCGAAGCGATCATCGCGGTGGACACGGGGTCGCGGAACTTCGCCTCGTCGGCATGCACGTGAAGCAGCACGTCCGATTCGTCGAGGATGCCGACGATACGGTCGCCTTCCATCACGGGAAGCTGCGAGACGTCGTATAGCTTCATGCGGTTATAGGCGGTCACGAGCATGTCGTCCGGCTTGATCACGACCGTGTCGCGCTGGGCATACGGACGCAGGATCAGGTCGCGCAGGTCGTTGTACCGCTCGCGTTCCAGGAAGCCGTTGTCCAGCATCCAGTAGTCGTTGTACATCTTCGACAGGTATTTGTTGCCGGTATCGCAGACCAACGTGACCACGCGCTTGGGTGTGGTCTGTTCGCGGCAGTATTTCAGCGCGGCGGCAAGCAGCGTGCCGGTGGAGGAGCCACCGAGGACACCCTCCTTCGCCAGCAGTTCGCGCGCGGCCAGAAAGCTTTCCTTGTCGGTGATGGCGAATGCCTTCTCGACGAGCGAGAAGTCGCTGATCGAGGGCAGGAAATCTTCACCGATGCCTTCGACCATCCAGCTGCCGGACTTCTCCGAGAGGGTCCCCTCGTTGATGTACTCGGCCAGGATGGAGCCCACCGGATCCGCGAGGATGATCCGCGTGTTCGGCGAGTGCTCTTTCAGGTAGGCGGTCAGACCGCTCATGGTGCCGGACGAGCCACAGCCGACCACGATGGCATCGACCTTGCCGTCCATCTGCGCGAGGATTTCCGGCCCCGTCGTCTGCACGTGCGCGAGCGGGTTGTCCGGGTTGCCGAACTGGTTGATGAAGTACGCCCCCGGGGTTTCGCGCGCGATGCGCTCCGCCATGTCCTGGTAGTACTCCGGATGCCCCTTGGCGACATCCGAACGGGTCAGCACCACTTCCGCACCCATCGCCTTGAGGTTGAAGATCTTTTCCCGGCTCATCTTGTCCGGCACGACCAGCACGAGCCGGTAGCCCTTCTGTTGGGCGACCAGCGCCAGGCCGAGACCAGTATTGCCGGCGGTACCTTCCACGAGGGTGTCGCCCGGCTTGATCTTGCCGGCGCGCTCGGCGCCTTCGATCATCGACATGCCGATACGGTCCTTGACGGATCCGCCCGGGTTGGCGCTCTCAAGCTTGAGAAAGAGCTCGCACGGGCCCGCGTCCAGGCGCTGGGCGCGCACCATCGGGGTATGACCGATCAGGTCGAGCACGCTGTCATGAACACTCATTGAAACTCCAATCGTCTGGAACGGCGCGGCCCCTTCGACCTCGCCCTATGGGCGCACATCATAAAGGGTGTGCCTGTGAACGGATGCCCGGCTGATTGGCGGAGGCGAAAGGGCGTAGGGGAGGGGTCGCGCGCGGGGCGCGCTCCTACACATGCAAAACGGGCACCTTTCGGCGCCCGTCGGTCAATTAATGAACTGATTGAGGGTGGTCAGTGTGGCGACTTTTGCCAGCTATCCCACATTCGCTGCAGCTTTTCCTTCGCCTGCAGCTTTTCCTTCTTGAGGCCCCCAAGGCTTACGTCGTCGATAGGCAGACAGCCGATGTTGGCGTCACGCAACTTGGTATCGAGTTCCTGGTGGCGATAGAAGAGACGACGGGTTTCCGCATCGGCATGGATGAACTTTTCGACGTCGTCGCGCTGCTGGTTTTCGAACATTGCAAACTCCTCGCGGTGGGATCGGCCCGATGCGCGGGCCGGTCGTGAGGGGAGCCATGCGGGCAAGTTCTTCGCATGCTCCGGCAGGACCGGCACCCTGAATTTTTCGGGTGCCGGGAGACCGAAGCTACTCCGCTAGCCATGCGCCTGCAAGAGCGATATTTCTCAGTTGCCGTCGGTTTTCTTGCTCTTTTTCGGTGCAGGCGTGGAGGCTGGCGCCCCACCGTCGGACGAGTTCATATCGCGCATGGCGCGCGCGGCAGCCTCGGCCAGCGCGGCCTGCTTTTTGGCGGCGTTAGCCACCTTGGCCTGTGCCGCAGCGACCTGTTTGGCCTTGTCGCCTTCAGCCTTGGCCTGCTCCAGCGCCTGGGCGTAGTCGACGCCCTGCTGCTGCAGGCGGGCGGCCTCTTCCTGGATCATCTGGTTCTGGGCACGCTGCTGCTCGAGCTGGCGACGGGCCATCTCGGCGTCGAGCCGACTGGCCTCCAGCAGGATGGCGTCGTGCTCGCGGTCCAGCTGGGCGCTCTTGGCCTGGGCATCCTGGTACTGGGCCATCGCCTTGGCGATGTCCACCCGGCGCTCGGCGACATACAGCAAATGGCCGTGTTCCTTGTCCTTGGGACGGAACTGGGCCATCTGGCTGATCGCTTCGCGGGCGCGAGCCTGTTCAGCCTGGGCGTAATTGCCCAGCACGGGGTCCGACGACAGCTGGTCCAGGCTGGAATTGAGACGGCGGATGTCCAGGTCGTCCGTGGCGGCCATGGCGCTGCCCGCGGCAAGCGCGAGGGCCAGCGCGGAGGTAAGGAGGGTCGAACGCTTCATCACTGGCCTCCCTGGTTGGTGGACGGCTGGATCTGGTTGCCCGAATTGTCATTCAGGGGCTGGGTCTGACCACCGACCGGCGGCTGCGTGCTGTCCGTCGGCTCGGGCAGGACCGATTCGGTTTCCTGCACGTTGGTCGGGATGGGCACCGTGTCGTTGGCATGGTTGTCGATCATCTCGACGCGCATGCGGGAGTTTTCCTGACTCTTGGCCGTGTTCTGGGCTCGGGCGGCACCCAGACGGGCCTTGGCCCGGGCCAGTTCGCTGTCGGCACGCGACTCGTCGGCGAGCACCGCCGCCTCGTCGTACTTGCGGCTGGCCATCGCGGCCTGCGCCTGACGGAATTTTCCCTGCGCATAATCGAGATCGACCGGCGCATAATCGGCCGCTCCGGCGTCTCTGGCAGCCTGCAGCTGGGCCAGTGCCTGGTTCATCGAGCCGTCGGGTGGGGGGGCGCTGGCACAGCCGGCGAGCGTAGCGATACCAAGGCCCAGGGCGGCCTGAGCAATGAGCCGGCGGCCCTTGGAAAGGGCTTTCGACGGCAAGTTGTGCACCATCACTCGTTCCTCGTACAGGTTTGCGAGATATTGTCGATATATATAACGGTCAGGCTATGACCTCGACTCGATTGTAATGAACGTCCGGGGGTTTAGGTGGATATCGGTTATTTCCTTAAGCTGATGGTGGACAAGGGCGCGTCGGATATGTTCCTGACGACCGGCGCCCCCGTGAACATCAAGGTGGAAGGCAAGCTGTACCCGTTGGGAAATACCGGCCTGCCGAGCGGCATGGTCAAGAAGATCGCCTATTCGCTCATGGACGAGGGTCAGGTGCCGCAGTTCGAGCGCGATCTCGAGCTGAACATGGCCCTGGCCGTGAAGGAAGCCGGTCGCTTCCGTATCAACGTGTTCAAGCAGCGCGGCGAGATCGGCATGGTCATCCGTGCCATCAAGAGCGAGATCCCCTCGCTGGAAGAGCTGCAGCTGCCGACGATTTTCCGCGACCTGATCATGGAGCCACGCGGCCTGATCCTGGTCGTGGGCGCCACCGGCTCGGGCAAGTCCACCACCCTGGCGGCCATGCTCGACCACCGCAACAGCAACAGCTCGGGCCATATCCTCACCATCGAGGACCCGATCGAGTACCTGCACCGGCACAAGCGGTCCATCGTCAACCAGCGTGAGGTGGGACTGGATACCCACAGCTATCACGAGGCGCTGAAGAACGCGATGCGCGAGGCCCCGGATGTCATCATGATCGGTGAGATCCGCGACACCGAGACGATGGAGGCGGCCATCTCGTTCTCCGAGACCGGTCACCTGTGCCTGGCCACCCTGCACTCGAACAACGCCGACCAGACGCTGGAGCGCATCCTCAACTTCTTCGGCGAGTCGGCGCACAAGAACGTGCTGATGAACCTGGCCCTCAACCTGCGCGCGGTGATCAGCCAGCGCCTGGTGATCGGCAAGGACGGCCGCCGCATGCCGGCGACCGAGGTGCTGCTCAACACCCCGCTGATCCGCGACATGATCCGCCGCGGCCAGATCCACGAGGTGAAGGACGCCATGGACCGCAGCCTGCAGGAAGGCATGCAGACCTTCGACCAGTCGCTC
>Ga0157370_10000310_pt1 | contig 60996 bp, 53 predicted proteins | sample C35metaG_FD_113463 | JGI IMG/M metagenome (GOLD analysis project Ga0157370, IMG submission 113463) | Corn rhizosphere microbial communities from Kellogg Biological Station, Michigan, USA - C3-5 metaG | ecosystem: Host-associated > Plants > Roots > Rhizosphere > Soil | place: USA: Michigan...
CGCCGCTCACCGCGAGCGTTTGATGCGCGTGGTCTATGCTGTCGAACGAGCATTGCGCACAGTCATGCAGCCGGCCAAGGTCAATCTCGCAAGCCTTGGCAATCAGGTGCCGCACCTGCATTGGCACGCGATCCCGCGTTTCACGAACGACGCGCATTTCCCCTTGCCGATCTGGGCGCCGCGGCAGCGCACCGTGTCCGAGGCGCTGCTCGCATCGCGCCGCGCACAGGCCACGCTGCTGGGCGATGCGGTGCGCCGCGAGATCGTGCAGGCGTTTGCCTGATACCTGCGGTCCGGGGCGCGCTGCGGGTGCCGGCGGCACTGAACACAACGAATATCGAGGCAGTCATGAGCGGACTCACTCCCGATACCCCGGTTCCGACCGGCGTCGTCGTCCATGCGAAATCGCGTGTACTGGAATTGCAATATGCGGACGGGCAGAGCTACCGGGTCCCGTTCGAGCTGCTACGCGTCTATTCGCCGTCAGCCGAGGTGCGCGGGCACGGGCCGGGCCAGGAAACGCTCCAGACCGGCAAGCGCGACGTGACGATCGTTTCGATCGCGCCGGTCGGCAACTACGCACTGCAGCCGACATTCTCGGATGGGCACTCCACGGGTCTTTACTCGTGGGACTTGCTCCACGATCTGGCTACTCGCCAGGACGCATACTGGAGCGAATACCTGGGCAAGCTCGCCGCGGCAGGAGTGGACCGCGATGCGCCGATGAGCGAGCCCGGCGCCTCCGGTGCGCCGCACGGCCATTGCCACTGAAACCATTGAATAAAAAGCGGAGGAAATTCGCGATGAGCAAGACCCACTTCGGCTTCGAAACGGTCGACGAGCGGGACAAGGCCAGGAAGGTCGCGGGCGTGTTCCACTCCGTCGCGTCGAATTACGACTTGATGAACGACCTGATGTCGGGGGGGCTGCACCGGGTCTGGAAGCAGTTCACCATCGCGCAGGCGAACGTGCGTCCGGGCGCGAAGGTGCTCGATATCGCGGGCGGCACGGGCGATCTGTCCAAGGCATTCGCGAAGCGGGCCGGTCCGACGGGCGAAGTGTGGCATACCGACATCAACGAATCGATGTTGCGGGTGGGGCGGGACCGGCTCCTCGATGAAGGGGTCATCACGCCGGCCCTGCTGTGCGACGCGGAGAAGATTCCGTTTCCCGACAATTACTTCGACGTAGTCACGGTTGCTTTCGGGCTGCGCAACATGACGCGCAAGGAAGTCGCGCTTGCCGAGATGCGGCGCGTGCTGAAGCCGGGCGGCCGGCTGCTGGTGCTCGAGTTTTCGAAAGTGTGGGAGCCGCTGAAAAAAGCGTACGACCTGTATTCGTTCAAGGTCTTGCCCTGGCTCGGCAACAAATTCGCCCGCGATGCCGAAAGCTACCGCTACTTGGCCGAATCGATCCGCATGCACCCGGATCAGGAAACACTGAAAACAATGATGGAACAAGCAGGCCTCGACGCCGTCAAATATTACAATTTGTCAGCTGGCGTGGTAGCCTTGCACGTGGCGACTAAATATTAGCGCCGCTAACCGCTTGTTTTTCGTGAGGAATTTCGAGATGTCCGATCCCCTTCCTGTTGCTTCCAAAAACCTTTCTAAGCCCCTTGCGAGGCGGATCGGCTCCGTTGCGCTGGTCGCGGTGCTTGCGGTGACAACCGTTGCTTCGCTTGATGCGCAAGCGAAGCGGTTGGGGGGCGGACGCACGTTCGGGCGCCAGGCCCAGACCACGCAAACGGCACCGTCCACGGCCACGCAGTCGCAGTCGTCGACGCAGCAGAACTCGCTGCAGTCGGCGCAACCGGCGGCCGCCGCGCGCACGCCGTCGAGCCCGGCGCAGCCGGCGCCCGCGCGTTCGCGCTGGCTCGGCCCCATCGCCGGGTTGGCCGCCGGCCTCGGCATCGCGGCGTTGCTTTCGCACTTCGGGCTCGGCGGCGCGTTTGCCAGCATGATGGCAAACGTCATCGTGATCGCGTTGTTGGCGATGGCGGGCATCTGGCTCGTGCGTAAATTCATGTCGCGCCGTCGGGAGCCGGTGCCGGCTTATGGTGCCGCAGCGGCGGGCGCCGGTGGCGCGCCGATGCGGGACTTCGGGGTGTCGCGTATGCAGACGGCCGAGCCGGCCGCTTCGAGCGGAGCGATGCCGGGCGCTGCGTCAGGCGCGGCATTGCCAGCCGGTTTCGATACCGAGACCTTCCTGCGCCACGCGAAGGTCAACTTCGTTCGGTTGCAGGCGGCGTGGGACGAGGGCAATCTCGCCGACATCCGCGAATTCACGACCCCCGAAATGTTCGCTGAACTGAAGGTCGATATCGATGCGCGTGGCCGCGAACGCGATCAGACCGACGTCGTGCAGCTCAACGCCGAGCTCATCGGCGTCGAAGATCGCGGTAGCGAATATCTGGCGAGCGTGAGGTTCAGCGGCTTGATTCGCGAGTCGGCCGGTGAGTCGGCCGGGCCGTTCGTCGAGGTCTGGAATCTCTCCAAGGCGGCCCGCACGGGCGAGGGCTGGCTGCTGGCCGGCATCCAGCAGATCGCGCAGCACTGAGTGCGGCGCGTGGTTCGGGTGCGGCGTCGCGGCCGCACCATGGCGCGCGACGCGGCGGCGGCCGTGCGCGAACCGACGTTACAATAGTGGCCCGCGCAGGCAGCCGCCTCGCGCGGGCTTTTTTGTCGACCGCAGTTGCTGCTTTAGCTGTTACTGCGGTCCCGACCCATGTCGAGCCCGATGATCCTTGCCGCCAAGCCCTTTGCCGCAGCCGTCAATCACCTGCTTGCCCGCGAAGCTTGGGCGCGAGAGCGGCTCGTGCCATATTCCGGGAAAACGGCACGTCTCGTCTTCTCTTCGCTTTCCGTCACCTTGGCGGTGCAGCCCGAGGGCTATCTCAATGCGCTCGACGAGCATGAGGGCGCGCTGCCCGATGTCTCCATCGCGGTGCCGGCCGAAGCGGTATCGGCATTCGTGCAGGGTGGGCAGGCTGCGGTCATGAAACATGTAAGGATCGAAGGCGACGCCGAATTCGCGACGCAGCTCGGCAAACTGGCCGAGCACTTGCGCTGGGAGCCGGAAGAAGATCTCGCGCGGCTGATCGGCGACGCCAGTGCTTACCGGATGTCGGCGCTCGTGCGCACGGCCGGCGAGCGGGCACTGCGTGCGGGACGCAATGTGCGCGATGCGGCGGCCGAGTATTTGCTCGACGAGAACCCTCAGCTCGTGCGGCGCACGTTGCTCGAAAGTTTCAACAGCGAGCTCGCGCGGGCGCGCGATGCCCTTGCGCGCGTGGAAAAGCGTATCGAGCGCATCGAGGCCCAAGCCGGCGCCGGCGGCGCTTCGATTTCGCGCGGCACCCGCTAGCGAGGCCACGGACTTTTCCATGCGTTTTCTGCGCTTTATCAAGATCGTCTATACGGTCATCCGGTTCGGCCTCGACGAAATGATGCTGGCCCGCATCAACGACCGCCGCGTGCGGTTCCTGCTGCGCATCGGCACGATCGGGCGTCGCTTCAAGTCGCCGCCGGCGGTGCGGCTGAGACTCGCGCTGGAGAGCCTGGGCCCGATTTTCGTCAAGTTCGGTCAAGTGCTGTCGACACGGCGGGATCTGCTTTCGCTCGACGTGGCGATCGAGCTGGCGAAGCTGCAGGATCAGGTGCCGCCATTCGATTCGGATGTCGCCATCGATATCATCGAAAAATCGCTCGGCGCCAAGGTCGACGCGCTGTTCGACGAATTCGAGCGCGTGCCGGTGGCGAGCGCCTCGATCGCGCAAGTGCACTTCGCGAAGGTCAAGGCGGGGCAGCACGCGGGCAAGTCCGTCGCCATCAAGGTGCTGCGGCCGAACATGCTGCCCGTCATCGATTCCGATCTGGCGCTTTTGCGCGACATCGCGGTCTGGGCTGAGCGGCTATGGGCCGACGGCAAGCGCCTCAAACCGCGCGAAGTCGTTGCGGAATTCGACAAATACCTCCACGACGAACTCGACTTGATGCGCGAGGCCGCCAACGGCAGCCAGTTGCGCCGCAACTTCATCGGGCTCGATCTGTTGCTCGTCCCGGAGATGTACTGGGAGTTTTGTACGCAGAACGTGCTCGTCATGGAGCGCATGGTCGGCGTTCCGATCAGCCAGGTCGAGACGCTGCGCGAGGCGGGCGTGGACATTCCAAAGCTCGCGCGCGAAGGTGTGGAGATTTTCTTCACACAAGTTTTCCGCGACGGCTTTTTTCATGCCGATATGCACCCGGGCAACATTCAGGTCAGCCTCGATCCAGCGCATTTCGGGCGCTATATCGCGCTCGATTTCGGCATCATCGGCGCGCTGTCGGACTTCGACAAAAACTATCTGGCCCAAAACTTCCTGGCGTTTTTCAAACGCGACTATCACCGCGTGGCGACGCTTCATCTGGAATCGGGCTGGGTTCCGCCCACCACTCGCGTCGAAGAACTCGAAAGTGCGATTCGCGCCGTGTGCGAGCCCTATTTCGACCGGGCCCTGAAAGACATCTCGCTCGGGCAGGTGTTGCTCAGGCTGTTTTCGACCTCGCGGCGCTTCAATGTCGAGATTCAGCCGCAGCTCGTGTTGTTGCAAAAGACGATGCTCAATGTCGAGGGACTCGGCCGCTCGCTCGATCCGGAGCTCGATCTGTGGAAGACGGCGAAGCCTTACCTCGAACGCTGGATGAACGAACAGATCGGCATACGGGGCTGGCTGGACCGGCTGCGCGTCGAAGCGCCGCAGTGGAGCAAGACGCTGCCGCAGTTGCCGCGCCTCGTGCACAACGTGCTGGCCGGCCGCCACGATGGCGCGCGCGGGGCGCAGGACACGGTGATTCAGATGCTGCTCGTCGAACAGCGCCGTACGAATCGGCTGTTGCAGGCGCTGCTCCTGTTCGGCGTGGCAATGGGCGTCGGCGCGGTGGCTGCGCGGTTCTGGCTCGTGCTGGCGTACGGTGGGTGAGACCGGAGCCTCTCTATGAGCGATTCGACGCAGCCCGGTAGCGAGCCAACCTTCGATTCCCGCGATCCCGGCTCGGCCCACTTCTGGGACGAGCGTTTTCGCAAGGGGTTCACCCCCTGGGATCAGGCGGGGGTGCAGCATGCGTTTCTCGCTTTCATGGCGCGCACCGAACGGCGCCCCGTATTGATCCCGGGTTGCGGTAGCGCGTATGAGGCACTCGCGCTCGCTCGAGCCGGCTGGAGCGTGCGCGCCATCGATTTTTCGGCCGATGCGGTGGCGGCCGCCCGCGCGCAGCTCGGAGAATTCGGCGCGCTGGTCGAGCAGGCCGATTTTTTCAGCTATATGCCGCCGTTCGAGCCGGGGTGGATCTACGAGCGAGCGTTTTTCTGCGCGTTGCCGCCGGCACGCCGCGCCGATTACGTCCAACGCATGGCGCAGCTTCTGGCGCCGGGCGGCTTGCTCGCCGGCTTCTTTTTCCTCGGCTCGACGCCCAAGGGGCCGCCCTTCGGTATCGAGCGTGCCCAACTCGAGGCGCTCTTCGCACCGTCGTTCGAGCTCGTCGAAGACGCGCCCGTCGACGACTCCCTGCCCGTCTTCACCGGGCGCGAGCGCTGGCTCACGTGGCGCCGCCGCTGAGGCCCTTTCCGGGGCCTTGAATTTCGCGTCGACGCCCCCATCTCGGAACGGCCCGGCCCCCGGCTGCCTGAAATCAGACCGGGGGCCGGTTGCGGTTATAATTCAACGCTTTGTACGCACCGAACCGTTTGGTCGGAATTGCCGGGAAGAGAATCATGCCCATCTACGCTTATCGCTGCGAATCGTGCGGATTCGAAAAAGACGTGCTTCAGAAAATGAGCGACGCACCGCTCACGCAGTGTCCGGAGTGCAAGAGCGAGGCATTTCGGAAGCAAGTGACGGCCGCGGGCTTTCAATTGAAGGGCTCGGGCTGGTATGTCACCGATTTCCGTGGCGGCTCCAAAGGCGCCGGTGCCGCGGCGAATGGCCAGAAAGACAGCGGCGAATCGAAGACGGCGCCGGGTGATTCTGGAACCGCTACGGGAACCGCTTCGTCGGCTTCCGCGACGTCCGCGGCTTCGACGGGCGGGAGCGGCGCGGGCGGCTCGACCGGCTCCGGTACGGCGGCCTCCAGCACGGCGGACGCCTGATCCGCTGCATCGCGCCGATCGGTGACCGGGCAGGCAGCCGGGCGGCTTCCGGCGCGCTCGAGGCTGGCCGTCCTCGAATGCGCTTTCGGACGCCGCGCCGAACCTTTTCCGCGGTTTTCTGACGGTATACATGAAAAACACGACGTTCAAATCCGTATTCCTGACCGGTCTGTTGGTTCTCGTGCCCCTGGCGATCACGCTATGGGTGCTCGGGCTCATCATCGGTACGATGGACCAGACGCTGCTCTTGCTGCCGGCTTCGTGGCAGCCCGAAAAGCTCTTCGGCTTCCATCTGCCGGGCATCGGCGCGCTGCTGACGCTGGCGTTCATCTTCATCGTCGGTCTGTTCACGCAGAACTTCGTCGGTCAGAAGCTCGTGACCTGGTGGGACGCCATCGTGCGTCACATCCCGATCGTGGGGCCGCTGTATACGAGCGTGAAACAGGTCTCGGACACGCTGTTGTCGAGCAGCGGCAATGCGTTTCGAAAAGCGCTTCTGATCGAATACCCGCGGCGCGGCTCTTACACGATCGCTTTTTTGACGGGTGTGCCGGGCGGCGATGTCCTCAACCACCTGAACACCGAGCACGTGAGCGTCTACGTGCCGACGACGCCCAACCCCACCTCCGGTTTTTTCCTGATGGTGCCGAAAAGCGAGGTCATCGAGCTCGATATGAGCGTCGATGCGGCGCTCAAGTACATCGTCTCGATGGGTGTGGTCGCCCCCGCGGCGCCGCCCGCGGCCGCGCTGGCGCGCCGGCCCGTCGAACCGCCTCTTTAAATACCGGGCGAAACGCGTAGCGTTCATCGCTCAATCATGCAAACGATAGACGAACACCATGTCGATGAGATCTGAATACTGCGGTCTGGTGACCGAACACCTGCTGGGTCAAACCGTTGCGCTCTGCGGGTGGGTGCATCGCCGGCGCGACCACGGCGGCGTCATTTTCATCGACCTGCGCGACCGCGAAGGCCTGGTCCAGGTCGTTTGCGATCCCGATCGTGCCGACATGTTCAAAGCCGCCGAGGGTGTGCGCAACGAGTTCTGCGTGCGCGTTGTCGGCGTCGTGCGCAACCGCCCGGAGGGAACGATCAACGCGGGCCTGAAGAGCGGCAAGATCGAAGTGCTCTGCCATGAGCTCACCGTGCTCAACGCATCGGTCACGCCGCCGTTCCAGCTCGACGACGACAATCTCTCGGAAACCACGCGCCTGACGCACCGTGTGCTCGATCTGCGCCGTCCGCAAATGCAGCACAACCTGCGTTTGCGTTACCGCGTGGCGATCGAAGTGCGCAAGTACCTCGACGCGCAGGGCTTCATCGATATCGAAACGCCGATGCTCACGAAGAGCACGCCCGAAGGCGCGCGCGACTACCTCGTGCCGTCGCGTGTGAACGCCGGGCAGTTCTTCGCGCTGCCGCAGTCGCCCCAGCTTTTCAAGCAGCTTTTGATGGTGGCGAACTTCGATCGCTACTATCAGATCGTCAAATGCTTCCGCGACGAGGACCTGCGGGCCGACCGTCAGCCGGAATTCACGCAAATCGACTGCGAAACGTCGTTCCTCTCGGAACAGGAAATCCGCGATCTTTTCGAAAAGATGATCCGGCACGTGTTCAAGGAAACGATCGATGTCGCGCTCGACGATCCGTTCCCGGTCATGCAGTACGCCGAGGCGATGGCGCGTTTCGGTTCGGACAAGCCCGACCTGCGTGTGAAGCTCGAGTTCACCGAGCTGACCGATGCCATGAAGGACGTCGAGTTCAAGGTATTCAGCGCACCTGCCAATACGAAGGACGGCCGTGTCGCGGCGCTGCGCGTGCCCAAGGGCAGCGAGCTCTCGCGCGGCGACATCGACGGGTATACGGAGTTCGTGCGCATTTACGGCGCGAAAGGCCTCGCCTGGATCAAGGTCAACGATGCCGCGAAGGGGCGCGACGGTCTGCAAAGCCCGATCGTCAAGAACCTGCACGATGCGGCGATTGCGGCGATCCTCGAGCGCACCGGCGCTGAGGACGGCGACATCGTTTTCTTTGCCGCCGATCGCGCGAAGGTGGTCAACGACAGCCTCGGCGCATTGCGTCTGAAGATCGGCCATTCGGAATTCGGCAAGGCGAACCGCCTCGTCGAGCAAGGCTGGAAGCCGCTGTGGGTCGTCGATTTCCCGATGTTCGAATACGACGAGGAAGAGGCGCGCCACGTCGCCGCGCACCATCCGTTCACGAGCCCGAAAGATGAGCACCTCGAGTATCTCGAGACGGACCCGGGCCGTTGCCTCGCCAAAGCCTACGATATGGTGCTCAACGGCTGGGAGATCGGCGGCGGGTCCGTGCGGATCCATCGCGAAGAGGTGCAAAGCAAGGTCTTCCGCGCGCTGAAGATTGGTCCGGACGAGGCGCGTGCGAAGTTCGGGTTCCTGCTCGACGCTCTGCAGTACGGCGCGCCGCCGCATGGCGGGATTGCGTTCGGGCTCGACCGCATCGTGACGATGATGGCGGGTGCCGATTCGATTCGCGATGTCATTGCGTTCCCGAAGACGCAGCGTGCGCAATGTCTGCTGACGCAAGCGCCGAGCCCCGTCGACGAGCGCCAACTGCGCGAGCTTCATATCCGGCTGCGCCAGCCCGAGCAGCCGAAGGCGTAAGCTGTTGCTCTCGCGCGGCGTGCCGCGCGGATCATCGGAAAAGGCGCTTCGGCGCCTTTTGTCAAAGCCATGCAAAAACCGCCGAAGATCCCGGAGTCCGTTCTCGTCGTCATTTACACGCCGGAGCTCGACGTACTCGTCATCGAGCGCGCCGACCGGCCTGGGTTCTGGCAATCCGTGACCGGGTCGAAGGACAGCCTCGATGAACCGCTGACGCAGACCGCGATGCGCGAGGTGGCGGAGGAAACGGGCATCGCCATCGGCAGTGCCGACGTGCCGGCGAACGCGCTCGTCGATTGGGGCCAGCACATCGAGTACGACATCTACCCGGTCTGGCGCCATCGCTATGCCGAAGGCGTCACTCGCAACCTGGAGCACTGGTTCGGGCTCGAAGTGCCGCGGCGGCTCGAGGTGAAGCTCGCACCGCGCGAGCACACCGCTTACCTCTGGCTGCCCTACGAGCAAGCGGCGGCCCGGTGCTTTTCGTCGTCCAACCGCGACGCGATCCTGCAGTTGCCGGGTCGCTTGCGAGCGCGCGGCGAATGAGCCGTCACGGCGCGCGCCGGTTGGCGCGCTTCGGCGCGGCGCTGGTGTCGCGGCGTCGTTCGATCCGCCTTGCCTTTACCGCCGGCAATCGCGTGCGCCTTTTCGGGACGGGCGATGCCTACTTCGCGGCGCTCGTTGCCCGCATCGACGCGGCGCAGCACGACGTGGCGCTCGAAACGTATATCTATTGCGACGATGCAGCCGGCCGTCCGGTATCGGAGGCGCTGACGCGCGCGGCCGCGCGCGGCGTGCGCGTGCGCGTGATCACCGACGGCATCGGCACGGGCCGGCTTCCGCTCTTCGACGCGTGGCGTGAAGCCGGCGTCGAACACCGCATCTACAATCCGCACCTGTTCGGCCGGTTCGGCTTTTCGCGCACGCATCGGAAGATCGCTTTTGTCGACGGAATCGCCGCGTTTTGCGGCGGCATCAATATCGTCGACGATTACGATGCCGGCGCTTTGCGCCTGCCGTTCCCGCGTTGGGATTTTGCCGTGGAATTGAACGGGCCCGTCGTTGCGCAGGTACGAGCGGCGTTCGACATCCAATGGCGCCGTCTGGAGATCGGCCATCGGCCGAATCCGCTCGACGCGCTGCGCGCGGGCATGCGGGGTATTTCGTCAGCCCCTGGCGTGCGTGCGCGGCGCGCCGCGCCTTTGACGGCCGGCGAGCCAGCCGTCGCATTCATCGCGCGCGATAATCTCGTGAACCGCCGCGCGATCGAAAAGGCCTACCTCGTGGCGATCGGCCGCGCGCGCCGCGAAATCCTCGTCGCCAACCCCTACTTCATGCCGGGACGCCGAATGCGTCGCGCGCTCGTGCGCGCGGCAAGGCGCGGCGTGGATGTGCGCCTGCTCGTCGGCAGAAAGGAATTCGTCGTACTCGATCATGCCGTGCGCTACCTCTATCGAACACTGTTGATGGCGGGCGTGCGTATCGGGGAGTATGAAAAGACGATGCTGCATGCCAAGGTGGCGGTCATCGATTCGAGTTGGGCGACGATCGGTTCGTCCAATCTCGATGCGCTTAGCCTGGTGCTCAACAATGAAGCGAATGTCGTGCTCGTCGAGCACGACGAAATCGGTCTTTTGCGCCGCGCGATTCTCGCGGCCTTCGACGATGGGAGACCGATCGACGCCGTCCGCTATGCGGCACGCCCCTGGTACGAGCGGGTCGTGAACCGGGCGGCCTATATGGTCTACCGCATGGCAATGAAACTGCTCACGATCGGCGGCTACGACTGAGGGCAATCCGCGAAAGCCCTCTATCCCGATACCGGCGAATGCGGCAATACTCCGATCATCGGAACTCTGCCCGGTTAGATCGGGTTTTCTAATAAAGTCCTTGTTTCGACGACGGCTGCGCTCAATAATAGTACGGCCGTTCGTTTTTGGATGGAATCCTATAAGAACGGTATTTGGCCATGCGAAAAGGTGAACAGACGCGCGCCGCGATTCTCGATGCTGCGCTTGACCTGGCGAGCCGCGATGGGCTCGAGGGCCTGACGATCGGGCTTTTGGCCGAGCGTATGCAGATGAGCAAGAGCGGCGTGTTCGCGCACTTTGGCTCGCGCGAGGATTTGCAGGTGGAGGTGGTGCGCGAGTACCACCGCCGCTTCGAGGAAGAGGTCTTCTTCCCGAGCCTGCGCGAGCCGCGCGGGTTGCCGCGTTTGCGTGCAATGCTGAGCCGCTGGATCGAGAAGCGCATCCAGGAAGTGACGACGGGATGCATCTATATCAGCGGCGCGGTCGAGTACGACGATCGCGGCGACAATCCGGTCCGCGAAGAGCTCGTCGCGAGTGTGTCGACCTGGCGTGCGGCATTGCTGCGCGCGATTTCGCAGGCGTTGGCGGAGGGGCATTTGCGTCCGGATACCGATCCGAATCTGATGCTTTTCGAACTGTATAGCTTCACGCTCGGTCTGCATCATGATGCACGCTTTCTGCACCTGCCGGATGCGGTGCGACTGACGTGGGCCGCGTTGGAAAAGACGATCGTCTTGTATCAGTGCGAGCCGGGCCGCCCCAAGCGCACTGATGCCCCCTCGGGGGGCAGTGAACGAAGTGAGCGTGGGGGCGGTTCATCGCAAAGTCAGAGCGAAAGCCGTTAGCGGGCGCGCGGGCCATCGATACCCGCCCGCGCGACGGCCGAGCTGATCGCTGCATATCTTGGGAGGGGAGTCATGGGTCAGTACGCCGCGCCGTTGCGGGACATGCAGTTCGTCATGCACGAGCTGCTCGATGTCGAAGCCGAACTGAAAGGCATGCCGAAACATGCCGATCTGGATGCCGATACGATCAACCAGGTGCTCGAGGAGGCCGGCAAGTTCTGCTCGGAGGTGCTCTTCCCGCTGAACCAGACCGGCGACCGCGAAGGCTGCGTCTATCAGGGCGACGGTGTCGTCACGACGCCGAAGGGTTTCAAGGAGGCCTACGCGCAATACGTCGCGGCAGGTTGGCCCGCGCTCGGCTGCGACCCTGAATACGGTGGCCAGGGCCTGCCCGCATTCGTCAACAACGCGCTGTATGAAATGGCCAACTCGGCCAATCAGGCCTGGACGATGTATCCGGGGCTCTCTCATGGCGCCTACGAATGTTTGCGGGAGCACGGCACGCCGGAGCAGCAGCGCGTCTATCTGCCGAAGCTCGTGGCCGGCACGTGGACGGGCACGATGTGCCTGACCGAGCCCCATTGCGGTACGGACCTCGGCATTCTGCGCACGAAAGCCGAGCCCGCGCTCGACGGCTCCTACTCGATCACCGGCACCAAGATCTTCATTTCGAGCGGCGAGCACGATCTCGCCGAAAACATCGTGCACCTCGTGCTTGCCCGGCTGCCCGACGCGCCGCCGGGAACGAAGGGCATTTCGCTTTTCATCGTGCCGAAATTCGTGCCGAACGCAAGCGGCGAGATCGGCGAGCGCAATGGCGTCAAGTGCGGCTCGATCGAGCACAAGATGGGCATCCACGGCAACGCCACCTGCGTCATGAATCTCGACAACGCGAAGGGTTGGCTCGTGGGCGAGCCGAACCGCGGGCTGCAGGCCATGTTCGTGATGATGAACGCGGCGCGGCTCGGCGTCGGCATGCAAGGGCTCGGCCTTACGGAAGTCGCGTACCAGAACTCGCTCGCCTATGCGAAGGAGCGCTTGCAGATGCGCTCGCTGACCGGGCCCAAAGCACCGGACAAGCCGGCGGACCCGATCATCGTGCATCCGGACGTTCGCCGCCTGCTGCTGACGCAAAAGGCCTATGCCGAGGGCGGGCGTGCATTCACGTACTGGTCGGCACTGCAGATCGACAAGGAACTCTCCCACGCCGACGAATCGGTGCGCAAGGAAGCGGCCGATCTCGTCGCTCTGCTGACGCCGATCATCAAGGCGTTCCTGACCGACAACGCATTCGAGTGCACGAATCACGCCATGCAGGTCTTCGGCGGCCATGGCTTCATTTCCGAATGGGGAATGGAGCAGTACGTGCGCGACGCGCGCATCAACATGATCTATGAAGGCACGAACGCCGTGCAGGCACTCGATCTGCTGGGCCGCAAGGTGCTCGGCGACATGGGCGCGAAGCTCAAGAAATTCGGCAAGCTCGTGTCGGATTTCGTCGAAGAGCAAGGCGTGAAGCCCGAGATGCAGGAGTTCGTCAATCCGCTGGCCGACATCGGCGAGAAAGTGCAGAAGCTGACGATGGAAATCGGCATGAAGGCCATGCAGAACCCGGACGAGGTCGGGGCGGCGGCCGTGCCCTATCTGCGCACCGTCGGGCACCTCGTGTTTTCGTATTTCTGGGCCCGCATGGCGCGCATCGCGCTCGACAAAGAGGCGTCGGGCGATCCGTTCTATCAGTCGAAACTTGCCACCGCGCGTTTTTACTTCGCCAAACTGCTGCCCGAGACGGCCGCCACGATTCGTATGGCGCGTGCCGGTGCAAAGCCATTGATGGACATCGACGAGGCGCTTTTCTGAACGATGACGGGATTCGCCGACGTCTTCGTTCGACGCGTCCGTTTCATATCGGCCGGCTGCCGCAGGGTGCGCCTGATGCGCCCAAGCGGGGGCCGGCAAACCGCATGACTCCGAGGAGAATTGACGTGAGCAACCTGATCATTCGCAAGGTGGCCGTGCTCGGTGCCGGCGTGATGGGTGCGCAGATCGCGGCGCATCTGATCAACGCCAAAGTTCCGGTGCTGCTCTTCGATCTGCCGGCCAAGGAAGGCCCCAAAAACGGGATCGCCCTGAAAGCGATCGAGAATCTCAAGAAGCTCTCGCCCGCGCCGTTCGGCGTCAAGGACGACGCGCGCTTTCTCGAGCCGGCCAATTATGAAGACGACATCGTGCGGCTTGCCGAGTGCGATCTCGTCATCGAAGCCATCGCCGAGCGCATGGACTGGAAGCATGACCTCTACAAGAAGGTCTCGCCGCATCTCGCGCCGCATGCGATTTTCGCCACGAATACTTCGGGGCTTTCGATCGGCAAGCTGTCGGAGGGATTCTCCGATGAACTCAAAGCGCGCTTTTGCGGCGTGCATTTCTTCAATCCGCCGCGCTACATGCATCTCGTCGAACTGATTCCGACGCCGCATACGCGTGCGCAGATTCTCGACGATCTCGAGACGTTCTTGACGAGCGTCGTCGGCAAGGGCGTCGTGCGGGCCAAGGATACGCCGAACTTCATCGCCAATCGCGTCGGCGTGTTCTCGATTCTTGCCGTGATCGCGGAAGCGCAGAAGTTCGGTCTGCGCTTCGACGAGGTCGACGACCTGACCGGCGCGCGGCTCGGCCGCGCCAAATCGGCGACGTTCCGTACTGCCGATGTCGTCGGCCTGGACACGATGGCCCATGTCATCAAGACGATGCAGGACAATCTCGCCGACGATCCGTTTGCGCCCGTCTATGAAACGCCGGCCGTACTGGCGGAGCTCGTGAAGCAAGGCGCGCTCGGCCAGAAGACCGGGGCCGGCTTTTACAGGAAGGAAGGCAAGACCATCAAGGTGCTCGACCCGAAATCGGGTACCTATATCGAAGGCGGCGCCAAGGCGGACGAGCTCGTCGGCCGCATTCTCAAGCGCCCGGCCGCGGAGCGGTTGAAGCTGCTGCGCGAATCGGAGCACCCGCAGGCCCAGTTCCTCTGGGCGATTTTCCGCGACGTATTCCACTACATCGCAGTGCATCTCGAGTCGATCGCCGATAACGCGCGTGACGTCGATCTGGCGATCCGTTGGGGTTTCGGCTGGACCGATGGACCGTTCGAAGGTTGGCAGGCGGCCGGCTGGAAGCAGGTCGCCGAATGGGTGCAGGAAGACGTCAGCGCGGGCAAGGCGCTTTCGAAGGCGCCGCTGCCGTCGTGGGTGTTCGAAGGTGCGGTGGCCGAAAGCGGTGGCGTGCATACGAACGAGGGTTCGTGGTCGCCCGCCGCGGGCAAGTTCGTGCCGCGCCCGGCGCTTCCCGTCTACGACAAGCAAGTGTTCCGCGCACCGCTCGTCGGCGAAACCGGGATCGATCCGAAGACCTACGGCAAGACGCTTTTCGAAACCGATGCGGTGCGCGCCTGGGTCGATTCACGCGCAGGTGAAGACGATGTCGTCATCGTGTCGTTCAAGAGCAAGATGAACACGATCGGCCCGAGCGTGATCGACGGGCTCGTGCAGGCGATCGAGCTCGCGGAGAAGACGTACAAGGCCGTGGTCGTCTGGCAGCCGACCTCGCTCAAGCTCGGGACGCCGGGCGGTCCGTTTTCAGCCGGTGCCAACCTCGAGGAGGCCATGCCCGCTTTCATGATGGGCGGCGCCAAGGGCATCGAGCCGTTCGTGAAGAAATTCCAGCAGGGCATGTTGCGGATCAAGTATGCCAACGTACCCGTCGTCGCGGCGATCTCGGGCATCGCGCTCGGTGGCGGTTGCGAGCTGGTTCTGCACAGCGCGAAGCGCGTCGCGCACATCGAAAGCTACATCGGCCTCGTCGAAGTGGGTGTCGGGCTCGTGCCGGCCGGGGGCGGGCTCAAGGAAGCGGCATTGCGGGCCGCCGACGCGGCCGCGGCGATCGGCGCGCCGACGGGCGAACTGTTGAAGTTCATCGGCAAATCGTTCGAGAACGCGGCGATGGCCAAAGTCTCCGGCTCGGCGCTCGAGGCTCGTGCAATGGGGTATCTCAAGCCGTCCGACACGATCGTCTTCAACGTGTTCGAGCTGCTCGATACCGCGAAGAAGGAGGCGCGCGCGCTCGCCGCGGCAGGCTACCGTCCGCCGCTACGCGTCACGCAGATTCCGGTGGCGGGCCGCTCCGCGATCTCGACGATCAAGGCTCAGCTGGTCAACATGCGCGACGGCAACTTCATCAGCGCTCACGATTTCCTGATCGCTTCGCGTATTGCCGAGGTGATCTGCGGTGGCGACGTGGAAGCCGGCAGTCTAGTCGACGAGGAATGGCTGCTGACGCTCGAGCGGCGCGCTTTCGTCGAATTGCTCGGCACGCAAAAGACGCAGGAGCGGATCATGGGCATGCTGCAGACCGGCAAGCCGGTGCGCAATTAACGAGAGTCGCATTCAGGAGCTGCAAATGAGCAAACAGTTGCAAGACGCATATATCGTCGCGGCGAGCCGTACGCCGATCGGCAAGGCGCCGCGCGGCGCGTTCAGGAACACGCGGCCCGACGAGCTGCTCGTCCATGCGATCAAGGCGGCCGTGGCGCAGGTACCGGGACTCGATACGAAAGTGATCGAGGATGCGATCGTCGGCTGCGCGATTCCCGAAGCGGAGCAAGGCCTCAACGTCGCGCGGATCGGTGCGCTGCTGGCGGGCTTGCCGCAATCGGTCGGCGGCGTGACCGTCAACCGGTTTTGTGCATCGGGCGTGACGGCGCTGGCCATGGCTGCCGATCGCATTCGCGTCGGCGAGGCCGATGCGATGATCGCGGGCGGTTGCGAATCGATGAGCATGGTGCCGATGATGGGCAACACGCCGTCGATGTCGCCGCACATTTTCGATCGCGACGAAAATATCGGCATCGCCTACGGCATGGGGCTTACCGCCGAGCGCGTCGCCGAACGGTGGAAGGTGAGCCGCGAGGATCAGGACAAGTTTTCGCTCGAATCGCACCGCAAGGCGATCGCGGGACAGGAGGCGGGCGAGTTCCGCGATGAGATCGCACCGTTTCAAATCGTCGAGCGCGTGCCCGATCTCGCGAGCGGCGAGGTCAGGACCAAAACGCGCGAGATCGCGCTCGACGAGGGGCCGCGTCCCGATACGTCGCTCGAAGGGCTGGCGAAGCTGCGTGCGGTGTTCGCCAACAAGGGCTCGGTGACGGCGGGCAACAGCTCGCAAACGTCCGACGGTGCGGGTGCGCTGATCGTCGTCTCCGAAAAGATCCTCAAGCAGTTCGGGCTGACGCCGCTCGCTCGCTTCGTGAGCTTCGCCGTGCGCGGCGTGCCGCCCGAAGTCATGGGCATCGGCCCGAAAGAGGCGATTCCGGCGGCGCTGAAGGCTGCGGGGTTGAAGCAGGACGATCTGGACTGGATCGAACTCAATGAAGCATTCGCCGCGCAATCGCTGGCGGTGATGCGTGAATTGGGCCTCGATCCGGCCAAGATCAATCCGTTGGGCGGTGCGATTGCGCTCGGCCATCCGCTCGGTGCGACGGGCGCGATCCGCGCGGCCACGGTCGTCCATGGTCTGCGTCGGCGCAATCTGAAGTACGGCATGGTGACGATGTGCGTCGGTACGGGTATGGGCGCCGCGGGCATCATCGAGCGGCTTTGAGGGCCGGCACCTGGCCGTGTACGGCGTTCGCGGGCGGACGATCGGGTGCTCGCCGCCCGCCCGCGAACTGTTTGTCCGGTAACAATCTTCGAGGAGACGCAGGCAATGGATATTCTGGTCGAGCGCGCCGAAGGCGTCATGACGATAACGTTCAACCGGCCGGAGAAGAAAAACGCAATTACGTCCCCGATGTATCGTGCGATGACCGACGCGCTCGCGCAGGCGCATGACGACGCCAGCGTGCGTGCGATTCTGATTCGCGGCGGCGCGGCAGCGTTCAGCGCGGGCAACGACCTCGAAGACTTCATGAAATCGCCGCCGACGGATGCGGATGCGCCGGTCCTGCAGTTCCTGCGGAGCATCAGCACGGTCGACAAGCCGGTGGTCGCGTCGGTCGCCGGCGTCGCGATCGGCATCGGCACGACGCTGCTGCTTCACTGCGATATCGTCTACGCCGCTGAATCGGCGGTTTTTTCCCTGCCGTTTGCGCAACTGGGGCTGTGCCCCGAGGCCGCATCGAGCTTGCTGCTGCCGCGTCTTTGCGGCCATCAGCTCGCGGCCGAGAAGCTGTTGCTCGGTGAGCCGTTCGACGCTGACGAAGCGCACAGAATGGGGATCGTGAATCGGTTGCTACCGGCTGCCGAACTCGAAGCCTTTGCGTTCGGGCAGGCGACGAAGCTGGCTGCGTTGCCGGCATCGTCGCTGCGCGTCACGAAGATGCTGATGAAGCGCGCGCACGCGCATGAAGTCGCCGAGCGCATGAACGACGAAGTCGTCCACTTCGGCAAGATGCTGCTTTCGCCGGAGGCGCGCGAGGCGATGACCGCGTTTTTCCAAAAGCGCAGACCCGATTTCAGGCAGTTCGATTGAACAGGTCCTAGGCCGTCGTGTAGTCGACGTAGCCCGCTTCGCGGCAGAAACTGAGCAGGCGAATTCCGGCTTGCCGGGCGATCGAAACCGCTAGCGACGAAGGTGCCGAGATCGTCGCGACCATCGGGATGCCGACACGTGCCGCTTTTCGTACGAGCTCATAGCTCGCGCGGCTCGACAGGAAGACGAACCCGTCCGTCGTATCGGCGCGCTGCAGTATGAGATGGCCGATCAGCTTGTCCAACGCGTTGTGGCGTCCCACGTCCTCGAACGCCGCGACGATCGATCCCTCGCTGTCGCACCAGGCGGCGGCGTGCAAGCCGCCCGTGAGCCTCGTCAGGACTTGATGCTCGGGCAGCTCGCGCGCCGCGCGCGCGATCGCATCGGGAGCCAGCCGCGGGAGAAAACCATGCTCGGGTACTCGTTCGGGGGTGAGATCGAGCAAGTCGATGCTTTCGATGCCGCAGACGCCGCAGCCCGTACGGCCCGCCAGCGCGCGGCGGCGGTCCTTGAGCGCGACGAATGCCTGCTGAACGACCGTCAGCGCCACCTCGGCGTAGGGAATGGGTGCCGCGTCGGCATGGATCGCAACTTCGATGTCATGGATATCGCTACCGCGCTCGACGATGCCCTCGGAAATCGAAAACCCGACGGCGAACGCCTCCAGATCGCGCGGGGTGCACATCATCACCGCATGCGAAATCCCATTGAATACGAGGGCGACGGGCCATTCCTGGCCGATGCGGTCGGTCACGGACTCGACCGCGCCCGCTCGGTGCCGGCGCACCGGTTGTTCGATGGCGCCGGCTTGCTCGGCGTAGTCCAGTGGATCGTTCAAGGTCGCTCCTCGGCATGTTCCAGGTGACCGGACGGGGCGTTGCGCCGTTGCCGGTCGAATAAGGTTCTAAAATACCCGAAGCCAGCTCGGCCTGCCGGACGAGGCATTGCCGCCTCGAAACACGAGGACTCGGTCATGGGATTGCACGAATCGCCGCTGATGTTCGATTTCGAAGCCGTATCGTCGGAAAACCTCAAATTCATGCCGATGTCGGTCCGCTTCAATCTGGATCGCTTCGGACTGCGCATTTCACTCGCCCAGTGGCAGTGCCTGCCCCATGCCGATCGCGTATTGCTGGCGCGGTTTCCCGTCGACGAGGATACGGCCATCGAGCCGAACTTCGACCATGCGCTGTTCGAAATGATGCGTACTCACGCCAACGTCGAGCCCGATTGGTTCGCGCCGGAGCCGAACCCGGCGTGGCGCGAGACGTCGGTCGTGCCCGACGGCGTGCAAAATCAGTGCCGGATTGCCGGACTCGAGCCTGTCGAGGCGCAGCGCTGGGGCGGGCTCGATCCATTCAAGCGGTATGTCCTGACGAAGCTTTCGCGCAAACCCGAGGGCAATCACGACTTCGTGCCTGCGATGCGCGAGTTCGGGCTCGCGGACCTCGCCCGACCGTAGCGCCGGACCTCCTCTGGGGCCGTTTTTTGCGCGCGCCCCTCAAGTTTTCGCGATCGCTGCCGTTATCGATAGGTTGGCACGTCAAAAATTCGATTCACTCGCGGTGCCACCCTATAGGTTGGCGAGCCCGGCGCCGTCGGCGATCGAGGCATGCTCAGCCCCCGTCCGAACGGCGTTCCGAATCCATGACTTCCTTTTTATCGAAGCGGCTGCTGATCAACCTGGTAGTCGTGGCTGCCGCGGTGGGCGCTAATGCGTTCGTCGCCTATACCCAAATTCGCAGTGAGCGTGCGACGAACGAGCGTACGCTGCGCTCGATGAGCGTCAAACGCGATCTCGACGCGTACCGCATGACGCTTGGAGCGGGCCTGGCCGCGCTTGGACGGTTCGAAATCTCCGGCTCGGCCGTGTCGCCGACGCTCGGCGCCGCCCAGGAAGCCCGCCTTGTCGACATCAAGGGGCGGCTTGTAGCCGAACTGGCCGACGAACCGGCGATGAGCACCGCGCTCGAGACGCTTTTCGCAGCTGGCGACGCCGCCGAAGCGGGAACGCTTGCCGCTCTGGAACGCGCGGCGGCCGATGACGATTCCGAAGCGCATGGGTGGGCGACATCGGCGTACGCCCGGCTGGGGGCCAGATTCGATCAGGTGGACGATGCGCTCGCCACGCTGCGGATTCGCGAGGACGAGGCGCTCGAGGCATCGCTTGCCGAATCGACGCGCTCGGCTCGTCTTGCGACATTGCTCGTCGTCCTCACGATGGTCCTCGGCTGCGGCCTGCTCATCTACATGTTCGGCGCGCGTGAAAGCGCCGCACGCGCGAAGCTGCGCGTTGCCCGGGCCATGCGGCGCAGCGACGAGCGGTTTCGCGAGCTCTTCGACGCGCACCCGGTGCCGATGTGGATTTACGACCGGGAAACGCTGCGGTTTTTGGCGGTGAACGCCGCGGCGCTCGAGCAGTACGGCTATGCCGAGAGCGAGCTGCTTTCGATGACGATCCGGGATATCCATCCCTCCGACGAACTGCCCCGCCTCGAGACGTATCTCGACCGCAGCGCCACGTTGCCGAGGCGCGGCCGCGTCATGGCGGGTGTCTGGCACCATCAGCGTCGCAACGGCTCGCAGCTGTCGGCCGATATTTCGAATCATGCGCTGAGCTTCATGGGCCGCTCCGCAATGTTCGTGTTGGCCGATGACGTGACCGAGCAGATTCAGGCCGAAGCGGAGGCGCAGCGTTCCAATCAGATGCTCGAAAGCATCATCGACAATATTCCTCAGCGCATTTTCTGGAAGGACCGCGAATCGCGCTATCTCGGCTGCAACATGGCCTTCGCCCGGGACGCGGGGCTCGCCTATACGGAGCAGGTCGTCGGCAAGACCGATTACGACTTGCCGTGGAAGAACATGGCCGAGGCGCTCCAGCGCTCCGACCTCGAGGTGATGGAAACCGGCGTGCCGAAAATGAACGCCGAGTTCGAAGTGATGATCGACGGCGCGCACCGCGCCGGTATCACGAGCAAGATTCCGCTGACGAACGGCGATGGCAAGGTCATCGGCGTACTGGGCTCCTATACGGATGTCACCGATCGCAAGCGCTCCGATCTCGCGCTGCGATTGCAAAGCCGGGCGCTCGACGCGAGCGTCAATGCGATCTTGATCACGGGCGCGGCCGAACGCGGGCATTTGATCGAATACGTGAACCCCGCGTTCAAGCGGATCACGGGCTACGATCCTGCCGAGGTCGTCGGCCAGGATTGCCGTTTCCTCCAACGCAACGACCGCGACCAGGAAGGTCTCGCCGAAATACGCGAAGCCCTGGCGGCAAATCGCGAGGTGAGCGCTGTGCTGCGCAACTATCGCAAGGATGGCGCGCTGTTCTGGAATCAGCTGTTCATCGCGCCGGTGCCGGATCCCGACGGCAAGACGACCCACCATATCGGCGTCATCAACGATGTGACCGAGTTGATCCGCTACCAGGAGCAGCTCGAGTATCAGGCGAACTACGACAGCCTGACGAGGCTGCCCAATCGCAATCTGTTGCGCGAACGTCTGCAGCAATCGATCGCGCGAGGCTTGAATCTCGCCGTCGTCTTCATCGATCTCGACGGCTTCAAGAACGTCAATGACAGCCTGGGCCACAGCGTCGGCGACCGCCTGCTCGCCGTCGTCGCCGAGCGGCTCGCGCGCAGCGCGCGCCCGGGCGATACCGTCGCACGTCATGGCGGGGACGAGTTCGTGATCGTATTGGCGGACCTCGTCGAAAAAGATGCGCTGATCCATTGGATGGAGCGCGTGCGCGCGACGATCTCCGAGCCCGTCATGCTGGACGGCACGGAGCTCTTTGTCGGATGCAGCATGGGGGCGAGCCTTTACCCGCAGGACGGCGAGGATGTGGAAACCTTGCTGAAAAAGGCCGACCTCGCCATGTATCGCGCAAAGGACATGGGCCGCAATACGTTCCAGTTCTATCAGCCCGAAATGAACACGAGCGTCGGCGCCCGGCTGAACCTCGAAAGACGGCTTCGCCGCGCGTTGCGCGACGGCGAGTTTCTGCTGCATTACCAGCCGCAGGTCGATATCGAAACAGGCCGCATCGTCGGCATGGAAGCGCTCGTGCGCTGGCTGGACCCCGAAGTCGGGCTCGTGCCGCCTTCCGCCTTCATTCCCGTGGCGGAGGAGAGCGGGCTCATCGGCCCGCTTTCGGAGTGGGTGCTGCGCGAGGCGTGCCGACAGAACAAGGCCTGGCAGGACGACGGCCTGCCGCCTGCGCGCGTCTCGGTGAATCTTTCGGCCCGGCAGTTCCAGCAGCGCGACATCGCGCGGCTCGTCATGTCGGTTCTCGAAGAGACTGGCCTCGAGCCTCAATACCTCGAGCTCGAGTTGACCGAAAGCGCGATCATGCGAAACGCCGAGGAGGCCGTCGTGATGCTCAATGAGCTGCACGCGCTCGGCATCGGGCTCGCGATCGACGATTTCGGCACGGGCTATTCGAGCCTCAGCTACTTGAAGCGCTTTCCCGTCGATCGCTTGAAGATCGACCGCTCGTTCGTATCGGACATCGGCGCCTCGAGCGACGACGAGACCATCACCTCCGCGATCATCGCGCTCGCCCATTCGCTCGATCTGCAGGTGATCGCCGAGGGCGTCGAGACGGCCGCGCAACTCGACTTCCTGAAAGAGCGCGCGTGCCACGAGATGCAGGGGTATTTCTTTGCGCGCCCGATGCCGCACGACGCGATTTCGCATCTGCTGCAAGCGGAGCGCTCGGGCGCCGCGGTAATCTGAGCGTTCCGCGCGGGGCCCGTTGCGCTACTTGAGATCGGGCAGCTTGCGCGGACGGCGTTCGTGATCGGTCGCCACATAAGTGAGCGTGGCCTCGGTCACCTTGACGACTTCTTCGGCCAGACTCATGCGCTGCGCAAACACTTCCACATCCACGGTGACGGACGTGTTCCCCGTCTTGACGATGTCGGCATAAAAGCTCAGCAAGTCACCGACGAACACGGGCTGCTTGAAGACGAACGAGTTGACGGCGACCGTCGCCACGCGGCCGTTGGCGCGCCGGCTGGCCGGAATCGAGCCCGCGATATCGACTTGCGCCATGATCCAGCCGCCGAAGACGTCGCCGTGGACGTTCGCGTCGGCGGGCTGCGGCACGACGCGTAGCGTGCAAACCTTTTGCGGAAGCAGAGGGGAAGTCATAAAAATACCGTGAAAAAGAAAAAAGGCGCGGCCGTGGACGGCGCCAACGCGCCCGATGCGCTTCTGCGACAATACTCGGTGCGCTGAGTCGAGCGTAGGAATTGTACAGATAACCGCCGTCCCCACGGCCCCCGATACTGCCATGCGCCGCTATTCCGCTTCGAATGAACTCGCCCCGCCTTCGAGCGCGCCGCGGCGCGATTGGCAAACCATTCGCTCGCTGTTGCCTTATCTGGCCGGCTACAAGGCACGCGTCGCGCTGGCGCTCACTTGCCTGATCGGTGCCAAGGTCGCCAACCTGGGCGTGCCGATCGTCATGAAGCGCATCGTCGATGGGCTGGTCTCCATGCGGCAGCTGACCGCCCTCGGCCGCGCGGCGAACGATCCTGCGATCGTGCTGGCGGGAGGAATCGGGTTGCTGGTCGTCGCCTATGCCGTCGTGCGGCTATCGACTTCGCTTTTCACCGAGTTGCGCGAGATTCTCTTTTCGAAGGTCACCGAAAGCGCTGTGCGGGACCTTGCGCTCAAGGTCTTTCGCCATCTGCATTCGCTCTCGCTGCGCTTTCACCTCGAACGGCAAACGGGCGGGATGTCGCGCGATATCGAGCGCGGCACGCGCGGCATTCAGCAACTGATCTCCTATTCGCTGTACAGCATCTTGCCCACACTGGTCGAAGTCGGGCTCGTCCTCGGGTTTTTCATCGTCAAGTACGAGGCGTATTACGCCATCGTTGCGCTCGTTGCCCTCGTCGTCTACATCGTCTTCACCGTGAAAGTGACCGAGTGGCGCACGCATTTGCGCCGCGCGATGAACGAACTCGATTCGCGCGCGAATTCGAGAGCGATCGATTCGCTGCTCAACTACGAGACGGTCAAGTACTTCGGCAACGAAGCGTGGGAAGCACAGCGGTACGACGAAAACCTCAAGCGATTTCGCGCAGCGGCGATCAAATCGCAGAACTCGCTGTCGCTGTTGAATTTCGGCCAGCAAACGATCATCGGCACCGCGCTGGTTTTCATCCTATGGCGCGCGACGTCGGGCGTGATGGCGGGGCGGCTCACGCTCGGGGACCTCGTGCTCATCAACACGTTCATGCTGCAGCTCTATATTCCGCTGAACTTCCTGGGCGTCGTCTATCGCGAGCTCAAGCAGGCACTCACCGATATGGATCGCATGTTCACGCTGCTCGGCGCGGAGCGCGAGATCCCCGACGAGCCCGGTGCACAGGCGCTCGCGGTGCGTGGGGCCGAGCTCGAATTCCGGCACGTGTCGTTCGGCTACGAGGCCGCGCGGCAGATTCTGTATGACGTGAGCTTTACGATTGCGGCCGGTACGACGACCGCAGTCGTCGGCGCGAGCGGCGCCGGCAAGTCGACGCTCGCGCGGCTCCTGTTTCGCTTTTACGATCTGGACCGGGCGTCGGGCGGTTCCATCCGTATCGATGGGCAGGACATTCGCGATGTAACGCAGGACTCGCTGCGTCAGGCGATCGGCATCGTGCCGCAGGATACGGTATTGTTCAACGACACGATCTACTACAACATCGCTTACGGCCGACCGACGGCAACGCGCGAGGAAGTCGTTGCGGCCGCGCGCGCGGCGCACATTCACGATTTCATCGAGGGGCTGCCCAAAGGATATGAGACGCCAGTCGGCGAGCGCGGGCTCAAGCTGTCGGGCGGCGAGAAGCAACGCGTGGCGATTGCGCGCACGTTGCTGAAGAACCCGCCGATACTCGTGTTCGACGAGGCGACTTCGGCGCTCGATTCGCGCTCGGAGCGTGCCATCCAGGCGGAACTCGATCAGATTGCGCGAGGGCGCACGACGCTCGTGATCGCGCATCGCTTGTCGACCGTCGTTCACGCGCATCAGATCATCGTCATGGAGCACGGCCGGATCGTCGAGCGCGGAACGCACGCGCAATTGCTGGCTGCGGGCGGGGCGTTCGCGCAGATGTGGGCGTTGCAGCAGCAGCGCGCGGTTCGCGATGCGGGTTCAGGTGAGCACCATGACGGGGTGCTTCGACAGGCAGCGGATTAGGTCTGCTAGCGCGCGACGCGCTGACACGTCCGGATTCCTTGGGAGGGCCGGCCCGACAGTTCCGTGGGGGACTGCGGGCCGTACGCACGCTGGGTGAATCGACGCATGCCGATCAGCGCTTGCTTGCCGCTGCCGTCTTCTACACTTCCCGCGCGTGGGTGGCGCCCGGCCAGACGCCGCTCATTTCGATCTCGCGACGTCCCGTCAGCCATTGCCCCAACGGGGTGGCCCAATGGAAGGTGTAGTTGTCGTCATTGACCACGCCTTTGAATTTCACTTCGACATGGATGTCCGTCGCATGCAGCGGGATGTTGCTGACGGTCTTCGAAATGCCGCCCGAGAGCGTAAATTCGTTGTCTTGCCGTCCGTGCGGTGTGTCGTAAGACAGCTTGATATGCGTGATGTAAGTGCAGCCGGGCTTGTTGTTGAAGAAGATCTCGAACGCGCCGAGGCGCGTGATCCAGTTGGGAATCAGCAGTTGTCCATCGAACGATGCGACCGTATAGGCGATCGGTACGGCATCGGGGGCGATCTCTCCCGGCTTGAACGGCCACAGGTGCTGGTCGACGCTTTTTTGCTGGTTGACCGAGAGGAACGAACCCTTGCCGTTGACCCCGCCAAGCATGTCATGCACCGCGCTCGCCGAACCCGTCAGCGCGAACGACGAGCTGCTGTCCTGGGAACCTGCGTTCACGCCGCTATGCGCGTAGATCGCACTGGTGATGACGCCGAAGCCCTGCGAGATCTTCCCGTCGGAGCCCATGCTCACCGATTTGGCCTGTTCGGCGAGCCACTTCAGCGTTTCAGGCTTCGTCAGTGAGGTCAGGTCGTTGATGTACTTTTCCGACTCAATGCTGAATTCCGATGCGATTGCGCCTGCGGACGAAAACTCCCACTTCACTTCGATGCCGGCCTTGACCTTCGTTCCCGTCTCCGGATCGGTACCCGATCCGTCGAGATTGACTTGGGTTTCCTTGCGGTGAACGTTGCTCGACGACAGCTTCCACTGATTCGGAACGGTGCGGCTGCTGTGGGCGATGCCCGGAGTTGCCTCCCTGACGAGCGTGAAGTCGCCCGTGTCCGGCGTAATGATGCCGACGGCGCCAGGGGCGAGTTTAGGTGAAAGCGTCCAGTTGCCCCAGTAGGCTGGGCGACCGTTGCGGATCAAATCGGTGAAGGCGCGATTCCAGTTCACAATTAGTTCTCCTAATTAATTTCGAAAGCTCTCGACGAGAAATGCAGTCGCCGTCTCGAACAAAAACTGCTGTTCGATCGCAGGTCCTCGCGCCGGCTCGTGAAACTGGGCCGCGCGAAACCATTCTGCAGATGAATCGGGGTCGGCCGCTATACGGCAAATGAGGTATGGGGACGAACGGGCATCGCCGCGCGGCCGCTGGCCAGCGCGTGATTTACGCCCGTGGTGTATGAAGCGGGGGAGCGCTCTACGGTGTCTGCTATCCCGCGCCGATTGGCGGCTTTTCCGATGGCCGAATTCGCCCGGCGCGGCCCGTTATCGGACGGAACCGCGCTCCCTTAGCCGCCGATCGAGCGCGTCGAGCTGTACCGGCGTACCGACGTTCTCCCACAAACCATCGAAGACTTCGCCGCTTGCGCGCCCGGCGGCAATGGTCTCGCGATAGTAAGGCCTCAGCGCGCGCCGCTCGCCGCGCGCCAGTCCCCGAAACATTCGCGTGTCGTAAAGCCCGATATTGCCGAACGTATAACGTGGCGAACCGTCGAGCGAGAGGATCCCGTCGACGAGCGCGAAGTCGCCCTCGGGATGAAACGATGGATTCGGCACCATCACGAGATGCATGCCGGGGTCTTCCGTCGCCGCCAGTCGCGCCGCGGGCGCGGCGAGCCGTTCATAGTCGAAGTCGCAGTAGACGTCACCGCTGACGGCGGCGAAGACCGCAGGCGCTCCGTCCTCTTCGAGCAGCGGCAACGCCTGAGCGATGCCGCCGGCTGTCTCGAGCGCGGCCCCTTCCGCCGAGTAGGCGATGCGTACGCCCCAGCGCGAACCGTCGCCGAGCGCCGCTTCGATCCGTTCGCCGAGCCACGCGTGGTTGATGACGATCGTTTCGAAACCAGCCCTGGCCAGCCGCTCGAGCTGCCAGACGATGAGCGGCTTGCCGCCCACTTCGAGCAACGGTTTGGGACAGGTATCGGTGAGCGGGCGCATTCTCTCGCCGCGCCCGGCCGCGAAGATCATCGCGTGGGTCAAAAGTGGATTCAGCTTCATCGTGCGCGGGGCAGTCAAAATGTATAGCCGACTTCGCGCGCACGTCCTTCGAGCTCGTCGAGCAATCGAGCGAATGGCGCAAGCGGCCGGTAGCGCCCGCTCACCTTGCGCGCGTAGCCCATGAAACGCGGTAAGTCGGCGAGATAGCGCGATTTGCCATCGCGATGGTAAAGCCGTGCAAAAAGCCCCAGGACCTTGATGTGCCGCTGCAACCCCATCCACTCGATCTGCCGGTAGAACTCGCCGAAGTCCGCATCGACAGGCAGCCCCGCTTTTTTCGCGCGCTCCCAGTAGTAGACGAAGCAATCGAGCTCGAACTCCTCGTCCCAGCTCAGGAACGCATCGCGCAGCAGCGACGCGACATCGTACGTGATCGGGCCATGGACCGCGTCCTGAAAATCGAGCACGCCGGGATTCGGCTCGCAGACCATCAGGTTGCGCGGCATGAAGTCGCGCAGCATATAGACCTGCGGCTGCGCGCGAGCGCTGGCGATCAACAGCGCGTAGGTGCGGTCGAGGACGCCGCGGATCTTCTCGTCGACGGTACGTCCCAGGTGCCGCTCGATGAACCATTCCGGCATCAGTTCCATCTCGCGGCGCAAGAACGCCTCGTCGAAAGCCGGCAGTACGCCCTCGCGCGAGGCGGACTGCCAGCGGATCAAGGCGTCGAGCGCGTCGCGCATGAGCGGCCGCGCGGCTTGCGGGTCGGCGGGATCGAGTACTTCGATGTAGGGCGTCGTGCCCAGATCGGTGACGAGCATGAAGCCTTGCGCGAAATCGCACTCGAGTACCCGCGGCACATGGACGTCCGCACTCGCGAGCAGACCTGCGATCTGAGCGAACTCGCGGCATTTTTCCGGCGGCGGGGCATCGACGGCAATCAGTGTCGGGCCATGTGTGCCCGAGCTCTCGAGGCGGAAGTAACGGCGAAAACTCGCATCGGCGGATGCAGGGGCGAGCGTTGAGAGGTTCAGGCCATAACGGGCCTGGTGCGCGCGCAGCCAGGTGGCAAGCGCGTCGATACGGGCATCGGCCGGACAAGTATTCGTCATAACGGGGGGAGGCAAAACGTCTTGCCATATAATACCCGACGACTTTTCACGATGCGCCCCGTGTCGGCCTTTGCACGGTCCAGTTTGACCGCCCGTCGTCCCGTGCGTCGAGCACGCCGCTCGTGCGCGACGAGACCGCCACCGGATACCGGCGGTGCACGTCGTGCGACGGCGCCGTGCCTGGCTGCCGGGCCGATTCGCCAATCGATACATGCCGCCCAGACAGTTTCTTCGAACGAATTTCTCCGGCGATAGCGCGCCGCGCATGAAACGCCTCGCGGCTGCGCTGATCGCCATGCCGGGCCTGATGCCGTCGGTCTCGCACGCGCAACTGACGGGCGCGGCCGCCGAAGCGCAGCAGCTCGACGCGCCATGGGGCCTGAGACTCGCTCCGCAGATCGAAGAGCATCCGGTCGCGGCCGGCGGCGCGCCTGCCACGTTCGTGCTGGGCGACGACGCGAGCGGTACCGCCGATCGCGATGTCGCGGCCAAAGGGTCGGCCGAGATTCGGCGGCCGGCCAACGTCATCAAGGGCGATGCCCTTCACTACGACGAGGATACCGATCACGCCGATGCCTACGGCAACGTGCGTCTGATCGGCAATGGCGTGTCGTTTGCCGGTCCCGAGGCGCATTTGTGGGTCGAGGCGAACGCCGGATACATGCCCGTACCGAAATATCGCTTCACGCTGCGTGGCGGATCGGGCAGCGCCAAGCGCGTCGAACTGCTCGACCGCGAGCGCTCCGTGTTCACCGATGGCACTTATACGGGCTGCCAATGCGAGACGCGGCCCGCGTGGTATATCCGTGGCAGCGAGTTCGATTTCGATACCGGCTCGGATGAAGGCGTGGCCCGCAATGCGGTGCTGTTTTTCCAGGGTGTGCCGATCTTCGCGAGCCCCTGGCTCTCGTTTCCGCTGAGCGGCGAAAGGCGCAGCGGTCTGCTGCCGCCGCTTTTCTCGGTGAGCTCGACCAACGGCATCGAATTCTCGCAGCCGTACTACTTCAACATTGCGCCGAATCGCGATTTCACGCTCACGCCACGCATCATTTCGAAACGCGGCGTGCAAACGCAAGGGTCGTTTCGATATCTTTCGCCGACGTACACCGGCACGTTCACGGCCGAGTATTTGCCGAACGATGCGATCAAGCGCAAGGATCGCTACGCGATCTACTGGCAGCATAGCCAGAACCTGGGCGGCGGCTTCGGCGCGTACGTGAACTACAACCGGGTATCGGACGACACCTACTCGCAGGATCTCGCGACCGTCGGCAATCAGTTCCTGGTCGGCACGCAGATCATCTACGACCAGGAAGCGGGGATCACGTACAACAACGGGCCCTGGTCCGTGCTGGCGCGCGAGCAGCACTGGCAGACCTACAACGACGCCGCGGCGCCCTACGGCCGCGAACCGCAGTTGAACGTGAAATACACGCGGTACAACGTCGGCGGGTTCGATTACGGCGTGGAAGCGGACTACACCCGCTTCCACATCACGGCCGCCGATGCGACGCAGGGCAACCGGCTCATGTTCAACCCGTACCTTTCGTACGGCTTGATCGGGCCCGGCTACTTCGTCGTGCCAAAAGTGCAGATGCACTTCGCGTCGTACAACCTGACGACGCTCGGCTCGACGGCTCCCGCCGGCCAGCCGAAAAACTTCACCGAGTCGATTCCGACCTTCAGCTTCGATACGGGCCTCATCTTCGAGCGCTCGCTGCGGCTTTTCGGCGAAGACTATATCCAGACGCTGGAGCCGCGGCTTTACTACGTCTATACGCCCTATCGCAATCAGAACTTCGCGCCGCTGTTCGATACCGCGGAGTCCGACTTCGGGCTTGCCGAAATCTTCACGCCCAATACGTTCGTCGGTAACGACCGCATTGCCGATGCGAACCGCCTCACGGCCGGCCTCACGACGCGCTTCATCAACGCGGCGACGGGCGACGAGCGCGCGCGGTTCGTCATCGCGCAGCAGTATTACTTCCGCGATCAACGCGTGAGACTCACATCGAGCGACCCGATTCCGGCCACGAGCCATTCGGACCTGATCGCGGGCGCGTCGATCAAGCTCGGCGCGGGTTTCGCCTCGGAAACGGCGTTCCAATATAATGCCGACAACAACCAGCTGGTGCGTTCGAGCGTCGGCTTCGGCTTCAGCCCGGAGGCGCGCAAGGTCGTGAACGTGGCCTATCGTTACACGCGAGCCAACGACACGCTCGACAATGAGCCGATCAACCAGTTCGTGGTATCGGGCGAATGGCCGATCACGCGCCGGCTCTACGGCGTGGGGCGGTTCAACTACGACCTGGCCGGTCACCGCATCGTCGACGGGCTGGTCGGCTTCCAGTACGATGCCGATTGCTGGACGCTCGGCGTCGGCGTCCAGCGTTACGCGAACGGCATCAATTCGGCAGGCGGAGCCCGCTCGTCGACGCGTATGCTCGCGCAGTTGACGCTGAAAGGCTTGTCGAACGTCGACAACGGACTCACGGCAGCATTCAGGGCCAGCGTGGCGGGGTATACACCGCCGCCGCCCCCGCCGCTGCCGGTTTCGCGTTATTCGAACTATGAATGAAGCGCGACGATGCGGGGCTCGCATGCGCGCGATCGATTTTCGCAAAACGGGGCAGGGCTCGATTTCGGCGGCCCGATATGAATGGAGTAGCTGTGGCAATTTCGAATAAGCTTCGCTGGGCAACGCTCGCGGCCGGTGTCGGGGCCGCTCTGGTCTTCCTGCCGGCGGGGCCGGCCGCGGCCCAGGCAGTGGCTGCTCCGAGCGGGCAGTCGGTCGACTCCGTCGCGGCCGTGGTCAACGACGATGTCATCACGGAGCGCGAGCTGCAATTGCGGGTCGATCTCGTGGCGCGCCGCTTGCAGCAGCAAAACGCGCCGGTGCCGCCCTCCGACCAGCTGACGCGCCAGGTGCTCGATCAGATGATCCTCGAGCGCATTCAACTGCAGCGCGCGAAGGAAGACGGGATCACCGTGGACGACGCGGCTGTCGACGCGGCGGTGCAGCGTCTCGCGAAGGCGAACAACATGTCGCTCGAGATCTACCGCGCGCGCATCGAGGCGCAGGGCGTGCCGTGGTCGGTGTTTACGCGCGACGCGCGTACCGAGTTGACGCTTTCCAAGCTGCGGGAGCGCGAGGTGGACAGCAAGGTCACCGTGTCCGATGCCGAAGTGGCGAACTACATCGCGAGCCAGCGCGGGCCCGACGCGAAGGTGCAGCAGGACCTGCGCATCGAGCACATTCTCGTCAAGGTGCCGGAGGGCGCGTCGCAGGATGTGCTGGCGGACGCGCAGAAGAAGGCGCAGTCGATCCTCGATCGCGCCAAGAGCGGCACGAAATTCGAGTCGCTCGCGAAAGAGCAGTCACAGGCCGCCGACGCCAAAAAGGGCGGCGACCTCGGTTTCCTGCCGCCTTCCCGGCTGCCCGAAGATCTCGTCAAGGCGACCTCGGCGCTGCGTCCGGGCGAGGTGAGCCCCGATCTCGTGCGCACGGCGGACGGCTTCGAGATCGTGCGCCTCGTCGATCGCCGCACCGGTGTAGGCGGTACCGCAAGCGATGCGCCGAAGCTCGTCCAGACGCACGTGCGGCATATCCTGCTGCGCGTGGGACCGGGCGGAGTCACCGAACAACAGGCGCGCCAGCAGGAACTCGATATCCGTCAGCAGATCGAGGCGGGCGGCGACTTCGGCAAATTTGCGCGGACCTACTCGCAAGACGGTTCGGCGTCGCAAGGCGGCGATCTCGGCTGGATCAGCCCGGGCGAGACCGTGCCGGAATTCGAGCGGGCGATGAACAATCTCAAGGACGGCGAGATCAGCCAACCGATTCGCACCGAATACGGCTACCACCTCGTACAGGTACTTGGCCGGCGCGAGGCACAAGGCTCGGTTCAGCAGCAAATGGACCTCGCGCGGCAGGCAATCGGCCAGCGCAAGGCCGAGCAAGCCTACGCGGACTGGCTGCGCCAGTTGCGCGATTCCGCCTACATCGAATACAAGCTCGGCGGCTCGCTCGCGCAGCAATGAGTCATTGAGCCATGGTGCGCGCCCCTCACTCCCCGCTGCGGATCGCGATTACAACCGGTGAGCCCGCCGGTGTCGGTCCTGAGTTGACGGCGATGGCGCTCGCCGGTGCCGCGGCGCACTGGCCCGATGCAAACTTCACCGTGTTCGGCGACGCCACGTTGCTCGCTGCGCGCGCGCGTGCGGTGGGCGTCGATTGGGTGTCGCTCGTCGCCGAGGCCGCGCCGGGTCGGGTGGCGTCCGTGTGCGTCGAACACCGGCCGCTCGCCAAGCCGGCGGTGGCGGGGCGGCTCGATGCGGCGAATGGCCCTTATGTGCTGCGATTGCTGGATGACGCCATCGACGGCGCGCTGGCCGGCACGCTCGACGCCATCGTCACCGCTCCGCTGCAAAAAAGCACGATCAACGACGCCGGCGTGCCTTTCACGGGCCACACCGAATATCTCGCCGAGAGGACGAATACGCCGCGCGTCGTCATGATGCTCGCGGGCACGGGTGTGCGGCCGCTACGGGTCGCGCTGGCTACCACGCACTTGCCGCTGAAGGATGTACCAGGTGCGTTGACGATCGATGGCCTCGTCGAGACGCTCGTCATCATCGAGCGGGATCTGCGCCGCGATTTTGGACTGCCGGTACCGCGCATTCTCGTGACCGGATTGAACCCGCATGCAGGCGAGAGCGGCTATCTGGGGCGCGAGGAGATCGATGTGATTTCACCGGCGCTGGCGATTGCGGCGCAGCGCGGGATCGATGCGCGCGGCCCTTATCCGGCCGATACGCTGTTTCAGCCGCGTTATCTCGATCAAGCCGATTGCGTGCTGGCGATGTTCCACGATCAAGGTCTACCGGTACTCAAGTACGCGACATTCGGCGAGGGCATCAATGTGACGCTCGGTTTGCCGATCATTCGAACGTCCGTCGACCACGGCACGGCGCTCGATCTGGCAGGCACCGGCCGCGCCGACGCGGGTAGTCTCATTGCCGCGATCGATACGGCCGTCACGATGGCGCGCAACCGGCGCGGCGGCTGATCGCTTCGGCGGTCCATCCGTCCGGTATCCCTTCGCAATTCATCGTCTTTCATTCGGCGCTTCAACGACGCAATGTCCAACAGCAGCAAACAGCATCAGGGCCATTTCGCACGCAAGCGTTTCGGCCAGAACTTCCTCGTCGATCTGGGCGTGATCGACTCGATCGTTGCGGTCATTCGGCCGTTGCCCGGCGAGCGGATGGTCGAGATCGGCCCGGGGCTCGGTGCGCTGACCGAGCCGCTGATCGAGCACGTGGCCGCACCCGGTTCGCCGCTTCACGCCGTCGAGCTCGACCGCGATCTCATCGCGCGGCTGAAGAACAAGTTCGGAGACCGCCTGGCGCTGCACGCCGGGGATGCGCTGGCATTCGATTTCGCGACGCTCGTCGACACGCAAGCGCGTCCAACGCTGCGTATCGTCGGCAATCTGCCATACAACATCTCGAGTCCGCTGCTCTTTCACTTGATGGCATGGGCGCCGATCGTCGTCGATCAGCATTTCATGCTGCAAAGCGAGGTGGTCGAACGCATGGTGGCCGAGCCCGGGACGAAGGCGTTCGGACGGCTTTCTGTGATGCTGCAGTACCGGTATACGATGGACAAGCTGCTCGATGTGCCGCCCGAATCGTTCCAGCCCCCGCCGAAAGTCGATTCCGCGATCGTGCGAATGATTCCCTATCGACCGGACGAGCTCGTGCCCGTTGACGAGCGGGCCTTTGGCGAGCTGGTCACCGCAGCCTTTTCGCAGCGCCGCAAGATGCTGCGGAACACGCTTGCAGCCTATCGCGACCGAATCGACTTCGAGGCACTCGGCTTCGATCTCGCGCGCCGTGCGGAAGACGTTCCGGTCGAGGAATACGTGCGTGCGACGCAGGCGCTGACGTCTTCCTAGGCGGATGTAGTAGGAGCAGCGCCGTTCCGGCGAGTGGGCGCGTTCACGAGTACGATGCCGGCCAAAACGAGCGCCGATGCGGCCAGAAAGCGGGCGCTGAATGACTCCCCCAGCAATACGACGCCAAAGGTCACACCGAACAGCGGCGTGAGGAACGAGAACACGGACAGGCGCGACGCCATATAGCGCGTCAACAGCCAGAACCACGTCAGATAGCTCACGAAGGCCACGATGACCGCCTGGTAAGCGAGGCTCGCCACGGCCAGCGCCGTGATATGGATCGTGTGCGTCTCGCCGCGCAGGAGCGCCAGCGCGAAGAGTACGACGGCGGAAACGGAGAGCTGATAAAAGAGCGTCTTGCTGGCGCTCGTGTGCGACAGCGACGTAGCTCTCACGACGACCGTCGTCGCGGCCCAGAGGGCCCCGGCCAGTACGCCGAGCGCGTCGCCGGCGAGGCCCGCGGCTACCGCGCCGGCAGCGGGTGCGCGTGAGAAGCCGTCGGCGAACGCGAGCGCCATGCCTGCGAAGGCGACGACGATGCCCAGCCATTGGACGGTCCGCATGCGCTCGCCCGGTACGAAAAGATGGAGCCCCAACGCGGTGAAACAGGGCGCCGTATAGAGGAAGACCGCCATACGGGACGCGCTCGTCAAAGTCAGGCCGAGAAAGATGCAGACGAATTCGCCGGCAAACAGCAGACCGGCAACGAGCCCGGCACCGAGCGTGCCGTCCGCCGCAAAAAGCCGCGTGCCGCGGGCGCGTGTCCAGCCCCAGACGAGCGCTGTGGCGATCGCCGAGCGCAGGGCGGCCTGCAGCATCGGCCCGATCAATCCGTTCGTCGATTTGATCGCGACTTGCTGAAATCCCCAGATCGCGCAGAGCACGACCATCGTCAGAATTGCGAAGGTATCCGGCGCGCGGCGCAGCGGCGGCGAAGCGGAGGCAGCGAGGCGGGAGGCGGCTGTGTTCATTGTGTCCTGTCGGGCAGGCGCGACGGATCGGCGGCGCGTGCCGCGTAACATAGCAAAATGCCGTGGCCGCCGCACTGCGACCGGCGAGTAACCGTACGCCCCAAAGGGGCAAGGCACAGCCGCCGCATTGTTGCTAGAGTCGCTTTTTTTCAGAGGAGCATGCTATGCGCTTGCTGCACACGATGCTGCGCGTCGGCGATCTCGATCGTTCGATCGCGTTTTACACGGAATTGCTGGACATGAAAGTCCTGCGTCGGCAGGACTACCCGGAAGGCCGTTTCACGCTGGCGTTCGTCGGCTATACGGACGAGAGCGAAGGGACGGTGCTCGAGCTCACCCACAACTGGGATACGAAAGCGTATGACCTGGGCAACGCGTTCGGCCATCTCGCGATCGAAGTCGACGATGCCTATGCGGCTTGCGAAAAGATCAAGGCGCAAGGCGGCACCGTCGTGCGCGAGGCTGGCCCGATGAAGCACGGAACGACCGTGATCGCATTCATCGCCGATCCAGACGGATACAAGATCGAGTTCATACAGAAAAAGCGCTGACGGACGCGCGCGTGAGCGGTGCCGAGGCCCGGAGACTAGAGAGCGGGGAGCAGCTCGGGCGGGTGATGCTTGAGCGTGTGCCGCGCTTCGCGAAACTCGGGAAAGATCGATTCGACCGTCTGCCAGAAGCGCGGGCTGTGGTTCATTTCGCGCAGGTGCGCCAGTTCGTGCGCCACGACGTAGTCGACGATCGACAGCGGAAAGTGAATCAGTCGCCAGTTCAGGCGGATGCGCCCGTCGCTCGAACAACTGCCCCAGCGCGTTGCGGCCGACGAGAGTGCGTAACCCTTGAACGAGACGCCGAGTTTTTGCGCATAGACATCGAGCCGCTCACCGAACACGCGCTTGGCCTCGTTTTGCAGCCAACCCTGCACGCGATCCTTGATCTGCTGGGCATCGACATGGGCCGGCAACGCGAGCGCGAGCACAGCCGCCTCCGGATCGAAGCGAAGCGCACCGTGCGATGAGCCGAGCGCGACGGTGACCGGTTTGCCGAGAAAGGGGATCTGCGCCCCATCGCGCCACTCGATGTGCGGCAGCGCGCGCTGTTCGGCGCGCGTTTGCCATTCGGACAGCTTCGCGAAGATCCAGCGCTGCTTGCCGGCAATGGCGGCTTCGATATCGGCGAGCGTAACCCAGCGCGGCGCCGTGATGGTCAGGCCGCTGCCGTCGATCGTGAAGCCGATGGTGCGGCGCGTCGAGCGCTTGAGTCCATATTCGAGCGTACGGCCGTCGAGCGCCAGCCGGCGAAGCTTGACGCCGGGGGCAAATTTCGCGGGATCGGGCGATTGAAGCGAGGCGGGCGCCGGCGGCGCTTCGAGGGGCGGTTCGGCGAACAGCGGCAAGTCGAGTTGCCGGTTGTCGAGCGCTTTAGCGCGGCTGGGTGGAGCAGGTTTGGGCATCGCTGTAGTAAGCATCCGGATCGATACGGCGCATCTCGGTTTCGATCCATGTCTCGACGCGCGTGTTGATCTCATCCGCCGAGAGCCCGACGGTATCGATCGGTTTGCCGATCGATACCGTAACGATACCAGGGTATTTGATGAACGAGTTGCGAGGCCAGACACGCCCCGCATTGTGTGCGATCGGCACGACGCACGCACCCGCATCCATCGCGAAACGCGCACCACCCGTTTTGTACTTGCCCTGCGTGCCGACCGCCGTACGCGTGCCTTCGGGAAACATGATGACCCACGCACCTTCGCTCAAGCGCTGCCGGCCCTGCTTCACCACCGATGCGAAAGCATATTTGCCTTCCTTGCGATCGATCTGAATCATCTTCAGCATGCCGAGCGCCCAGCCGAAAAACGGCACGTAAAGCAGTTCGCGCTTGAACACGTAGCAAAGCGGGCGCGGCATGATCGCCGGCAACGCGACCGTTTCCCATGCCGATTGGTGTTTGGGGAGCAGGACCGCTGGACCGTCGGGCAGGTTCTCCATGCCCTCGACGCGGTAGCGAATGCCGTTCAAGTGACGCGCGACGAAGAGCGTCGTCCGGCACCAGCCAACAGCCATCCAGTAGCGCTTGTCGGCCCGCATGAACGGGAATGCGACGAAGCAGGCCGTGGCGTACGGGATCGTGAAGACGATCAAGAAGCAAAAAAGGACGAACGAGCGAAGAAAGCGCATCGGAATCGGAGTCTACTCGTCGCGCTCGGCGAGGTAATCGAGCGCGAAATGTTTCAAGTCTTCATGCACCTTGGTGCCCTCCGGCAGGCCGCCCGCGGCAAGCGTTTTCGCGCCTTTGCCGGTCAGCACGAGGTGCAGGTCGAAGCCGAGCACCGCACCGGCCTGGAGGTCGCGTAGCGCATCGCCCACGACGGGCGTCGCCGAGGGATCGATCTCGAAGCGGTCCATGATCATCTTGAGCAGCCCCGGTTTCGGCTTGCGACATTCGCATTGGTCGTCCGCCGTATGCGGGCAGAAGAACACGGCGTCGATGCGGCCGCCCACCGCGGCCGCGGCGCGCTGCATTTTCGCATGCATGGCATTGAGCGCCGCCATGTCGAACAGGCCGCGCCCGATACCCGACTGGTTCGATGCAACCACGACGCGGTAGCCGGCTTGATTGAGCCGGGCAATGGCCTCGAGGCTGCCGGGAATGGCGATCCACTCGTCGGGCGACTTGATGAACGCGTCCGAATCGACGTTGATGACCCCGTCGCGATCGAGGATGACGAGCTTCTTGCTGGAGGTCATGGCGAGCGTTCCCGGCGTCAGGCAGCGAGCTTCGAAATGTCGGCGACGCAGTTCATCTGCGCATGAAGCGCCGCGAGCAAGGCGAGCCGGTTTTTGCGCAGCGCGTCGTCCTCGGCGTTCACCATGACATCGTTGAAGAACGTGTCGACCGGTGCGCGCAGCGCGGCAAGCGCCGAAAGCGCGCGCGTGTAATCGCGCTGGGCGAGCTGCGATTGCACCGTGGGCGCGACCGCGACGAGCGCGTCGCTCAGCGCTCTTTCGGCATCCTCGACGAGCAGGCGCGACTCGATTCCGCTGCCCGACGGCTTCGCGTCGAGTTCGGACTTCTTGAGGATGTTCGAGATTCGCTTGTTGGCCGCAGCCAGTGCCTCCGCCTCGGGCAGTGCCGTGAATTCGCGCACGGCGTCCAGGCGCGCAATGACATCGTCGATGCGCCGCGGCTCGAGGCTCAGCACGGCCTCGATCTCCCCGGCCGAGTAGCCGCGCTCGCGCAGCAGACCGCGCAGGCGGTCCATGAAGAATGCGTAGAGCGGCTTCGACGAATCGGCGACCTGCGGTTCGGCGGCGAAGACGCCGCATGCAGCCTCGACGAGCTCGACGAGATCGATCGGCAACGCGTTCTCGATGAGAATGCGCAACACGCCGAGCGCGTGGCGGCGCAAGGCGAACGGGTCCTTTTCGCCGGTGGGCACGAGGCCGATGCCCCAGATTCCGGCAAGCGTCTCGAGTTTGTCGGCGAGCGCGACCGCCGTACCGACTCGCGTGGACGGCAGCGCATCGCCGGAAAAGCGCGGCTGATAGTGCTCGCTGCAAGCGAGCGCGACATCCTCGGGCTCGCCGTCATGGCGCGCGTAGTAGGTGCCCATCGTGCCTTGCAGCTCGGGGAATTCGCCCACCATATCGGTCAGCAAGTCCGCCTTGGCGAGGTACGCGGCACGCTCGGCCTCGGCGATGTTCGCATCGACGAACGGAGCGATTTTGCCGGCCAGCGCGACGAGGCGCTCGACGCGCTTGAACTGCGAGCCCAGCTTGTTGTGATAGACGACATTCGCGAGCAGGGGCACGCGCTCCGCCAGCGGCTTTTTCTTGTCCTGCTCGAAGAAGAACTTGGCATCGGCCAGCCGCGGCCGCACGACGCGCTCGTTGCCCTCGACGATCTCGCCGGGCGTTTTCGTTTCGATGTTGGAGACGATCAGAAACCGCGAGCGCAATTTGCTTTCGCTATCGGTCAACGCGAAATACTTCTGGTTCGTCTGCATCGTCAGGATCAGGCATTCCTGCGGGACCTGCAGAAACTCGTCTTCGAAACGGCAGGCGTAGACCACGGGCCATTCGACCAGCGCGGTCACCTCGTCGAGCAGTGCATCGGGCATCACCACGACATCGCCGCCCGCATGCGCGCGCAATTGCGTCACGATGCTCGCGCGGCGATCGGCGAAGTTCGCCACCACGTGCCCTTTCGCGCGCAGCGTGGCCGCATACTCGTCGGCATGGAGGATGGCCACGAGACCGTCCGACAGAAACCGGTGGCCGATCGTGGTGTCGCCCGCGTCGATGCCGAACGCGGTGACCGGCACGACTTCTTCGCCATGCAGTACCGTGAGCCGCTGAACCGGGCGAACGAACTGCACGCTCGTGCCGTCGGGACGCTGATAGGTCATCACCTTCGGGATCGGCAGCTTTGCAAGCGTTTCGTCGAGCGCCGCCTGCAACCCCGCGGCGAGCGTGGCACCGGGCGCCGAGTAGCGCAGAAACAGCGCTTCGGCCTTACCGTCTTGCGCACGCTCGAGCTGATCGACGGCGATGTCGGGAAAGCCGAGCGCCGCGAGCTTCTTGGCGAGCGGCGCGCTCGGACGCCCGTTCGCATCGAATGCAACCGACACCGGCAGGACTTTCTCGCGCACGTCCTTGGCCGGTGCGACGCTGCGCACATGCTTGATCGCGACGGCCAGGCGTCGTGGCGTCGCAAAACGCTCGAACGAGGGTTCGCCGGCAATGAGATCGCGAGCGGCCAGCCGCTCCACGAGGCCGGTGGCAAATGCTTCACCGAGGCGCGCGAGTGCTTTGGGCGGCAATTCTTCGGTCAGCAATTCGACGAGGAGCGTGGCTTGTTCGATTTGATTCATGTTCTGGGACTAGCTCTGTTCCTGGGTTGGGTCACTGCTCGTCGATCGTACGCTCAACCTTGAGCGGCGGCGCCCAGGCGGGCAGCGCGGCTTCTTGCGCGTCGGTCGTGAGACCGCGCACGCCGTGCACGGGATTGCCGAGCATCGGGAAGCCGAGCTTTTCGCGCGAATCGTAGTAGGCCTGGGCGACGAGGCGCGACAGCGCGCGGATGCGGCCGATATAGGCGGCACGCTCGGTCACCGAGATGGCCCCTCGCGCATCGAGCAGATTGAACGTATGGGCCGCTTTGAGCACGAGCTCGTAGCCGGGCAGCGCCAATTGCGTTTCGATCATGCGCTTCGCCTCCGACTCGTAGCTGGAGAAAAGCGTGAAGAGCAGTTCGACGTTCGCGTGCTCGAAGTTGTAAGTGGACTGTTCGACTTCGTTCTGATGGTAGACGTCGCCATACGTCAGGCGGCGCATCTCGGGGCCGCTCGGGCCCGCTTCTTCCCACTCCGTCCAGACGAGGTCGTAGACGTTCTCGACCTTTTGCAGGTACATGGCGAGCCGTTCGAGCCCATAGGTGATTTCGCCGAGCACGGGCTTGCAATCGAGGCCGCCGACCTGCTGGAAGTACGTGAACTGCGTGACTTCCATGCCATTGAGCCAGACTTCCCAGCCGAGGCCCCATGCGCCGAGCGTGGGGTTTTCCCAATCGTCCTCGACGAAGCGCACGTCGTTTTGCTTCAGATCGAAGCCGAGCGCCTCCAGCGAGCCGAGGTAGAGATCGAGGATGTTCTCGGGCGCGGGTTTCAGCACCACTTGATATTGATAGTAGTGCTGCAGGCGGTTCGGATTGTCGCCGTAGCGGCCATCCTTCGGGCGGCGCGACGGCTGGACGTAGGCGGCGCGCCACGGTTCGGGACCGACGGCCCGCAAGAACGTGTGCACGTGCGACGTCCCGGCGCCGACTTCCATGTCGATGGGCTGAAGCAGCGCGCAGCCCTGTTGGTCCCAATAGGATTGCAGCGTCAGGATGATTTGCTGAAACGTGAGCATGTCGTGCCTTTTGCGGCGCGCGGCGGACAAGCCGCGGATCGCGCCGATGATTGGCCGCGCGAATGGGATCGGGCGCGGCCGGGGGCGCGGGATGGCGCATCGTTCGCCGCTTCCCGCCTGCTAAAACGATGAATTTTACCGGATTGGGATGCGCGTGCGACTTTCGGGGGCCGGCAGTGCGCGGATCAGTCTCGCCGGCGCCGCGCGAACGCGACGCAAAGCGCGAGCAGCAGGAGCGAGACGGCCAGCACGACGAGGTTGCCCGTTGCGATGTAGGGCGTCGTGCCCGTCATGCCCTGCACCTGTACGTCGAGCGCGCCGGCCGCGAGCACCGGTAGCTGGGCGATGACGCGCCCCCTCGAGTCGATCGACGCGGTGGCCCCGGTGTTCGTTGCCGCGAGCAGCGGCCGTCCCGTCTCGAGCGTGCGCATGCGCGCCATCTGCAGATGCTGATCGAGCGCGATCGTCTTGCCGAACCATGCGAGGTTCGACACGTTGACGAGCACACTGGCCGGCGTCGCCGCTTCGCGCAGTCGGCGCGCGATCTCTTCGCCGAAAATGTCCTCGTAGCAAATGTCGACATCGACGGTCTGATGACCCACCTGGAACGGCGGCTGCACGGGCTTTCCGTTCGCCAGATCGCCGAGCGGAATGTTCATGAGCCGCACGAACCAGTGAAAGCCCCACGGCACGAATTCGCCGAACGGCACGAGGTGATGTTTGTCGTAACGGTAGAGCACGCCCGAGCGGGGCGTCACGCCGAACAGGCTGTTCGTCGGTTCCGTGATCTGCCCGTCGGGCGCGATCTTCGCGCCGAACGCCCCGAGCAGCACCGATGAGCCCGTGCTGTCGGCGAATTGGCGCACGGCACGGACGAAGGGCTCGGGGAACTGCTGCGGCAGCAGCGGAACCGCCGTTTCGGGCGTGACGACGAGATCGGCCGGCTTGGCCGTGATCATTTTCTCGTAGAGCGCGATCGCCGCCGTGACCCCTGCTTCGTCGAACTTCATTTCCTGCTTCACGTTGCCCTGCAGGATTCGCGCGGAGATCGGCGCGCCGTCGGGGCGGGTCCAGGCGAGTTGCGAAAGCGCTATGCCGCCCGCGACGAGCGCGAGTACAGCGAGCGCGGGCAAGAGAGCCCGCGCTCGCTGCGCCGGCCGTGCCGCGAGCCCTGCGACCGCTTGCACCGCGAGCGCGGCAGCCAGTGCAACGGCCCAACCGACGCCGTAGACGCCCACGAGCGGCGCGAAGCCCGCGAGCGGCCCATCGACTTGGGCGTAGCCGCTCGCAAGCCACGGAAAGCCCGTGAACACCGTTCCACGCAGCCATTCGCCAAGCGCCCATGCGCAGGCGAACGCGATCGCGCCCTGCCAGCCCGGTACGAATCCCCGCTGCGCGCGGGCGCGATTCGAATGGCCTTCGCCCACCGACCAGAGGCCGGCGGCGAGCGCCGGATACGACGCCAGGTAGATCGAGAACAGCACCAGCGCGGCAATCGCGAGCGGCGCGGGCATGCCGCCGTAGTCGTGCATGCTGACGTAGAGCCACCACACGCCCGTTACGAAGTTGCCGAAGCCGAATGCGGCGCCGGTCAATGCCGCGCTTTTCCAGTGATGCGTGCGCGCGAGGCAGACGTAAAAGAGCATGAAGAGCGCCAGCTCGACCCAGCCGCCCGCGCGCGTCGGCGCGAACGACAGGGTGTTGGCCGCGCCGAGCGCGAGCGCGGCCAGATAGTGCCAATGTGGTATGCCGCGCACGGCCGCGAGCGCTAAGCGATCGGCGTCGCCATGCGTGCGGTACGCGGCGCGCGCGGGGTGTCGCGCGCGAGAGGAAATCGGTTCGGCCATGAACGAGGAGGGAAAGTGGTGCGGCTCAGGTCTGAACGTGCTGGGCTTCGCGTTCGCGCTGGCCGGCCAGCGGATCGCGCCGCACGAGCAGCACATGGATCTGGCGTGCGTCGCCGCGCAGGATTTCGAAGATCAGATCGTCGATGCGAACGCGCTCGCCGCGATGCGGCACGCGTCCAAAGTGATGGGTGACGAGCCCGCCGATCGTATCGACTTCTTCATCCGAGAACCGGGTGCCGAACGTCTCGTTGAACTGTTCGATCTCGGTCAGCGCGCGCACGCGATAGCGGCCATCGGGCGAGGCAATGATGTTGCCGCTTTCCTCGTCGAAATCGAACTCGTCTTCGATATCGCCCACGATCTGCTCGAGCACGTCTTCGATCGTGATGAGACCGGCCACGCCGCCGTACTCGTCGACGACAATGGCGATATGGTTGCGGTTCACGCGAAAGTCATGCAGCAGCACATTGAGGCGCTTCGCTTCGGGGATGAAGACGGCGGGGCGCAGCATGCCGCGCACATCGAACTCGTCCTCGGCGTAGTAGCGCAGCAGATCCTTCGCCAGCAGCACACCGATGACGTTGTCGCGATTGCCTTCGTAGACCGGGTAGCGCGAGTGCGCTTTTTCGAGGACGAAGGGGATGAATTGCTCGGGGCTGTCGGCGATGTTGATCGCATCGATCTGCGCGCGCGGGATCATGATGTCGCGCGCGCAAAGCTCGGATACCTGGAACACGCCCTCGATCATCGACAGTGAATCTGCGTCGATCAGGTTGCGCTCGTGCGCGTCTTGCAGGATGTCGAGCAGTTCGGCGCGCGAATCGGGCTCGGGCGAGATGAAATCGGTCAAACGCTCGAGCAGCGAACGCTTTTCGTGCGGCTTGTCGGTCTGTCGTCGACTGGGATAGGAGTCGTTCATGGCGGGGCGCCCGGAGACGGCCGGGCGCGTGGTACACGGAAAGTCAAGGATACACCAGCCGTGCGACACCTCAGCGTACATGCCCTGCCCATGAAGTCGCGCAGCACCGCGCTATTTTGGGGACGAGCAAATTTTGGAACAAACAAATTTTGAGACAAGCGAGTTTTGAGACAAGATAACAGCCGCTTTTCTCCACCTTTTTACGAAACGAATATGTCCGAAGAATTCGAAGTCCGGGGGCCGCATGAAGAGGCGCTCGAACATGCGGGCCACGGTGCTCATGCGGGCGGCCATCACGCCGCCCCCGGCGTCGCCCCCGACCCGTTCGCCGGGCGCGTCGCGGTCATGACGGCGATTCTCGCGACCGTCGGCGCCGTTTTCTCGTACCAGGGCGGTTCGACGGAGGGGCTCGCGCTCTTTTACAAGAACGAGGCGGCCATCCGGAAGACGGAGGCCGCCAACCAGTGGAGCTACTACCAGGCGAAAGGCGAAAAGCAGAATCTGGCCGAGCTCGGGGCGGCGCTCGCCGCGAGCGACGCGAAAGCCAGCGCGAAATTCACGGCCGACATGGCGAAGTACGCGCAGCAGAAAACGGCGATTCGCGAACATGCCGAGGCGCTCGAAAAGGGGGTGCGGGAAGCCGACGAAGCGAGCGAGCATCAATTGCACTTGCACCATCGCTGGGCGCAGGCGACCACCCTCACGCAAGTCGCCATCTCGCTGGCCGCGATTACGTTGCTGACGCGGCGCCGCTGGCTGCTGGCCGGTGCATTCGGCGTCGCCGTTGCGGGCGTCGCGGTCGGTGGGGCCGCGCTGCTTGGACTGTGACCGACGGCGAAACGGACTTGGAAAATAGGGCGAGGCCCCGAAGTGATCGCCCGCTTCGAATTGCGCGGCCCGCGTTATTCCTCGGCGCAGCGTCTGAGCAGGGCTTCGAGCGCGCGGTCCGGCATGCCGCTTTTGCGCAGCGCGTCGACCGTGCGGCTCACGTAGTCGAGCGTCGTGCCGTAGCGTCCGCGCGCGCAACCGAAAACAGCCTTCACGACCGCGTCGGGCAGTTTGCCAGTGTAGGTTGGCACATCGCGGCGCATGATGAACGCCAGCGCGGGGACGCGGCGCCCGTCGGCCAGCGAGCAGGGCAGCCATGCCGGCCGGTAGGAGCCCATCATCATTTCGCGCCGCCAGAGCGCTTGCAGATGCGGCATGGCGTTCGCGCCGTCGAGCCGGAATGCCACGCCCGTGCAGGAGCCGCCGCGGTCGAGCGCGAGCACGAGGCCCGGTTGCTCGGGCGTGCCGCGATTGACGCGCGACCACAAATACAGTCCGCGGTGATAGCCGCGCACACGCGCGTGGATCGTCTCCGCGGCCGGCATGCCCGGGTTCCAGATCAGCGAGCCATAGCCGAACAGCCACAGGTCGCTCGCACCGTCCCAATGCTCGAGCGTCGCGGCGAGCGAAGCGGCGAGTTCGTCGTCCGAGAGCAGGCGCGCCTCGCCGAGCGACGGCGGATAGCCGCACGCGGGCTCGGGCGGTTTATCGTCGGGATCGGAGCAGACAGCTGAGGACATGGCGTCGAAGCGGAGGTGGCGTTCGAGGGATTGTCAGCGTTCGCGGTATGGGTCGGCGAAGCCGAGCTGGCCGAGAATGCCGGTCTCGAGCGTCTCCATTTCGTGCGCTTCGTCTTCGGTCTCGTGATCGTAGCCCTGCGCATGCAGCGTACCGTGCACGATCATATGCGCGTAGTGGGCTTCGAGCGGCTTGCGCTGCTCGGCGGCTTCTTTTTCGATGACGGGGCAGCACACGATGATGTCGCCCGAGACCGGATCGTCTTCGGTCTCGGCATACGCGAACGTCAGGACGTTCGTCGCGTAGTCCTTGCCGCGATAGGTGCGGTTCAGCAGGCGTCCTTCCTCGGTGTCGACGAAGCGCAGCGTGAGTTCGCCATCGGCAAAAAGCGCTGCCTTCACCCAGCTCGTCACGCGCGCACGCGTCAGCAGCGTCTTGTGTTCAGGGTAGGCGCCGGCGGCCGGAAATTGCAGCGAGAGCGCAAGGCGTGGAGCGCGATTCATGTGCGTGCCCCCGTGCCGTTCACCCCATGCCGCGGGCTCGGGCGGTGGCGGCTCGCGCAGCCCTTCGTGCAGGACTCGCTCATCGCCGATCGTCGGACGCGTGACCGTCCTCTTTCTTCGTGTGCTGGTCGTAGGCGTCGACGATGCGCGCGACGAGCGGGTGGCGCACGACGTCGGCGCTCGTGAAGCGCGTGAGCGCGATGCCGCGCACGTTGGCCAGCACGTGCTCGGCTTCGATGAGGCCGCTCTTGGCGCCGCGCGGCAAATCGATCTGTGTCGTATCGCCGGTCACCACGGCTTTCGAGCCGAAGCCGATGCGCGTGAGGAACATCTTCATCTGCTCGGGCGTGGTGTTTTGCGCTTCGTCGAGAATGATGAAGGCGTGATTGAGCGTGCGTCCGCGCATATAGGCGAGCGGGGCGATTTCGATCATCTGGCGCTCGAACATCTTGGCCGTCTTGTCGAAACCGAGCAGATCGTAAAGGGCGTCGTAGAGCGGCCGCAGATACGGGTCGACTTTCTGTGCGAGGTCGCCGGGCAAAAAGCCCAGGCGTTCGCCAGCCTCGACGGCCGGGCGCGTCAGCACGATGCGCTTGACGTGATCGCGCTCGAGCGCATCCACCGCGCAGGCCACGGCGAGATAGGTTTTGCCCGTGCCGGCCGGGCCGACGCCGAACGTCACGTCGTGCGAGACGATCTGCTTCAGATAGTCGCGCTGCGCGCGCGTGCGTCCGCGCAAGTCGGCGCGGCGCGTATAAAGCTTGGGCCCGAGTTCCTCCAGGTCCTCATCGTCGAGACCGGCGGGTTCGTCGAACGGGTGGTCGGGGTCGTAGCGTGCGCCGGACTCGCTGCGTTCTTCCTCGGACGGGCCCGAGCGGTTGCTCGGATGACGCGACTCGACGAGCGCGAGCTGGATGTCGTCGACGGAAAGCGGCTCGCGCGCGCGGTTGTAGAACGTTTCGAGCGCGCCGAGCGCAAGCTTGGCGCCGCGCCCGCGGATCGCAATGCGATGGCCGCGCCGCTGCAGTGTGACGTCGAGCGCCTGTTCGATCTGACGCAGGTTCTCGTCGAGGGGGCCGCACAGATTGGCCAGGCGGGCGTTGTCGTCGCGCGGTGCGGTGAACTCCAGCGGTTGGGCAGTCTTCAAGGCGAAGGGCGATCCTTAGTCCGGGTAAGCGCTCAATGCACGGCGGCATCGGCGAGCACGAGCTCGCCGCGCAGCGAATGCGGATAAGCATGGTTGATGCGCACGTCGATCATTTGACCGATGAGCCTCGAATGTACGGCGAGCGGCGCCGGGAAGTTCACGACGCGGTTATTCGCCGTGCGTCCGGCGAGTTCGCTCGGATCCTTGCGCGACGGTCCTTCCACGAGGATGCGCTCGATGTTGCCGACCATTGCTTCGCTGATGCGCACGACGTTCGCATCGATCGTCGCCTGCAGATGCTGCAGGCGCTTCAACTTCACTTCGCGCGGCGTGTCGTCGTGCAGATTGGCGGCCGGCGTGCCGGGGCGCGGGCTGAAGATGAAGGAAAAACTCGTGTCGTAGCTCATCTCGTCGACGAGCGCCATCGTCTTGTCGAAGTCCTCTTCCGTTTCGCCGGGAAAGCCGACGATGATGTCGGTCGACAGCGAGAGGTCGGGGCGGATGGCACGCAGCCGGCGGATCACGGACTTGTACTCGAGTACCGTGTAGCCGCGCTTCATCGCCATCAGAATGCGGTCCGAACCGTGCTGCACGGGAAGGTGCAGATGCGAAACGAGCTTGTCGACCTTCGCGTAGGTATCGATGAGCCGCTGCGTGAATTCCTTCGGATGCGACGTGGTATAGCGAATGCGTTCGATGCCGGGAATCTCGGCGACGTATTCGATGAGCGTGGCGAAATCGGCGATCTCGGCCGCGCCCGCCGTAATCGGGCCGCGATAGGCATTGACGTTCTGTCCGAGCAGCGTGACTTCGCGCACGCCCTGATCGGCGAGGCCGGCAATTTCGGTCAGCACGTCATCGAGCGGGCGCGAAACTTCCTCGCCGCGCGTGTAGGGCACGACGCAGTAGCTGCAGTACTTGCTGCAGCCTTCCATGATCGAGACGAAGGCACTCGGACCTTCCACGCGCGCCGGCGGCAGGTGATCGAATTTTTCGATTTCGGGAAACGAGATATCGACCTGAGCGCGGCCGCTCGCGCGGCGCGCGTCGATCATCTGCGGCAGCCGGTGCAGTGTCTGAGGGCCGAAGACGAGATCCACGTAGGGGGCGCGCGCGACGATCGCCGCGCCTTCCTGGCTCGCCACGCAGCCGCCGACGCCGATCAGCAGCCCGGGCTTCGCCTCTTTGAGCTCGCGCACGCGGCCCAGGTCGGAAAACACCTTTTCCTGCGCTTTTTCGCGCACCGAGCAGGTATTGAAGAGGATGACGTCCGCGTCTTCGGGGGTGTCCGTCTTGACGAGTCCTTCCGCTTGCCCGAGCACGTCGACCATTTTGTCGGAGTCGTACTCGTTCATCTGGCAGCCGAAGGTCTTTACATACACTTTCTTTGTCATGAAGCTCGCCGTTCGCAGTGGTTGACCTGGGGGCGGTAAATTCGAAGTCGAGATCGAAGGAATGAGGGCGCGAGCGCTGTCGGGCGCCGCCCGTGAGACGAGGCCGGCCGAAGCAGTCCGCAGTCCGCATAGCTCGGTATTATAGCGTTTCACGATTGCCGCTCCGGGCGGCGGCCTCGCCGGTCTGACCCCGGCCGCTCGGCGCCTGCGCGCCGAGCATCGGCAGATCCGCCCAGGCCGCCTCGACCTGCGCAAAACGCTCCACGAGAAATTCCAGCAAGGCTTGCACGCGCGCCGGCCGGTACCGGTTGCGATGGAAGAGCGCCGTAATGGGCGAGTCCGCCGCGTAGCGCCACTCGGGCAAGACCACCTGAAGGCTGCCGGCGCGCAATTCGGCGTCGATATCCCAGAGCGACTTCAATACGATTCCGTGACCGCTGAGCGCCCACGTTCGCGTGACCGCGCCGTCGTTGGTTTCCCGCGAAGTGTCGAGCGGCACCGTGTAGCTTTCGGTTTGCGCGCCGCGCACGAATCGCCATTCGTTGAGCGGCCCGGAGGCGATCGCGAGCACGATGCAGTCGAAGCGCGCGAGGTCGGCAGGCGAGGCAGGCGTTCCATGCCGCGCCAGATACTCGGGCGAAGCGACGAGCACGCGCCGGTTCGTGGCCAGCCGCCGGGCGACGAGCGAGCAGTCCTCGCGCGGCGCGCCGAAGCGGATCGCCATGTCGATGTCGTCTTGCAGCAGATTGGAGACCGAATCGGCGAGCGAAAGCGCGAACGTGACCTCGGGGTGCAATGTATTGAACGCGTCGAGCCAGCCCATCAACAGATTGCGTCCAAAGTCGGACGTCGTCGAAATGCGGATCTTGCCGCTCACGACGTTGCGCCCGGCGGCGAGCGCCGCCTCGGCGTCGTCGAGCGCTTGCAGCGCTTGCGTGGCGTGGCGCAAGTAGAGGCGCCCTTCCTCGGTCAGGCGCAACTGCCGGGTCGTGCGCTCGAAAAGCCGTGCGGCAAGCGCCGCTTCCAGTTTCGCGAGCCGGGCGCTCGCGGCGGCGGGCGTCAGCCCCAGTCTGCGTCCTGCCGCCGAGATTCCGCCGCTTTGCGCGGCCTCCACGAAAAGCCGGATGTCGCCGAGTCTGTCCATGGCTTTATTCGATTCCGTTTGAAAATCATTCAAACGATAGCCCAATTATCAAATGAACGGCGGCTACGCAGAATACGGCCTTCCAATCCTACGCATTGCTGCGTTTTCAGGAGAGCCATGCCTCTACCTTTGTTCGCGCTCGCGCTGAGCGCATTCGCCATCGGCACGACCGAGTTCGTCATCATGGGCCTCTTGCCCGATGTCGCGCGTGAACTCGCCGTGTCCATTCCTCGCGCCGGTCTGCTCGTGTCGGGCTATGCACTGGGCGTCGCTATCGGCGCGCCGATACTTGCCGTGCTGACGAGCCGGCTGCCCAGCAAGGCCGCCTTGCAATGGCTGATGGGGGTGTTCGTTCTCGGCAACGCCTTGTGCGCGATGGCCCCCGACTACCGCATGCTGATGATTGCCCGCGTCGTGACCTCGTTCGCCCACGGATCGTTCTTCGGGATCGGCGCCGTCGTGGCCGCATCGCTCGTGCCGCGCGAGAAGCAGGCGAGCGCCATCGCGCTGATGTTTACGGGCCTTACGCTCGCCAACGTTCTCGGTGTGCCGTTCGGCACTTCCATCGGACAAAACTTCGGCTGGCGTACTTCGTTCTGGATCGTCGCGGCGCTCGGCGTGCTCTCGTTCGTCGGCATCGCGGCCCTCGTGCCGAAGAGCAAGGGCGCGGGGGCCGCCGGACTTGCGCGCGAAGTACGTGTGCTCAGGGAGCCGCAGGTCTGGCTCGCACTGGCGATGACTGTGCTCGGATTTGGTGGCGTGTTTGTCGTTTTCACTTATATCGCGCCCATTCTCGAGTCGGTGACGGGTTTTTCGCCGCGTGCGGTGACCCTGGTGCTCGTCGTGTTCGGCACGGGCCTCACGCTGGGCAACGCGGTGGGCGGCAAGCTCGCCGACCGGGCGCTGATGCCGTCGCTGATGGCTATCCTCATCGTGCTCGCGCTCGTCATGGCTGCCTTCGCTCGGACGAGCCATACGCCGGTACTGGCCGTGCTGACGGTCTTCGTCTGGGGCGTGGCTGCTTTTGCCACCGTGCCGCCGCTGCAGATGCGGGTGGTCGAAAAAGCGCGCCATGCGCCGCATCTTGCCTCGACGCTCAATATCGGCGCGTTCAACGTCGGCAATGCGGGCGGTGCGTGGCTCGGCGGTCTGGCGCTCTCGCACGGGTTCGCGCTCGATGCGTTGCCGTGGGTGGCCGCGGTAGTCACGGGCGCAGCGCTCGTCGTGACGGCGGCCGCCCAGCGGTTGGACGGTCGACGTTCAGTGCAACCGCAACGTGCACCCGAGCGTGTTTGCTGATGACGCATCGTGCGAAAGCGGCCCCCGCCTGGGGGAAGCTGCCCGGGCCGCCCGGGCAGCGTGTCGTGTCGTCAATGCGCGTGCATGTAGACGAATGACGCCATGGCGCCTCCCGCCAGCGGTCCGCAAACGGGAATCCAGGCGTAGCGCCAGTCGCTGTTGCGCTTGCCGGGGATCGGCAGGATCGCATGCATGAGCCGGGGCGCGAGGTCGCGGGCCGGACTCATCGCATAGCCGGTCGGACCGCCGAGCGAAATGCCGATGCCGAGTACGAGCAGACCGACCGGCAGCGCATCGAGCGCGCCAAGCCCCACCTGGGGCGAGGCGAGGTAGAGCACACCGAGAATGAGCACGAAGGTGCAGATCGTCTCGGTCAGCACGTTGTGCCCGACACTGCGAATCGCCGGTGCCGTGCAAAAGCAGGCGAGCTTGATATCGGGGTCGTCGGTCGTCGAGAAATGCTGCCGATAGGCCAGCCACACGAGCAACGCGCCGGCCATGCCGCCCAGCATCTGAGCGATCACATAGCCTGCCACCTTCGACCAGGCGAACTTGCCGGCCAGCGCGAGGCTGATGGTCACGACCGGATTCAGATGCGCGCCGCTGAACGATGCGGTGACATAGACAGCGACGAAAACCGCCATCGCCCAGCCCCAGACGATGACGATCAGATCGGCGCCCTTGCCTTTCGTACGCGCGAGCAGCACGTTGGCTACGGCGCCATTGCCAAGCAGCACGAGCAATGCCGTGCCGAGGAATTCAGCGATGAGAGGAGACATGATTGTTACTCCGGAATGGCTAGATTGACGGTGTCGACGTTGCGCGCGGTAAGGCCTGCTCGAGCATCGAGCGGCTGTCCGCGCTGCGGCTATGAAGACGACAAAACGTTTTCGAACGCACGGCCCGCGCGTTCAAGAACGCTCAGCTCGCGTCGGCCCAGGCTTTGGCCGCGGTGACGGCGCGCTGCCAGCCCGTGAGGCAGACCTCGGCGGCGCGCGCATCCATGGCGGGCGAGAAGCGCCGGTCGAGCTGCCACTGGCTTTGCAGCTCGTCGATACCGCCCCAGTAGCCGACCGCGAGGCCGGCAAGGTAAGCGGCCCCGAGCGCCGTCGTCTCGCTGATGCGGGGCCGCACGGCTGCCACGCCGAGCACGTCGGCCTGGAATTGCATGAGCAGATTGTTGGCGCAGGCGCCGCCGTCCACGCGCAGCTCGCCGATGCGAATGCCGGAGTCGGCTTCCATTGCCTTGAGCACATCGACGGATTGATAGGCGATCGAATCGAGCGCGGCGCGCGCGATGTGCGCGCTCGTGGTCCCGCGCGTGACGCCGAAAAGCGTGCCGCGCGCCCGCGGATTCCAGTGCGGTGCGCCGAGCCCCGCGAACGCGGGTACGAGGTAGACGCCGTCGCAATGCGGCACGCTGGCCGCCAGTGCTTCGATATCGGCGGCGCGCTGAATGATGCCGAGGCCATCGCGCAGCCATTGCACGACGGCACCCGCGATGAAGATGCTGCCCTCGAGCGCGTACTCGACGCGCTCGCCGATCTTCCAGGCGAGCGTCGTGACGAGATTGTTCTTCGACTCGATCGGCTTGTCGCCGGTATTCATGACGAGAAAGCACCCGGTGCCGTAGGTGTTCTTCACCATGCCCGAGCGCGTGCACATCTGTCCGAAGAGCGCCGCATGCTGATCGCCCGCAATGCCGGCGAGCGGAATTTTCGACGCGAATACGGTCGTCACGGTCGGCCCATAGACTTCCGATGAATCGCGTACTTCAGGCAGCATGCTGCGCGGAATGTCGAGCGCCTCGAGCAGGTCCGCGTCCCATTGCAGCGTGTGAATGTTGAACAGCATCGTGCGCGAGGCGTTCGTCACATCCGTGATATGCAGCGCGTGCTTCGTGAAATTCCAGACGAGCCAACTGTCGACGGTGCCGAACGCGAGCTGGCCGCGCTTCGCTTTCTCGCGTGCCCCGGGGACGTTGTCGAGAATCCAGCGGATCTTGGTCGCCGAGAAGTAGGCGTCGATCGGCAGCCCGGTCTTCGCCCGCACGGTTTGTTCGAGACCTTGCTGCTTGAGCGAGTCGCAAAATGCCGCAGTGCGCCGGTCCTGCCAGACGATGGCGTTATGAACGGGCTGGCCGGTCTCGCGGTCCCAGACGATCGTCGTTTCGCGTTGGTTCGTGATGCCGATGGCGGCAATCGATGTCCCATTCAAGCCGGCGCGCGTGACGGCTTCGGCGGCGACACCGGCCTGGGTCGACCAGATTTCCTGCGGATCGTGTTCCACCCAGCCCGGCTGCGGATAGATCTGGCGGAACTCCTTCTGGGCGGCCGATACGATGTTGCCGTGTCGATCGAACAGCATCGCGCGCGAGCTCGTCGTGCCCTGATCGAGCGCGAGAATGTATTGGTCCTGCATCGTCTCTTCTCCATGTGTTGTCATAGATTTTGATGCGCCGCGGATAACTCGCTTGCGGCGGGCCCTCGGGTGAAACGTTCATTGTGGCGCCGGTACGAGCCTCTATCGGGCCTTGGCGCGCTGTTCAGTGCTGCGCCGGCGTCAGCGTGGCCGGCGCGGCGGCCGGCACGCGTGCGAACCATGCGTCGATCGACGCGCTTGCTTCGGTCAGCGTGCCGGCCGGCAGATGCAGGCCGACCTTGGAGCGGCGCCACAGCACGTCGTCTGCGCAGCGCGCCCATTCGGTGTCGCGCAGGTATCGCAACTCGCACTCGAACAAGCCGGGGGCGAGCGGTGCGCCGAGATCCGCGAGCGAGCGCGCTTCGCCGAGCATGCGCACCGCGCGCGTGCCGTACGCATGCGCATAGCGGCGCGCGAGCTCGGCGGGCAGCCACGGATGTTCGCTTGCGAAACGCGTGGCGAATCGTTCGAATTGCGCGCCGGGGATGTCGCCACCCGGCAGCGGCGCGCCGGCAGTCCATGCCGGTGCCGACCGGCCGAGCGCGTCGGCGAGCCGGTCGACGGCTTCTTCGGCGAGCTTGCGAAAGGTCGTGATCTTGCCGCCGAAGACCGACAGCAGCGGGGCTTCACCTTCTCGCGCATCGAGCTCCAGCCGATAGTCGCGCGTCACGGCCGATGGATTGTCCGCCCCCTCCTCCTCGAGCAGGGGCCGCACGCCGGAGTAAGTCCAGCAAACATCGGCGGGCGAGATCTTGCGTTTGAAATAGCGGTTGATCGATTCGCACAGATAGCTTGTTTCGTTCTCGTCGATCGACACGCGCGCCGGGTCGCCGTGGTATTCGACGTCGGTCGTGCCGATCAACGTGAACTCGTGCTCGTATGGAATGGCGAAAATGATCCGCTTGTCCGGGTTCTGAAAGACGTAGGCGTGATCATGTTCGAACAGGCGCCGCGTCACGATGTGGCTTCCTTTGACGAGCCGCACGGTGTAATGGGCCGCGCGGCCGAGCGCATCGTGCAGCAGCGTGCCGACCCAAGGTCCGGCCGCATTCGCCAGTGCGCGCGCGCGTACCGTGAACGGGGTGCCGTCGGCGCCCGCGAGTTCGGCATGCCATTCGCCGCCTGAACGCACGGCCTTGACGAGCCGTGTACGTGTCGCGATGGCCGCGCCGTGCTCGGCCGCATCCACCGCATTGAGTACGACGAGTCTGGCGTCGTCGACCCACCCGTCCGAGTAGACGAAGCCGCGTTCGATCGAATCCACGAGCGGCGCCCCGGCCGGGTGGCGACGCATGACGATGCCCCGCGAGCCCGCCAGCAGCTCGCGCCATGCAAGATGATCGTAGAGGAAGAGCCCCGCGCGAATGAGCCACGCCGGACGCAGATTCGGCATATGGGGCATGACGAAGCGCAGCGGCCGAATGATATGAGGCGCCGAACGCAACAGCGTCTCGCGCTCTTGCAGCGCCTTGCGCACGAGCCCGAATTCCTTGTATTCGAGATAGCGCAGTCCGCCGTGAATGAGCTTGGTGCTCGACGACGACGTGTGCCCCGCAAGGTCATCCTGCTCGACGAGCGCGACCCTGAGCCCGCGCCCCGCGGCGTCGCGCGCGATCCCCGCGCCGTTGATCCCGCCGCCCACGACGAGCAGATCGTATGGGCTGCCTTGCATCAGTTGCCGTGCTCCCGTGCCCTCAGCGGCCATTGCGACTCCGATTGAAAACGAAACGAACCTACAGTGTTCGTTTGCGAAATCTATCGAACATTATCGAAAAAGTAAAGTCCGGTATTCGGTCTCGAATCGAACATGTGGCGTTGCCGATGTGCGCTGCGCGCGGGGAGGCTACCATCACGGGAAACGGACGAAGAGGTGGACGATGCTTGAACGGATTCGACGCGGCGCGGCGGTGACGGCCGTGCTCTTGACTGGCTGCGCGGGGTGGGGCGGATTCAGCACGCCGTCGCTGGGCGCGCTCGAGCAGGTATGCGGCGCATCGGCCGATTACGGCGCGCAGACGGCGACCGTCTATCCGGCCTTACTGGACGCTTATGTGGCCTACCGCCATGGCAGGCTGTCGCAAAACGAGTACTGCGGCTTTCAGACGTCGATCGCGCGCGAGCACGCAACATTGGCCGCCGGCGGGGCGAGCGCCTCCACCGGCTGGGCCGAGTTCATCAACGACGCGCGGGCCAAAGCGCTCAGTTGGCGCGCCGCGGTGGACCCGACATTGCGTGGCTGACGTCCAAAGACGAAAGATGCGCCGACCCGTGCCACGCGCTGCGCCGCGCGCAGCGCGGGTCGGGTGCGCTAGGAAAAGCGTTTGATGGCTTTGATGGCCGAGTCGCCCGACTCGGTCAGGCGCCATTCCTGAAGACCCGACGCGAGACTTTCGAGCCGCACCAGTTGTTGTTCGAGCAGTGCATCGAGCTCTTCTCGGGCCATATCGACTTGGTTGGGAGCATCCTTGACGAGCAGCAACGTGGCGAATTCATGCGGACTCAGCATCGTTCTCTCCATGGGCAATCGAATTGCCTCGGCAACCGGCGTTCGGCTGCCGGCGTGCTCAACCTATCGGGAGCAGGTCAGGTGGTACCCGCACCGCGCAGCCATAGCGCGTCGGGGAACTGGAGTGTAGTCAAGCGCCCGTTCTTCTCCAAATCATCCCCTCAAAATTTTCTGTTTGACAATTGCACGGGCCGGAAGCGGTTCACCCGCGCCCGTTATTTCGCGAAATTACTTCAAGTTTCGCGTGCGTCGCAGCATGGACCGACGCGTTCGGTGTAGGCGCCCGCTCGGCATTCAGGGCGGGCGCGCCATAAGAGCCTTGGCTCACGCCGCGAGCCTTTGCTCACTCATCCGCAGCGACATAGACTTGCGTACCTGCGGCCGAAATCGTTTCCGCCATTTCGGGCGGCGGTGGGGCATCGGTGAAAAGCGCGTGAATCTGGTTCAGGTGCCCCTGGCGAACGAGGGCCGGGCGGCCGAATTTGGAGTGGTCGGCGGCCAGCAGTGTCGTACGCGCCTGCTGGATGATCGCTTCGGCCACGCGAACCTCGCGCGTGTCGAAGTCGCGCAACGTACCGTCGGGCTCGATGCTCGAGGTGCCGATGACCGCGAAGTCGACCTTGAACTGACGGATGAAATCGATCGCGAGTTCGCCGACGATGCCCTTGTCCCATGGCCGGACGATTCCCCCGGTGACGAGCACTTCGCAGTCGGGATAGCCGCTCATCATGTTGGCGACGTTCAGATTGTTCGTAATGACGCGCAGCCCGCGATGGCGATTCAATGCCCGTGCGACCTCCTCGGTGGTCGTGCCGAGGTTGATGAAAAGCGAGGCCTGATCGGGGATATGAGAGGCGAGCAACGCGGCGATGCGGCGTTTTTCCTCATGGAACATGCGTTGCCGCGCCGTGTAGGAGACGTTTTCCGAGCTCGTCGGCAAACTTGCTCCGCCGTGGTAGCGACGCAGCAGGTTCATGTCGGAGAGCCAGTTCACGTCGCGGCGGATCGTCTGCGGCGTCACGTTGAAATGCGCGGCGAGGTCTTCCACCGTGACGAAGCCATCGCGCTGCACCCAGTCGAGCAGTTCCTGCTGGCGGGCGTTCAGGCTTAAGCGAGGGTCTCGGGTCATGGCTGGGCTGAGCGCGGCGATTGAAGAGGGGGTATTGTAGGGCCTGTTCGCGCTGGTTACAGGCCCTCGAACGAGCCTGGCCGGCTGCAGTGGATCGATCGAGATAAACGCGAATTCCGGAAAACCCAAGATGACGCATTTCGACTGGCACAACCCGTACCCGACACCGCGTCTGCCCGTGTTCGCCCGCAATGTCGTGGCGAGCTCGCACCCGCTCGCCGCACAGGCGGGGCTGCGCATGATCTGGGAGGGCGGCAACGCCGTCGATGCCGCATTGGCGGCCGCCGCCGTGCTGACGATTGTCGAGCCCGTGTCGTGCGGCCTCGGTGGCGATGCGTTCGCGCTCGTCTGGGACGGCGAAGCGCTTCATGGGCTCAATGCTTCGGGCGTGGCACCGGCAGCCTGGAGCATCGATTATTTCAGGCGCCGTCATGGCGAAAGCGCGCGCGGCATAGCGGCGCAGCCCAAGCGCGGCTGGGACACCGTCACGGTCCCCGGCGTGGTGGCCGGCTGGGAAGCGCTGAGCGAGAAATTCGGCGAACTCTCGTTTTCGGACATCATGGCGCCCGCCATCGAGATCGCCGAGCGAGGGCACGCCGTCGCGAACATCGTGGCAAGAAAGTGGGCGGCGGCCGTGCCCGAACTCCAGGGCCAGCCGGGGTTTGCCGAAGCCTTCATGCCGCATGGGCGCGCGCCGTCGCCAAGCGAGCTCGTGCGCTTCGCAGGTCATGCGCGCACGTTGCGCGAGCTGGCCGAATCGGGCCCGCGCGCGTTCTACGAAGGCGAGCCGGCCGAGCGCATCGCCGCGTTCGCGCGCGATGGCGGCGGCGCGCTGACGGCGGCCGATTTGCGCGATTACCGTGTCGAATGGGTCGAGCCCATCGCGAAGGACTATCGCGGCTACACCGTGCATGAAATTCCGCCGAACGGCCAGGGCATCGCGGCACTCGTCGCGCTCGGCATACTGTCGCGCTTCGACCTGAAGGCGCTTGCACGCGACGGCGTGGATTCGCAGCATATGCAGATCGAGGCGATGAAGCTTGCCTTCGCGGACGTCTACCGCTACGTCGCGGACCCGCGGGCAATGGAGATCTCGCCGGCCGAGTTGCTCGACGATGCCTATCTGGCCGCGCGCGCGGCATGCATCGATCCGCGCCGCGCCACGCATCCCGCTTTCGGGATGCCGCGCGCGGGCGGCACGATCTATCTTTCGGCTGCCGACGAGCGCGGGATGATGGTGAGTTTCATCCAGTCGAACTATATGGGATTCGGTTCGGGTGTCGTCGTGCCGGGCACGGGCATCGCTTTGCAAAACCGCGGCTGCGGTTTTTCGATGGATCCGCGCTCGCCCAACGCAGTGGCAGGCGGCAAGCGTCCGTTTCACACGATCATTCCGGCGTTCGTCACGCAGCGCGAGGGCGCTCACGTGTGGCCCGTGATGAGCTTTGGCGTCATGGGCGGCGATATGCAGCCGCAAGGCCACCTGCAATCGATCGTGCGCATGCTCGATTATGGCCAGCAGCCGCAGGCGGCCTGCGATGCCCCGCGCTGGAAGGTCAATCGAGATTTCTCGATCGATCTCGAGTCGACGTTCGAGCCCGAGGTGGCACGCGCCTTGGAGGCGCGCGGCCATCGGATCGCGGCGTTCGACGATCCTTACATGGATTTCGGCTCCGGCCAGTACGTCTGGAAGCTGGAGCATGGCAACGCCGAGCGCGGCTATGTGGCCGCCAGCGACAGCCGGCGCGATGGGCTTGCGGCCGGGTTTTGAGCCGACGGGCCGATTGCCTGTAATACGGCGAAAGATGAGCGAATCGTCCGAAGGTTCTATGGCGGCCTCAGGGCCGGAACCGGAAGATGACTGCGCGGTCACTGTCTGTGTCGAAGCAGTATCGGACAAGTCCGGCTAACATGCCGGGAAAACGGATCGAAAAGTTCAAAACGCCGCATCCGATGAACCGGCTCGAAGCGAGGGCTTCGCGCCGGGCCGATCGCCGGCCGCGATCGGTTCGGGGGACGCGGCTTTCGGAGCGCAACGCAATGTACACCGAATCCAAGCACCCACTGCCTTGGCGTATCGAGGATATCGATCTGACGCGGATCGATCGTCGACGCGCCGCGACGAACGAAGATCTGCTGTTGCTCTTGTGCGCGGCGTCATTCATCGAGAGCGGCACGGACCTCTATACGAGCAACCTCACCGCCTATTTCGACGGAGATCCCGAGGTCTCCGCATGGCTCAACGACGAGTGGGAACCTGAAGAGCTGCAGCATGGGCGCGCGCTGAAAGCCTATATCAACCATGTCTGGCCCGAGTTCGACTGGGATACGTCGTTTCGGAACTTCTTCGAGGAATACTCGACGACTTGCTCGGTCGAGGAGTTCGAAAAAACGCGGGCACTCGAAATGGTGGCCCGCTGCGTCGTCGAAACCGGTACGGCCACGCTCTATCGTGCCATCAACGAATGCTCCGACGAACCGGTGCTCAAGGAGATCACCGATCACATCCGGACGGACGAAGTGCGCCATTACAAGCACTTTTTCAAATACTTCAAGAAGTACAACCTGATCGAGGGGAACGGCCGCCTGGCCGTCCTGGGCGCGCTGCTGCGCCGGGTCATCGAAATCAAGAGCGAGGATTCGGAGATCGCGCTGCGTCACGTCTTTGCGACGCGCTATCCCGAGCGCGCACACGATACCGAGTACAACCGTGCGCGTACCGCGCGGATCAGCTCGCTCGTGCGCCGCAATCTCTCGGCCGACATGTGCGTGAAAATGCTGCTCAAGCCACTCGACATTCCGGCGCGCATCCAGCCGGGTGTCCATTACCCGCTCGCGAAGATGGCGCAGCACGTCTTCTTCCGCTGAGCCGAGCGCGCGCACGCCGATGTCCGATTCCTCCTCGCGCGAACGTGCGCTTGCAGTGCAGGCGTTCGATGAATGGCCGCCCGTGCTTCGCGCGCTCTTCGATGGCACCGGGCTTGCCGGCAAGGAGGGCTTTACGGCTTGTCTCGTCGTCGCGGATGCCGATGCGCAGGGCCCTCTGCGCACTTCGCTATTGAGCGCGGGCGAGCTCTATGCGCCCGATTCGCGCTCGCTGGCCTTCGCCCTGTGGCCTGCCGCGCGTGTAGCACGCATGCTGGACGCGGCCGCGCGCCGTGGGAGCGGGCGAGCCGCGCTCACGTTCGTTCACGAGGGTGCTTTCTATCAGGTGCAGTTGCGGGTGGACGCGCTCGAGGTCGAGGAGGGCGGGCCGCTCGCGTGCTTCATCGCGTCGATCGACTCGGCCGATGCGCAACAAGTCGGCTACGCGAAGCTCACGTCCGGCATTACGTTCGAGCTGCAGTCGCAGCAAAGGCGGGCGGTGATCGATCGCTGGCAGCAGCAGATCGAGCGCTTGCGTCGCGCTGTGGCATCGAGATCCCAAGCGAACGGAGGAGCGGCAAGTCCTTGATTGTCGCGACGAGCCGCTCGCGTCGGGGTCAGCGGCGGCGCGCCCTGTCGCCGGCGGGGCCGGCAGGCGAGCGCGGCTTGCCGCCTAGCAGCGCGCCGGGATCGCCCGAGCGCACTCCCGTGCCGCGTGCCGTGTCGCGCTTGGCACCGGCGGACGGAGCGGCCTGAGCAGCCGGCTCCCGTCGCGCGGCCGATTCGGGTTTGGCGGCGCCGCGCGCGGGCGAACGTTGCCCGGTCTTCGGCGGTTGCCCAGCGGCAGCGCGCGATCAATCGCTTGCTTTGGGCGTCGCGGTACCGCTGCGGCGCTCACCGGTGCGGCCTTTGGCGTTGCTGCCATGAGCGCTGTCATTGAGACCGCCGTTACCGCTGCCGCTGCCG
>Ga0157370_10000311_pt1 | contig 60937 bp, 57 predicted proteins | sample C35metaG_FD_113463 | JGI IMG/M metagenome (GOLD analysis project Ga0157370, IMG submission 113463) | Corn rhizosphere microbial communities from Kellogg Biological Station, Michigan, USA - C3-5 metaG | ecosystem: Host-associated > Plants > Roots > Rhizosphere > Soil | place: USA: Michigan...
CTGGGCTCGCGAAAGATCGAGAGCCCAAAGGTCGGAAATGGGGAGCCGCCCGGCACGCCAGCGACTCGGGAACGTGTCCCATTTTCAACCGGTGGAGTGTTCAATTTTCAACCGGTGCTAACAAACGCCGAGCGGCGCCGACGCCAGCCGCCCGCCTAAGTTTCTCTAATAAGCCTCACGTGGTCGCAGTGCCGCGACGGCGCGCGATCTTGCTTCCGTGCGCCGAAATCTCCGGCCAGCTCGTAGTCCGAAGCACGATGATCGCGAGTCGGCGACCAGTCACGGCCTGTTCGTAAGACGATTCTTGTCGGATGTGACGAGCGCATCAAAACCGCTGGAAATCGCGGGTGACCCCGGGGAACCGCTTGCGCGACCGTGGCACCGCCCTCGAGTTTCTCGAAGAGCGCCCGCACGGGAACGCGGGTGGACCGGAACAGCCATTCACCACTGACCTTTCCGGGCACGTATTCGACAACCGGGCACTGGCTCCAATCGAGCCTAGAAAAAGGCGGCGCCATCGACCGCCGTTCCTATGGCCTTCCTACGGCCCGCCGAAGAACCCGCCCCGCCCGCCGCCCGCCCGGCCCGGACGGATCTGACGGATCGCCTCGTTGTCGAGGAACAACGCGATGAACGGCGGCAGCTTCCGGATCTGATCCGCCGTCAACAGCGACTTGGCGGCCGGGCCGTACTTGCCCATCTGGTCGAGCGAGCGGTTCTCGGCGGTGCGCACCTTGTCGTACGCTTCGTCGAGGTCGTACTTGTCCGGGAGGCTGGCCAGGTACTTCGACACCGGCGTCCAGATCGAGTCGATCGCCTTGCCATATATCTTGTTCAAGATCGCGATACTGTCGGCCACGTCGTTGCTGAGCTGAAGCGAATCCTGCTGCCGGAGCATCTGCTCGAACGGGTTCGGGTAGCTTCGTGTGTACCGCGCCTTGATTTGCGTCTCGTTCAGCTTGTTGCCTTTCCCGCCTCGTCCCGACCGGAGCTGGAGGAAGAGATCCTGCCGCTCGCGTTCCGGCCCGACGTCGACGCGCACGTCGAGCGTGAGCTGCATCGGCGCCAGGTTCAGCGCGCTCGCCTGCCGGCTGGCCCCGAAGCGCGGATTGACGTCGTATCTGTACGTCTGCGTCATCGGGTCGAAGCCCCGAACGAAGAACAGCGTCGGATCGGTGAACGACGGCGCGCCCCAGCCGTGGAGGTGGTTCGACCCGTGCACCGCGGCGTCGATGCCGGTGAGCGGGTTGGCGATGCCGAGCGAGATCGTGGCGCGATCGGGAAGCTTGAGCGCCTGCGACACGAGCGACACCCGCAGGCTCAGGCTCGTGGACCACGGACCCTCGCAACTGTTCCTTCCGGCGATCGTCCCGAGCTGCTTGCGCAAACAGTCACGGACCGAGCTCGGGGCGTTGGTGAGCAGCGTCTGCATCGCCCCCGCGAGCGCCGGATTCGTGGTCTTGGACGGATCGTAGATGAACGCACGGTCGTTGTTGTACCCGTCGCCGTTCACGTCCCCGGACACCATCGGCGTGAACGGGTTGCCCGACTGGAACCGGCCGAACGCCCGCACGCTCACCGCCTGGTGGAACGTGTAGCCGACGTTGTAGGTGATCTGATGCCGGGCGTCGCGATTGCCGCGTGCCCACTGCGTGAGATATGGATCGCTCCCCGTGTTGCCGCCGCCAAAGCCCCGCGTCTCGTCCACCACCTTCTGCCAGACGTACGTCACGTTCCACTGGAACGCCGAATTGAAGGCGATCGGCGAGACACCGAAGCTGAGTTGCGTGCTGTGCGACTGGAGATCCGACAGGTAGTCGGTGACCTGCGCGAAGCTCTGAGTGATTCTGGCGTCGCGCGACACGATCGACCCGCTGGCCGGGAAGATGCTCTCCGGATTCACGAACACCGGCCGGCCTTCGGTGGGCAGCCTGAACTTGGGCGTGCGGTCGAAGTTGAGGTCGATCTGACTCTGCTGATTCAGGTTCAGCGAATACGTCGCGCCGCTCGAGAGGCGGAACCGGTTGTCGAGCACCGGCACGTTCCAGTTCAGGTTCGCGCGCCAACTGCGCTGCGGGATGTAATCGGGCGTGAACAACGAGACGTTCGGCACGGTGCTCGAAAAGGACGTCACATCGCCGGCGCAGGTCGTCGGAATCGATCCGGTGCTGCTCAAGTAGTCGAGCCAACTCGGCACCGGGACCGCGCTGCCGATGCAACTCAACTGCTGCGCCGCCGACGGAAGTCCCGTCTGGTCGACGGCGGCCGCGATCAACTGCGAGCTTGGAAGGTTCTGAAATTCGCCAATGCCGCCGCTGATCTGTCCCCGCGAACCGCGCTGCGCGCCCTGGAAGCCGCCGATCTGCGGGTTCGTGCCGTACGTCCAACTGAAGCCCAGTCGCGGACTCACGTAGACGCCGCGCGGGACGGCGTCGTTGCGCGAGCCGAAGATCGAATCGACGACCGGATTGAACGATGGATTACCCTGGAAATGTGACGCGTCGACACGCACGCCGTAGGTCAGTTGCAGCCGGCGCGCCGGACGATAGGCGTCCCCAATCCACGCCGACGCGCCGACGTCGTCGCCCAAACGGCGGTTCACCTGCAGCCGCCGGGTGTAGCTCGCCGGGATACCGTTGGCGAAATCGCCGAGCGAGTTGTAGACGAACGTCCCGAACCGGTTCGACGTGTTGTCCTGCGAGTACCGGTTGTACCGGAAGTCGACGCCGAACTTGTATCGGTGCTTGTTGTCCAGGCTGATCCACGAGATCTGATTCTGCAGCTCGCCGTTCAGCGTGTTGGAGTTGCGAGGAAGCCCCGAGTTGCCGCCGAACTGCAGGTTCGACACGCCGGCGCTTCCGTCGGGGAACGTCGAGTTGACGAGCACTGTCGCCGAGGGCAGCTCGATGTACGGATCGCCCGACGACACGCTCTGCTGAATGGAGCCGCTCGTCTCGTTCAGGAAATTGTCCTTGAAGTACATCGTATGGCGCATCTGGGCCGTGCCGCCATAGTTCCTCGTCTCGCCGCCGTGCACCGGAACCGCGGTCGTCGAGAGGTTTGTCGCGTCCTGGCCGCTCCAGCGGCCGTTCAGCGTCAGATTGAAGTTGTGCCCGGCACTGGGCGCGAAGTCGAAGCTGGAGAGGAACGAGCCATTCTGCGTGAGCTTCTGGCTCGGGATCGCGGTCGTCGACATCGGGATCTGTTGCGCTTGCAGCAGCGAGAGCAGGCGGTCTACCGAGTCGGCCGACACGCCGACGCGCTCGAGCGCGAGCGGATCGGTGTTGAGCAGATCCTGAAGGGTGCTCGCCCGCCGCCCAAGCTGCCACGAGAACGAGTAGAACGCCTTGTCGAGCTTGAACGGTCCGGACGCGTTGCCGCTGAACTGCAGGTTCGTGAACTGCTGCCCGAGCGCGCGGCCCACGGCATCGGTGTACTGTAGCGTCGGCGCGTCGACCGTTTGATGGATGGAGCGCGTGACGTAGTTGTTGCCGCTGTTGGTGCGGAGCGCGATCTGGGCGCCGGAGAATCCGCCGCGCGACGGATCGAAGCTCGACGTCGTCACGCGTGTCTGCGTGGTGGCGTCCCGCGGAAGATCGGTCCCGGAAAAATTGAGGCCGTTGAGCGTGATGTTGTTCTGGTCGGCGCCGAGTCCGAGCACGGAGATGCCGGACGCGGCGCCGTCGGCACCGGGGATGAGCGTGACGCCCGGCAGCGTGGCGGCCATGGCGGACAGGTCGCCGAGGACGTCGAGCGGCAGGTTGGCGGTGTTCACGGCCTGGTCGCGGCCGCCCACGTCGAGCTCGTTCCCGTTTCGGTCGGGCCGCTCGCGGCCGGCGGTGACGCGCACCGCGTCGAGGGTGACGGCGGTCTTGCTCATCGTGGCGTCGGCGATGAGAATATCCTCATCGACCTCGCGCTTGACTTCGAACCGCGTCGGTTGGAACCCGATCGCCGTGTAGGCCATGAGGTAGTCGCCGCCGCCGCCGCTGAAGATGATCGAGAACCGACCGTCTTTGTTGGTCTTGGCGTTGCGCGACGTCTGGTTCACGAGCGACGTCGCCGTCACGGTGACGTTCTCGAGCGGCTTCTTGTCCGAGCCGATCACGCGCCCACGGATGATGTCTGACGCATCCTGGGCGTGCAGCGGGGCGAACCGTCCCACCAGCGCGACGAGCAGGAAAAATATCGAACGACGACGAAACACGGGGCTTCCTCGAGCTGAGTGCCTATTCGAGCAGGACACTCTCTCTACGCACCAGTCGGGCGCGGAGTTGAGTCAGTCGGGCTGGCTCCCATGCATCGCGCGCTTCAGGTACTGATTGATCGACCCGAAGGCTAGCTGTGTGTTCAACCGCAGCACGGTCCGCATGGAGTCGTCCGACAACCAGAGCTCGGCGCGGCCGTTCTGGGAAAAGATGCCCGACGTCGTTATCTCGGGGCGAAGCAGGATCGCGTCGAACGTGCCGGCGGGAACGGTGATCCGTTGGCGGCGGACCACGTGGACGACGATCGGATTGGCGTCGGGCTTGTAGTAGCGTCGCAGCTCGTAACACTGTCCGGGCTCGAGCGTGAGCGTACGGAAGAGATAGACGAGGGAGACGTCGTCCACCGGATCGGCCACCGACGGAAGCTCGGGCTCGGCGTTCTTGCGGTAGACCCGTCGCTCGGGGAAGATCTGGATGTCGCGCCGCGGATGTCCGCCCGGCTCGTTGAGCAGCTGAACGAATCGATACGAGTCGAAGCTCAGCGAATCGAACCAGCTCCTGCTGGTGTCGTGGACGCTGAGCTTCGAGAAGCCGCCCGAGATCGTGAACGTTGCCGTCCAGCGTTCCTGGCCGCGCAGGGTGTCCGGCCCGATGAAGCGCATCTCGCCGGTGCCGACATGCACTTTCCCGAATGACACGTCGTAGAAGAGTCTCTCGCCGGCGGCGAACGGCGGGCGTCGCGTGGCATGGACCGCCATCGCGCGCGTCTCGCTCGCCGCGCATCGGATGCTGTCCTGTGGGACGGCGGCGATCCGCGAGCTCGTGGCGATCGCGGTGAGGGATAGGATGGCAACGACGGCGATCAACCCTGATCCGCGTGGCTCGTGTGGAAGGCGCTGCGGTCGATCGGACGCACGATCACCTCAGCTCACCTTTGGCTGGCGTATTCGGCTTGCTTGAGCTCGAGGTATAAGGTGCCGAACGGCAGCTTGGATTTCAACCGAAGGAGAGTGTGGGTGCTGTCATCGGCGAACCACACCTCGGCCTTGCCACCCTGGGAGAAGAGGCCCCGCGACTTGATGATCGGTTGAACCACGATCGCATCGTAGTCGCCCGCCGGCACGTGAATGTGCTCGCGCCGCACGACCTTGATCACGACCGGATTGCGATCCAAATGATAGTAGCGATTGAACTCGTACGTCTTGCCGACGTCGAGCTTGAGCGTGCGCATGAAATAGATGAACGACCCTTCGTCGAGCGGCTCGGCGACGCTCGGGTTCTCCTGCCCGTTGCGCACGTACACCTTGCGCTCAGGATAGAAATCGTACGTGCGCTCGTCTTTCCGACTTCCCTCGTCGATGCGTTGCGTGTGGTGCAGCGAGATGAGCGACGTCGTGTCGAACCAGCTCTCGTAGTGGTCGTTGACGTGAAAGAAGAGGACGTGGCCCTGCACGTCGAAGATCGTGTGAAAGGTGGTGTGCCCGCGCACGGGCTCCACGTCTTCCACGCTCATCGACGCCGAGCCGGCGTTCAGGAAGTTGACCTTGGCCTGGTAGCTCAGCCGTTCGCCGACGCCGAATGGCAGCCTTGCCGATCGCGGGTGCGGGGACGGTGCAGGTGCGCTGGCCACGGCGAACACACTGCCGACTGCCAGGAGGAGAAGCTGGGTTCGCATCATTCGACGTATACGTCATAAGCCGTGCCTGACTCGGCGGTCGCGGCGAGTCCGTCTCGCGCCTCGTTGACCTTTCTTGCGCCGAAACGATCTCGCGGGCCGCACTGTCCTCCGCGGACCAGTGCAATATTGCCGATACAGCCGGCAATATTGCCTCGGCTCCGCTCCGGACAGCGCGACCCGCTCGATCTTGTGCCGGGAGTAGCCGTCGGGTCATGATCCGCGCGACGTTGCGCGACAAGCGCGAGATGCCGCGCTCGCGGGGAATGGCGCGGCGCAGAGTGACGGGCGCGCAAGCCGACGCACGCTGGCGATGTCGACGCACCCGGGCGCCCGCGCAACGACGCGCGCGCCATTCACCGCGCGAAAGCGGAGAGGCGGCCTGGTGTCCAGAGCGCGAGCCGAGGCAATATTGCCAGGCAGTATCGGCAATATTGCACTGGTCGCGCGGCGGACATCGGGCCGCCTCGAAGCGCTGCCTGCCGGCCCGCTGGGCAAACTGCGCAAACGGCGAGCACGCGGCGGCACGGCATTACTGACGCGTCAAATCTTCCTCACCACTCCCGGCGGCGAGACGGTCAGGAAATCCTCGCCCGGATTGATATACTCGTCCTTCTCGGCACCATATTGTTTCTCATACAGCTGCCGATACCGCCCACCGAGTCCGATCAACTGGCGATGCGTGCCGCGCTCGACGATCTCGCCGTTCTCCAGCACGAGGATCTGATCGGCGCTCTCGATCGTCGACAGCCGGTGCGCGATGACGAAGGTCGTCCGCCCGCGGCGCAGCGAGCGAAGCCCGTCGCGAATCAGCGCCTCGCTCTCGCTGTCGAGGCTCGACGTGGCTTCGTCGAGAATGAGAATGCGCGGGTCGGCGATCACCGCGCGCGCGATGGCGACACGTTGCCGCTGGCCCCCGGACAGCTTCACGCCGCGCTCACCGACCACCGTATCGTATTTCAGCTCGAAGCGATCGACGAACTCGTCGCAGTGCGCGATTCGCGCGGCGGCGCGAATCTCGTCCTCCGTCGCGCCGGGCCGGCTGAAGGCGATGTTGTCGCGGATCGTTCCATCGAACAGGAAGTTGTCCTGCATCACGACGCCCAGGTGCGAGCGATAGTCGCGCAGGCGAACGTTCGAGATGTCGTGTTCGTCGACGAGCACGCGTCCGCTCTTCGGATGGTTGAACGCCATGACCAGTCCGATGAGCGTGCTCTTGCCCGATCCACTCGACCCCACGAGCGCGGTCGTCGACCCGGCCTCCGCGCAGAACGACACGTGCCTGAGCACCGGCACCCCCGGCACGTACTCGAACGTCACGTCCTGGAATTCGACACGTCCGTCGATGTCGGGCAACGACTCCTTGCTGGCGTCCGACTGATCCTCCGACGGAATCTCGCGGATCTCCCGAATGCGATCGAGGCCGGCGAAGGCTTCGCTGACCTGCGTTCCGATCGACGCGATCTGCACCATGGGCGCCGCGAGGAGCCCAATGAAGAACACATACATGAAGAGATCGCCAAGCGTCATCGACCCGGCGAGCACGTCACGCCCGCCGATGACAATGAGCAGCACGCCGATGAGTCCCGTGAGCACGGCCGTTCCGGCGGTGACGCCGGAGGTGCCGGTGATGGTTTTGGCCACGTTGCGAAACAGCCTGTGCGCGCCGCGCGCGAACACGAGCCGCTCGCGCGGCTCGGCGATGTAGACCTTCACGAGGCGAACGCCGCCGATCGTCTCCGTGAGCCGGCCGGTGACCTCGGCGTTGATCGCGCCGCGCTCGCGGAACATCGGGCGCAGCCGCTGGAACGCGATCGTCATCATCCCGCCGAACAGCGCGAGCGCGACGAGCGTCGCGCTCGTGAGCTTCCAGTTCACGTAAAACAACACGCCGACGGCGATCGCCGCCGTCATGATGCTGCCCAGGAGCTGCACGAGCCCCGTGCCCACCAGGTTCCGCACCCCTTCGGCATCGGTCATGATGCGCGAGATGAGGACGCCGGTCTTCGTCGAATCGAAGTACGAGACGGGGAGGCGCAGCACGTGCGCCTGAACGCGCTTTCGCATCTCGGTGATCGCCCGCTGCGCGGCGATGCTGACGACCTGCGACAGCGCGAACGACGTCGCCGCCTGGACGATCGTCGCCGCGGCCGCGATCGCGGCGAGCGGGGCGAGCATGTCGGCTCGATGTTTTCCGATCACGTCGTCGATCAGGTATTTCGACGTCCAGGGCAGCACGAGTCCCGACAGGCGATTGACGACCATGAGCGCAAGCCCGATCGCGAGCGACGAGCGATGCTCGGCGACCAGCTCGCGGGCTTCCTTCCATGCGCGGGTCTTGTCGTACTTGGCCATCGCTGAAATGTACGAGGAGGTCACTTGCGCCGCTCGCCGCGCGGAGAGCCGGGCCGGGCACTAAGATTGTCACATGCGCTTTCCACTCCCCATCGGTGTTGTCGCCATTCTCGCCGCGCTCGGATCGCGGGCCGCGGCGCAATTGCCGCCGCCGATCGAGCGCGAATTCCGCGCGGTCTGGCTCACTACGGTCGGCAACACCGACTGGCCCTCCAAGCAAGGCCTCTCCACCTGGGACCAGCAGCGCGAGCTGCTCACGATTCTCGATCGGGCTGTCGCCCTCAAGCTCAACGCCGTGATCTTCCAGGTCCGCCCGGGCGCCGACGCGTTCTTCGCCTCGACGCTCGAGCCGTGGTCCGTGTATCTCACGGGGCGACAGGGGCGCGCGCCCGATCCGCCGTGGGATCCGCTCGCCTTCGCCGTCGAGCAGGCGCACAAACGCGGCCTCGAGCTGCACGCGTGGTTCAATCCATACCGCGCCGCTTATACACGTGACACCCTCAACGCGCGCACGCACATCACCGAGACGGACCCCTCGCTCGTGCGCACGTATGGGCACTTCATCTGGATGGATCCGGGCGACCCCGAGGTCCGCCGTCGCTCCGTGCGCGCGATCGTCGACGTGGTGAAGCGGTACGACGTGGACGGCGTGCACATCGACGACTACTTCTATCCGTATCCCGAGAACGACAGCGCCGGCAAGCAGATCGAGTTTCCCGATTCCGCCACGTACGCGCGCTATCTCGCCGGCGGTGGAAAACTCCTCAAGGACGATTGGCGCCGCGCCAACGTGGACAAGCTGGTCGAAGAGCTGTACAAGGGCGTGCACGCCGTGAAGCCGTCGGTTCGGGTCGGCGTGAGCCCGTTCGGCATTTGGCGCCCAGGCAATCCGCCGACGATCAAAGGCTTCGACGCCTACGATCAGATCTACGCCGACTCGAAGAAGTGGCTGCAGAACGGCTGGCTGGACTACCTCGCGCCGCAATTGTATTGGCCGATCGCGCGTCCCGATCAAAGTTTCCCGGTCTTGTACGACTGGTGGCAGTCGGTGAACACCCGGAAGCGTCACATCTGGCCCGGGCTCGCGACGTACCGCGTCGCCGAGAAGAGCCAGCGACACATCCCGGCGCAGGAGATCGTCGACGAGATCGATACGACGCGCGCGCGGGGCGGCGACCTCGGCCACATCCATTTCAACGCGTCGTCGCTCATGAAGGATCCCGACAGCCTCGACGAGAAGCTCTCGTCGCGCTACGCGAACGCGGCGCTCGTGCCGGCGTCGCCGTGGCTGGGCGCGAAGGCTCCCGGCCGCCCGACGATCACCGCCGTCCGCGACGCTGCCACCGACGAAGCGATCGTCCGGCTCGCACCGCGCAAGGGCGATGTCGTCTGGTTATGGACCGTGCGCACGTCGCGCGCTGGCGCGTGGACCAGCGAAATCCTCCCCGGCTGGCAGCGCTCGCACGAACTGCTCGGCGCCCCACCCGACAGCGTGATAGTCACCGCCGTCAGCCGGACGGGAATCGAGAGTCCCACGGCAGTCGCGCGGTGGAAAGGAGCGCAAGCCGCGAAAGCTCCCACGAATTGACGAGCTTGCCGCGGAGAGTACGGTCATTGCGATAGTGGGTCGCATGAGCCGCCAGACTCGACGTTCGCCGGGCTGGACGCGGGGAGCACGCCAGATCGCCGTGACGGTCATGATGTTCTCCGCGGCGTGTGGTTCCGGTCCGATGGAGCCGGAGTCGCCGGTCGCTGACGTCGCGGCAAAGGTGGCGCAGGCGGCGGCCGCGGTCACCGGGCAGGACGCGCCGATGGCGAACGCATACGAGAAAGGACATTACGTCGGCTTCGACACGCACACGTATCCGGGCACGGCGGTGATGCGCACATGGAAGGAGACGCCTGGATCACCCTATGCCTGGGTCGGCTACTACCTGCCGTCGCCCTGTCACGCTGACAGATCGTGGGTGGGAAAGCGCGACACGTTGCAGGCGATGGGCTGGGGGCTGGCAATCGTGTACGTCGGACAGCAGACGTGGGGCAGGACGCCGCGCACCCTTTCGTTGCCGCAGTTGAACGCGCTGCGGCGCCGCAGCGACTGCTCGACGGATCTGGTCAACGCCGGCGAAGGCGTGCGCGACGCCGACGATGCGGTCGCGCGCGCGTCGGGCGAAGGATTCGCCCAGGGCGTCGTCGTCTTCCTCGACATCGAGCGCATGGAGACGGTGCCGGCGGCGATGCGCGACTACTATCGCGCCTGGGCCGCGCGCATGCTCGCCAGCGGCGCATATCGGCCGGGCATCTACGCGCACCAGCACAATGCACAGCAGATCTTCGACGACGTGCACGACGTGTTCCGCGCGGCGGGCGACACCGAGACGCCGCGCATGTGGATCGCCGGCGGCAAGGGTTTCGACGTCGGGCGCGCGCCGCAAGACGTCGGGTTCGCGTTCGCCGGCGTCTGGCAAGGCGTCATCGACATCGCGCGATCGGTGGCCGAGGTCAGGCTGCCGGTGGATCTGAACGTCGCGTCGTGGGCGTCGCCGTCGGAGTCGGGCGTCGAGACGCAATAGCGAACCACGAGACGGCGGGATACATTCGCGGCGCATTTCAAACGACGCGAGGATCTCAGATGAACCGACTTGCATTGATGGCGCTGCTCGTGGCGGCGCCGCTCGTTGCACAGGATAGCACCGCGGCCCGGCGGGGGGGTCGCGGAGCGGGACGTGAGGGCGGAGGCGGCTGGCGCGGCGCGATGGACACCGTTCGCGCGCGGCAGCTTTACGTGAGCAAGGATCCCAAGGACCTGCAAGGCTGCGACCCGGCGACGTGCGCGCGGCAGATCGCCAACAAGCATCGCAGCGACAGCGTCTACGCCGCCAAGGCGCCCGGCGCCTACGAGTTTCAAAAAATCAAATACAAGAGCCGGGCCGACGGACTCGAGATTCCGGCGTATCTTTTTTCGCCGATCAACAAGGGCTCAGCCAAGCACGCGGCGCTCGTCTGGGTACACGGCGGCGTCCACGGCGACTGGGACACGGGACTCTTTCCGTTCATCAAGGAGGCGGTGCAGCGCGGCTACGTCGTGCTGACCCCTGACTATCGCGGCAGCACGGGCTACGGCGACGAGTGGCTCAAGAAGATCGACTATGGTGGCAAGGAGGTCGACGACGTGCTGTCGTCGGTCGACTACCTCGCGACGCTGCCGTACGTCGACTCCAACCGGCTCGGGATCATGGGATGGAGCCACGGCGGCTTCATCACGTCGCACATCCTCTTTCGCGACGACAATCCGTTCAAGGCGGGCGCGGCGATCGTGCCGGTCACGAACCTCATCTTCCGCCTCTCCGATCACGGTCCCGGCTACCAGCGCAGCTATGCGGCCGAGGAAGGGATCCAGGGCCTGCCGTTCGAGCGGAACTGCGGGCCGCAGCACGACCACGACTGCATCGACGAGTACATCAAGCGCTCGCCCGTCTTCCACGTCGAGAACCTCAAGGTCCCGATGCTCGTGCACGTGGCGACGAACGACTGCGATGTGTTCTTCCGCGAGGATCAGCAGATGGTCTACACGCTGATGGCGCTCAAGCCGAAGCTCGCCGAGACGAAGATCTACAAGGACCCGCCGGTCGGCGCCGCGGGCTGCGGACATACGTTCAGCCGCCGCGTCAACCCCAAGACGCTCGAGCGCGACGACTCGCCCGAGCAGATCGATTCGTGGAATCGCACGTGGGCCTTCTTTGAGCGAAATCTAAAGCCCTGAGACTCACCGGACCTTGGCGCCGCCGGTCGAGCCGCGCCGGTCGTCCGTCACGAAGTGACTGCGGGCAGGCATCTGGATGGCCGGCAGCGAGCGCGCGTCGAGCGTGGCTCCTGCCGGCAGCAGACCTTCGCGATTGAGCAGATAGGCCGTCACGGCGTAGGTCTGATCGGGCGTCAGCGAGCCCGCCGCCGTGAGCGGCATCGCTCGGCGGATGTACCCGAACACCGTCGTTGCATACGGCCAGTAGTTGCCGATGGTGCGCGGGATTTTGTAATCGCTCGCGAAGTCGAACGCGCCCTTCGGTCCGCCCACCAGCTGCGGGTAGGCCGGTGGTTTTCCTTCGCCGTTGGCGCCGTGGCAGGTCGCACACGTCGACGCGTAGATCGCCGCGCCCTGCTCGGGTGTGCCACTGCCGGGCGGCAGTCCGGCCCCGTCGGGCGATACGTCGATGTCCTCCGACGCGATCTCGGCGGCGGTCGCCGGGCGCCCAAGTCCGTACTGCGCCGGCGCCTTGTCGCCGAGGGAGTCGTCGCGCACATCGGCCCGACAAGCGGCGAGGGCGGCGGCGGCCGCCGCGATCATCAGAGCGCGTCTCATGTGTTGGCCTCGAAGGTCACGACGCCGTCGCGCGACACGCGCCAGGCGCGAATGGAATTGAAGTGGTAGTCCGTGCCCGGTCCGCGCACGGCCTTGAGCTGCGTCATGGTCGGTTGAACGTAGCCCTGATCGTCCGTCGCTCGACTCATTAGCAAACTATCATTGCCGTCCCAGCGCCACATGTGCTCGAAGCGGACGTGGGCCTTCGGCGTGAGCGCCGTGAGGAGCTCGGCCGCGAGCCAGGTTTTGCCGCCGTCGGTGCTGACGTCCACCCGGCTGATCCGCCCGCGGCCGCTCCAGGCCAGCCCGCGAATCGGCCACCAGCCCGGTCCGGTGAGCCGCTCCGGGTAGGCCGGCGACGTGATGACCGACTTGGCGTCCATCTCGAAGCTCAACATCCGCACCTTGCCGCCCGGGAGCGGATCGGTGTACTTCGACGTCTCCCAGCGCGTCATCCACGGCTGCGTGCCCAACTCGAGCCGCCGGAGCCATTTCACGTTCGCATTGCCCTCGTAACCGGGAAGCAGCAGACGAATCGGGAACCCCTGCTCGGGGCGCAGCGGCTCGCCGTTCTGTGCCCAGACGACGAGCGCGTCGTCGAGCGCTTTGCTCACCGGAATGCTGCGGGCGAGCAGATCGGCGTCGCCGCCTTCGGCGAGAAACCACGACGCGTCGTGCTTTACGCCCACCTCGCGGAAAAGCACGGACAGCGGGACGCCCGTCCATTCGCTGTTGCTCATCATGCCGTCGACCTGTTGCGGAGTCATCTCCGGCTTCGGCGTGCGATACGCCGCGCGTCCGTTGCCGGAACACTCGACGAAATGGACGCGCGTGACGGCGGGGAAGCGTTTGAGGTCGGCGACGCCGAGCTCGATCGGCCGGTCGACGAGCCCGTGGATGAGGAGCGTATGCTTCGCCGGGTCGATCGTCGGGACGCCGGCGTGAATTCTGGTGAAATGCAGATCGGCCGGCGTAATGGTGCCCGTCAGGTCCTGGATCGGCGTGAGCGATGTTCCGGTGAGCTCGCCCACCGGCGATCGTCGAGGCTGGAAGAATGGCGATCGCTCGCCGACGGCGGTCGTCGGCGCGCCGGGCGGCCTCGTGATGTCGGCCGGCGGGTTCTGCGGCGGCGGAGCTCCCGGCGAGGCAGTCCCTTGCTGTGCACCGGCGCCGGGAAGTCCCGTGAGCAGGACGCCTCCGGCCGCGACGGCCGCGCCGGCGATGAGGGTTCGACGACTGATGGGCGTATCGGTCATGAGTATTATTGAATCTTACTTGTTGGTCAGGACGGAAGCGGGAGGGGGGACGATGGCCGCGGCGGGATTGGTGGTTCTGGGCAGCAGCTTGGGCGGATGGAATGCCTTGTGACCTTTGGTGTCGTACGGCACGTCGGCGGGCGCGCCGCCGTTCGGCCAATCGGCGGCCTTGCCCGGCGAGTCGGGACGGGCCATCGCGTCGACGTACGCCGCGACGTCGAACGCCTGCTGGTCGCTGAGCGTGCCGGGCCGATCGAACGGCATGTTGTGGCGAATGAACGAGGCGGCGCGCTCGACGCGGGCCATCGACGCGCCGATGCTGAACGATTGCGGACCCCACAGCGCCGGAATCGGGCCGAGGCCGGCGCCGTTGCTTCCATGACAGCGCGCGCAATTGTCGGTGAACAACTGCTGTCCCCGCGCCGAGTCGCCGGTGAGCGGCGGCATCTTCGCGAAGCCTTCACCGGGGACGTGCGCGCCGTACGGGACCTCGGCCGAGATGAACGCGAGGTAGGCGACGATGTCGTGCATCTCGCGGCTGTCCGACGGGAGCTTGGACCCGGCGAGACTTCGCGTGAAGCAATAGTTGACGCGGTCCTCGACCGAGGCGACGACCCCGCTACGGTCCATGTACTTCGGATAGCGGGCGAACACACCGACCAGGGGAGCGGCGTTCTGCCGCCGCCCCTCGTCGAGGTGACAACTCGTGCAGCTCAGGGTTCCACCGACGTATCCGGGCAGGCTGTCGCGCGTATGCGTGAGCAGCGCCAGTCCGCGATAGACGGACGCCTCGAACGGATCGTCCGGCGTGCTGTCCACGACCGGCGCCTGCCAGGTGTCCGGATTCCACCCGCGCGCGGCGGTCCGTTGCGCGATCGAGGTCGTCGAGTCCCCGCGGCTCGATGCCTCCTGCAGCGTGCATGCCGACGCCAGCACGGCGGCGGCGAGCAGACGACGGCGGATGCGGGTCGGCGACATCTTGGTCAGGCCAGGTTCCGCAGCGCGCCGCGCAGGACGTCGACCATGTGAGTTATCTGATCGCGCTCCACGATCAGCGGCGGCGAGAGGGCGATGGTGTCGCCCGTCGACCGCACGAGCACGCCCGCCTCGAAGCACTTGAGGAACGTCTCGAAGCCGCGTGCGCCGGGCGCGCCGGGGCGCGCCTCGAGCTCCACCGCGCCGACGATGCCGATGTTGCGCAGGTCGATCACGTGCGGCGATCCGCGCAGCGAGTGCACCGCCTCCTCCCAGAACGACTCGAGCGATGCCGCGCGCTCGAACAGCCCCTCGCTCCGATACACCTCGAGCGTTGCCAACCCCGCGGCGGCGGCCAGCGGATGGCCGGAGTAGGTGTAGCCGTGGAACAGCTCGATTCCCGCGCCGGCACCGTTCACCACGGTATCGTAGATCGTATGCCGCACGCAGACGGCGCCCATCGGCACCGCGCCGTTGGTGATCCCTTTGGCCACGGTCATCATGTCGGGCACGACATCGAACTTGGTCGCCGCGAACGGGGCGCCGAGTCGTCCGAACCCGGTGATGACCTCGTCGAAGATGAGGAGGATGCCATGCGCGTCGCAGATCTCGCGGATCCGCTCGAGATAGCCCCTGGGCGGAATGATCACGCCGGTCGAGCCGGCCACCGGCTCGATGATGACCGCCGCGATGGTGTGTGCGCCATGCTTCGCGACGAGCGTCTCGAGCGCCTCGGCGAATTGCGCGCCGTGCCGCGGTTGGCCGCGCGTGTATGCGTTGCTCGCGAGGTCGTGCGTGTGCGGCAGATGATCGACCGCCGGCAGTAACTGCGACGCGAATTGTTTTCGGTTGGACTCGATGCCGCCGACCGAGATGCCGCCGAAGCCGACGCCGTGGTAGCCGCGCGACCGCCCGATGAAACGCACGCGCTGCGGCTCACCCTTGGCCTGCCAGTACGCCAGCGCGATCTTGAGCGACGAGTCCACCGCCTCGGATCCCGAGTTGCCGAAAAAGACGTGATCGATGTCGCCGGGAAGCATGCGCGCGAGTTGTTGCGCGAGCTCGAAGGCGAGCGGATGGCCCATCTGGAAGGGCGGGGCGTAGTCCATCACGCCCGCCTGCTCGCGGATCGCCGCCGTGATCGAGTCGCGGCAGTGGCCTGCGTTCACGCACCACAATCCCGCGGCGGCGTCCAATATTTGCCGGCCGTCGGCCGCGGTGTAGTGCATGTCTTTCGCCGAGACGAGCATGCGCGGCGCGCGCTTGAATGCGCGGTTCGCGGTGAACGGCATCCAGAGCTCTTCGAGGGACGGGGCGGCGGCGTCCGTTGCGGACGAGCGCGAAGGCGCTTCAGTAGTCGATGCGGTTGTCATGGATACGACCTGACGTGCGTGTGGAAGGCGGATTGGCTACCATTGAGCTACGCCGTGAATATGTGCGCGAGAGCCTTGCTCGGGGAGGATGCGTCGATGAGCGAACCGCCGGAAGACCTGGCGGAGGTACAGCGCCGGTTGCGGGAGATTCAGAGCCGGAGGCGGCACGGAATCCGCTGGAACGTGTCGACCCGAACGGCCGAAATGGCGATCGAGGCGATTACGCCCCCTGGCGACAAGCCGCCCCGATCGCCCAAGAGCCGCCGTCGAAAGCGCCACAAGAGGCTGCTTTAGGCCGCCGCGCGCCATCCGTGCGGCGTCCCGATCAATGGCATGCCCCGCGCAATGGAGAGTGCGTCTCACGGCACTCTCTATGGAGGCAACATGGCGGACGTACAAATTCAGCAGACGCCAACGAGCGGATCCGGCTCAGGATGGATATGGGCGCTCGTGATTCTGATTCTCCTCGCGATCATCGCCTGGTTCGTGTTTGGCGGCGGCCTGCATCGCACGAGGACGACGAAAATCGAGATCAGCACGCCGGGCGCGTCGGCTCCGGCGCCGTCGGGTGGCACAAGCGGAGGCGGAGCCGCCGCTACAGGCAACCCGAGACCTTGACGGGATGGGAGAACGGCGGAATGAGGGTCAGACGCTAATTGGGAATTAGCGTCTGACCCTCATTTCGTGCTGAACGCCCCCGATCCCGGCATCGATGCACTCATGAGAATGGCCATGAGAGTTCTCATGAGCTGCGGCGTCCCTCACGGTGTCACCTTGTTCGGGATCGGGTTGCCGTCGAGATCCAACCGCACGACCGGCGCGATGTTCGTCGCCGCGAGCGGCCCCTCGATCTTCGCCCGATCGCCGACGATCACGATCGCCAGGTGATCCGGGTCGATGTATTTCTGCGCGACGCGCACGACGTCGTCCTTCGTCACCGCACCAACGGCCGCCGCGAACTGCTTGTAATAGTCCTCCGGCAGCCCCTGGGTGTAAATCGACGCGACGTTGCCGTTGATGCCGCCGACCGACGCGAAGCTCGCCGGCAGGCTCTGCACCAGACTCGCCTTGGCCTGCGCGAGCTCGTCGTCACTCGGCGGACGCGGGCCACGGATGTCGCGCAGCTCCTTCATGAACTGGATCAACGCGCTGTCGCTCTTGGCAGTGACGATGTCGCCGCCGGCGCGGAATGGACCGGGCCCGCGGCCGAACGCGAAGTTTGAGCCGACGCCGTAGCTGTAGCCCTTCACCTCGCGAATGTTGTGGTTGAGCCGCGACTGAAAGAGCACGCCGAGCATCTCGTTCATCACACGAAGCGCGTAGTAGTCCGGCGTGTCGCGCGCCGGGCCGACCTCGCCGAGCGAGAACGTCGACTGCGCCGCGCCGGGCTTGTCGACGAGATAGATCGTCGTTGCCTTCGGCGGCGGCGGCGCCGGGTACGTGAAGCTCGGAACCGACCCGCGGGCGCTCCAGCCGGCGAGCGCCTTCTCGATCGTCTGCCTCACTTCCTCGGGCCGGACGTCCCCGACTACGGTGATTACCGCGTGGCCGGGTTGGAAATACGACTTGTAGAACGAGAGCAGATCGTCGCGCGTGATCGCCTTGACGGTCGCTTCGGTCATCACGCGGCCGTACGGATGGTCGGTCGCGTACAGCACCTTGGGAAACACGACGCTCGCGATGCCCGATGTACGATCGCGATTCTGCGTCAGGCCGATGATCGTTCGCGAGCGGAGCCGCTCGAGCGCGTCCGGCGGGAAGATCGGATTTTCGAGCAGATCGGCGAGGATGGCCAGCGTCGGCGCGAACTTGTCCTTCGTCGACAGAAACGACATTCGCCCCGACTCGCCGCCGATGAACGTGCCGACGCTCGTGCCGAGCAATTGCAGATCGTTCGAGATCTGATCGCCGGTGCGATGCGTCGTGCCTTCGGTCAGCATGCCGGCCACGAAATTCGCCAGTCCGGTCTTGCCCGCCGGCTCATACTGATTCGCGCCGCCGACCCAGTTGATCTGGAACGAGACGAGCGGCAGCCCGTGCTTCTCCGACACAACGAGCTGTGCACCGTTGTCGAGGGTCGCCTTGGTCCAGGTCGGAACGCGGAGCTCGGGCGTCTTGGCGGGGACCGGGATCGCGCGTCGGTCGAAGGCCGCCGTCTTGGCCTTGACCTGTTGCGCCGGCAGGGACGTGAACGACGCGGCCGCGAGCGCGACACCAAGCGATCCGCGAGCCGCAATCGCGCGAACGATGAGCGGAATCATGGCTTGGCCTCCGAGGATTTTTCCGTGAACGGATCGGTCACGATCGTGCTCCGCTCGGCGTGCGACGCGAGCTCTGGCTTGCCGATCGGCACGTTGCTCAGCACCACGCGCGCCGCGCCGAGATACTTGTTTGCGACGCGCTTGATGTCGGCGGCGGTCACCGCTTGCGTCTTGGGATACCCGATGCGGAACGTATAACTGGGATCATTGAAGAACGTCTGATCTTCGCCGAGCTGGAGCGCTTTGCCGAGATTGGACTGGAGGCCGTTGATAAACGCGAGCTGTTGTCCGGCTTTCACACGACTCAGCTCCTCCGCCGTGGGGCCGTCGCGCTTGAAGCGTGCGATGACCGAATCGATCTGCGTTTCCAGCTCGGTGAGGGTGTGGCCGGGCCTCGGCGTCGCGATGACGGCGAGCTCGCCGACGTTCTCGGATGGATTCTGGAATGCGTTCACCGAAGCCGCGGTCTGCGTGTCGTAGACGAGCGTTTTCGTGAGACGCGCGATGCGCGATCCGGCGAGGATGTCGGTCAGCAGGTCGAGGGCCGGCTGGTCGTCGCTGTGCATGTCGACCGACGGCCATTCGATGAATAGTCGCGGGATCTGCACGCGATCCTCGAACGTGAGACGCTTCTCGCTCGCGAGAGGCGAGCGGGCGATCGTCGGCCGCACGATCGTCTTGCCGCGCGGCAAATCGCCGAAATATTTCGCGACCCACGCGCGCGCCTGCTTTGGATCGATGTCGCCGACGATGACGAGCGTTGCGTTGTTCGGCGCGTAGTACAGGCGGAAGAACTGTTTGACGTCCTCGACGGTCGCGTTGGTGAGATCGGTCATGCCGCCGATCGTCGACCAGGAATACGGGTTCGTGCTTGGATACATGGCGAGCCGGATCACCTCGCCATCGCGATTATATGGCTGGTTGTCGTAGCTCTGGCGGCGCTCGTTCTTCACGATGTCGCGTTGGGCGCGAAACTTCGCGTCGTCGAGCGAGTCGAGTAAGAAGCCCATCCGGTCAGACTCGAGCCACAACGTCGTCTCGAGGTAGTTGGAGGGATCGGTTTCCCAGTAGCGCGTCCAATCGAAGCTGGTCTGGCCGTTGTTGCTGCCGCCCACGCCCTCGGTGAACTTGTCGTGCGTGCCGTAGGGCACGTGGCCGGAGCCGGTAAACATCACGTGCTCGAACATGTGGGCGAAGCCGGTGTGTCCGACGACTTCGTTCTTCGACCCGACGTGGTAGATCACTTCGACGGCCACGGTCGGCGTGGTGTGATCCTCGGACAGCACGACCGCCAGCCCGTTCGGCAGCGTGTACTTCTCGAACGGGATTCGGATCGACGGCGCGCCCGGCGTTCGCGTCTGCTGCGATGGGGCCACCGCGATCGGTGCCAGGAGCAACGCGGCCGCGGACAGGATGCGCGGCGATGGGAGAGTCATCGGCGGATCGGGGAAGGGGTTCGCGTGCTTGGGACTATATAAAGTATGAGTCCGTGTTGCCGAATCGCCAACGATCATGGGACGAGCCGCCGCCTCATAGATTCCTTACAATGCGCCTGAAACGTCTCGAGCAGTGGTGGCGGCGGCTGTGGATTCGGCTCCTCGTCGGCGCCATGCGTCGCTCGCCCGGTGCGCCGCCGGATTGGGAGTCGCGGCCCTTCCGCGTGTTGTTTCTGCGCCACGACCGCGCCGGCGACATGATCGTGTCGACGGGCGTCATGCGCGGAATCGCTCGCTCGCATCCGACGATCGCGATGGACGTGCTCGCATCACCCGGCAACGCCCCGATTCTGGACGCGAACGATTACGTGGGCGATGTGATCGTATTCGACAAGAAACGAGTCTCGACCTATCTGCCCACCGCGCTCCGCTTGCGTCGCGCGCGCTACGATGCGGTCATCGATTGCATGGTGACGGCACCGTCGGTGACCACGCTCCTGCTCATCCTGGCGAGCGGCGCGGGCCATCGCATCGGGATCGCCGGGCGTGGGAACGATGCCGCATTCACCCTTCTCGTTCCGGCGGATGTGCCCGCTGACGCGCACATGGTCGACCGCATCGCGGATCTTGCCCGGGCGTTCGACGTCGTGCTCGATGCCGCGGCTCGCCGGCCCGTGCTCCATCTCGCGGCCGGCGAGCGCGACTGGGCCGAGTCTGCGTGGGGCAGGGCGGGCGAGGGTCGGCGTGCCCTGATCAACATCTCGGCTGGAACGGCGGAGCGAACGTGGGCTGGCGACAACTACGTCGCCGTCATGCAGCATCTACGCAGTCGCGACGCAGCGACCACGTTTCGCGTCATCGCGGCCCCGTCGGAGCGCGCGCGCGGAGAGCACGTCGCGCACGGCGGCGGCGGAATCTTCGTGTCAACGCCGAGCATTCGGCACGCGCTGGCGCTCGTGGCGACCGCTGACTTCGTGCTGACGCCGGATACGAGCATCGCGCACGCGGCGTCGGCGTTTCAGCGGCCGGCGGTCGTGTTGTTCGCGCGCGGGAAGTCGGAGCGTTGGAGGTTGTACGGAACGATCGGTGAGAACGTCGAACACACCGAGCTGACGCTCGAGACCCTGCCGGTCGAGCGGGTGACCGGAGCGGTCGACCTGGTGTTGGCGAGCTCGCTGACTACGCGCGGTTGACGAGACCCGTCACCACTGACTCGAGCGCCGCACCGTCCGGCACTCCGCCCTGCGCCATGCGCGGCGATCCGCCCCCTCGCCCGCCCACCGCCGCCAGTCGCTCTTTGAGCAGCTTGCCCGCGTCGACGCCCGAGTCTTCCGATGCCCCGACCAACACGGACGGTGGGGATCGCAGCACGCCCACGACCACGACACGCGGAAATGCCAACGCGCCCTGGGCAAGCGCCCGCAACTCGTCCATCGATGCAGCATCTCGAACGACGATCGTTCGCACGCCGTTCGTGTCCGGCGTCGCGTGATCGTAGAGGTCTCTCGCGCGAAACGACGAGAGCTCCTTCTCGAGCTTCTTCCGCGCGTTGTCGCTCTCCTTCAACCGCTCCGACTGCGCGCTAACGAGCGACGCCACCTCGTCCGGCGCGGCGGAAAGCGAGGTCGCGATGCGCGTGAGCGACTCGAAATCCCGCCGCGCGCGACGCACCGCCCGTCCGCCACACACGAACTCCACACGCGTGGCGTTGCGAATCTTCTCCGCCGAGCGAAGGAGCACCGCGCCGATCTCCGCGGTGGTGCGCACGTGCGTGCCGCCGCACGCGCTGCGGTCGAGCGCGTCGATCGACACCACGCGCAACGTGCCAGGCCGGTCCGATGGTTTGCGCAGTCCCGTCGCGGTCGCCGCGTCCTCGAACGTCACCGTCACCGGCCGCGCGTCGGCCACGACCGCATTCGCCCGCTCCTCGGCGGCGATCATCCGGTCGCGCGAGAGCATGTCCGTGTCGAGATCGAGCGTCGAGTAGTCCGGCCCGAAATGAACGCTCAGCGTCTTGTAGCCGAACAGATCCTCGAATACGGCCGACAACAGATGCTGGCCGGTGTGCTGCTGCATGTGATCGAATCGGCGTTTCCAGTCGATCGCGCCAGTGATCGGCCCCGGGGCCGGTGGAAGGGGCGACGACAACATGTGTGCGACGCGATCGTCCTCGTCGATGACGTCGACCACGGCTACGCCGCCGAGCGTGCCCGTGTCGTGCGGCTGGCCGCCCGACGTCGGGTAGAACGCTGTCTCGTCGAGGTAGACGCGGGTGCCGTCGTCGCTCCGGCCGATGACGGTCGCCGCGAACTCGGTGCGATACGCGTCGGTATAGTAGAGACGAGTGGTCATCGGCGTCAGGTCGGCGGGCGAATTAGGGTCTGACCCCAATGAGGGGGAATTAGAGTCCGACGCCGAGGTCGAGACTGACGAACCATCGTCGCGACGTGGCATCGCCGGCGATGCGTCGAAACACGCCGATGCGCGGTCCCATGAACACGATCGGCCACAAGAGAATGTCGGCACCCGCGTAGGTCATGTTCGATTTCACCGTCCACGGATCCTTCCAGGTGCGGAGCACCGTTGCCGCGACGCTGAAGCCCGATCCGAACCGCCCGTTGTCGACGTACGCCAGCGATGCGCGGCCGGCGCTCAACCCCGGCTCGGCGAAGAGAGCGACGTTGCGTGAGTAGTCGTGTCCGTTGCGCTGCCACTCGACCCCCAGCCCGACGCCGACGGCTGCCGACAGCTTCTGCGGCGTGCCGGCGTGGATTCCGACGGCGGGAACCACGTGCATGCTCGGAGTGGTGTCCTCGGCGGCCGCGCATCCGCGACAGCGCTGGGCGTGAAGCAGCGCCGGCGTCGACAGGTACACGGTCGCCATGAGAACCGCTGCTGATCGTTTCGACCTCATCATGCGCGCTCTCCATCGAGCGGAGTGAACAGGCGCCCGCAATGTATCGGCTCTCACGGCGCGACGCATGGAATCACCATACTTCGCTCTCGAAAGCGCAACGTCCGTGCGCTCGCGGGGAGCGTTGCCAGGTCCACCGGCTGCGTAACGGCCGCCGCGACTGGACATCCCGCCGCCGGGATTGCGCGACGAACCTCTACCTCGATCCCGTCCGAATCTGCGCTCGCGCCCTCGATCACGACGTCGAATCCCGCGCTCGGCCGGGATCCCAGCGCGGCGACGACAACCATCTCGCGCGTGAAATCGACCGGCGGCAGGACGGGCGGCGGGAAAAACGGCCGGTTGATTTGCCGCCATAAATCGCGCCATGCGGCCGAATCTCGTACGACGGTTCGGAGCGAATCGACCAAGCCGCTGTAACTCGAAAACGCCGTCGGGCCTTCGCGAAAACGCACGAGCGGCAGGGGCTCGCGCGGCGGCGGCGGCGGCTGGCCATGCGTGAGGGCAGCTTGGCATACTCCGGTCACGAAGAGCGCCAATATTTCGAGCCAGCGCGTCATTCAGTCGACACTCCGACTCAAATTGAACCGGGGCCAGTGCTCGCGCGGCACGCCGCGTATCCCGAACACGAGCACCGCGCAGGAGACCAGCTCGACCAGCGAGAGCGTGACCAGGAGATCGCGACTCGCCACGATGGCCGTGGTGCGCCGCTCTTCCACTTGCAGGGCGACTCGCAGCAATCCGACCGCCTGGCGCCGGTCGAGTGGTTTGTCACCGCGCTCCACGGCGGCGATGAAATCACTTCGTTCCTTCCACGTGTCGCTGACGCTGCCCAGCACCTGTAACTGGGCCGCGGTATATGCCATACCGGCGGCGACCAACACGAGCACGATCGCGGGCGCGATGAGGAGAAGCTTACGGTCGAGGCGCACGCATACAATAAAACACAGATCCGCCCCCGCCGCTGGTCACGGAGATCAGTCTTCGACGATCTCCTCCGACTCCTCGTCTTCCTTTGCCACGGGGGCGGCTTTCTTCTTCGGGCGGCCACCCTTGCCCTTTGCGGCGTCGGCCTCGAGCAGGGCGAGATACTCCCGTCGTGCCGCGGCCATGACGTCGTCTTCCGGCGCGGCGCGCTTCTCGCGCCGCGCCTTCTCTCGATGGTAGTGCTCGTGCGCCGCTTTGTCCTTCGGCCCGGCGTGCTTTTCCGTCGGACGGTCGGCGCGCCGCGAGGCTGCCCGCCGCTTCACCGATTTCGTCATGGCACCCCCGAGCCACCGGCCGTTCCGGTCGTGCCCATGGTCGTCGGTCCGGTCACGACGACCGTCGCCGTGGCCACGCGGGTCGTATCGAAGACGAATCGCGCCGTTATCGTCGCGGTGCCGACCGCAACGGCGGTGGCGAGCCCCGATGGGGAGACTGTGACCACGGTGGACTGCAACGAGCTCCATTGCACTTGATTCTGCAGCGGCGCCGGCGCATTCGTGCTGAACTGGAACGTGGCGCCGACGAGAAGCTGCACCTGGCTCGGCGTGATCACGATCGGCGGCGCGTTGTTGTTGACGCTGCCCGGCGGCGTGGTCGCCGCCCCGCCCAGCCCGGCGACGATCGGCGATGTTGCCTGATCGCAGGCCGCGAGCATTGCGGCGGCCACGGAGATGACGATGAGTGGAGTGCGCATGCTCATTTCTGGGACAGAATCCGTGCCGCGGCCGCATAATTCCTGAGGTCACCCTTGGCGGCCTGGCCCGTCATTGGCCGGTCTCCTACCTTGAACGACCATGGACGTACGCGACCAGCTTCAGTCGGCGCTTGGCAGCACGTACCACCTCGACCGCGAGCTTGGCGGCGGTGGCATGTCGCGCGTGTTCGCGGCCACGGAAACCGCGCTCGGACGGAAGGTCGTGATCAAGGTGTTGCCGGTCGAGCTTGGCGCGGGCGTCAACGTCGACCGGTTCAAGCGCGAGATTCTCCTCGCGGCGAATCTCCAGCACCCACACATCGTCCCGGTGCTCGCGGCCGGCGAGATCGACGGCGCTCCGTATTACACGATGCCGCTCATCGACGGCGAGTCGCTGCGGGCGCGGCTGGCGCACGGCCCCATGCCGATCGGCGATGCCGTGAGCGTGCTGCGGGACGTGGCGAGGGCGCTGGCGTACGCGCACGAGCGCGGCGTCGTCCACCGCGACATCAAGCCGGACAACGTGCTCATGTCGGGCGGGTCGGCGGCGGTCACCGACTTCGGCATCGCGAAGGCCATCAGCGCCGCGCGCACGACCGAGTCGTCGTCGAATCTGACGCAGATGGGAATGTCGATCGGGACCCCGACCTACATGGCGCCAGAACAGGCCGCGGCGGATCCGAGCACGGACCATCGCGCCGACATCTATTCGTTCGGCTGTCTGGCCTATGAGCTGCTGGCCGGGCGCCCGCCATTCGCCGCGCTGTCGCCCCAGAAGCTGCTCGCCGCGCAGATGGGCGAGCGGCCGCAACCGATCTCCGAGCTGAGGCCCGACACGCCGCCGATGCTCGCCAATCTGGTGATGCAGTGCTTGGAAAAAGATCCGGACGCGAGACCACAAAGCGCTTCCGACGTGGCGCGCTTGCTGGACGTGGTCACGAGCGGAGCCCCGCACCCGGCGTTCTCCGCGATGCCTTTCGGCGGACCGGGCGCGCTCAGGCGTGCGCTGGTCGTTTACGTGTTGGCGTTCGTCGCCGTGCTGATCGTCGCCAAAGCGGCAATCGTCGGCATCGGACTCCCCGACTGGGTCATGCCCGCGTCGATCGTGTTGATGATTCTCGGATTACCCGTCATCGCCACGACCGCATATGTCCAGCGCATCGCGCGGCGTGCGCTCATCATGACGCCGCGTGTGAGCTCCAGCGAGCGCGGAGCACCGCAGTCCACGATGGCAACGCTCGCCTTGAGGGCGAGCCCACACGTATCATGGGGCAGAACCGCGGCCGTCGGCGTGTACGGGCTGGGCATTTTCGTCGCGATCATCGGTGCGTCGATGGCGTTGCGCGCCTCGGGCGTTGGGCCATTCGGCTCGCTGCTCGGAGCCGGGAAGCTCCGGACCCGCGACAAGATCATCGTTGCCGACTTCACGTCGACCGGCGACACGACGCTTGGCAGCGTCGTGTCGGAAGCGGTGCGCGCGGACCTCGGTCAGTCGCCGATCATCTCGGTCGTCACGCCACAGACGGTCGCCGCCGCGCTGGAGCGGATGCAACGGCCGCCGGACGCACGCGTCGACACCGACGTGGCGCGTCAGGTCGCGATGCGAGAGGGCGTCAAAGCGATCGTCGCGGGCGACGTCCACTCGCTCACCGGCGGCGGATTCGTTGTCACGATGCGTCTCGTGAGCGCCGACTCGGGGCAGGAGTTGGCGTCGCTCAGCGGCAGCGCCAATGATGCCAAAGATCTCATCCCGACGATCGGCGGGTTGACGCATCGATTGCGCGGAAAAATGGGCGAGTCGCTCAAGCACCTCCAAGACTCGCCCGAGCTCGCGCAGGTTACGACGTCCTCGCTTCCGGCGCTCAAGAAGTTCACCGCGGGACAGCACGCGATGATGGTCGAGAACGATCTCGACAAGGCGATCCCGCTGTTCAAGGAAGCCGTAGCGATCGACACGAGCTTCGCCTCCGCGTATCGCGCCTTGGGAGCCGCACTCGGCAATCGCGGTCAGGACCGCGAAGGGCAGATCAGTGCGCTCGAGAAAGCGTACGCGCACGCCGATCGCCTTCCCGAGGTCGAGCGGTGGCTCACGATCGCGACCTATTGGAGCTCGGGACCGCATCCCGATCCGGCGAAGGCGGCGCAGGCGTATGAATCGCTGCTGGTCATCCGGCCCGCTCAATTCGCGGCGCTCAACAATCTCGCGCTGGTCTACGCCGGCCGAGGCGATTTTCCCCGCGCCGAGCAACTGGTTCGCCGCTCGATCGCGTCCAACCCGACGTCGCTCACGGCGTACGGCAACCTGGTCGTCTATCTGGCCGAGCAAGGCAAGATCGCCGCGATGGACTCGGCGTTCGCGGCCGAGCTCAAAGTCTCCGGGAACAATCCGCGCATCGCCATCATGCGCGCGAACATTCTCTTTTCGCGCCAGAAGCACGATAGCGCGGCACTCGCCGCCGACTCGATCGCGAAGGCAAACCCCAACGACGAATTTCTCGCGACGCAGGCGGCCGGCATCAGGTCGTATGTCGACATGGTGCATGGAAGAATCAACGAGAGTCTCCGACTCATGGGTCAGGTGACGGCGTACAACGCCAGCCATGGGAGTCCGGCGGCGCCTCTCGCCGTCGCCACGGTCGACTCGGCGATCGTCGAAGTGCTGTTTCGCGGCTCGAAGGAGAAAGCGCTTGCGGCGATCGAATCCGGTTTGCGTCGCACGCCGCTCTCGAGTCTGCCGCCGCTCGAGCGGCCGTACGCGCCGCTCGCCCAAGCCTACGCCCTCGCCGGTCGGCCAGATCTGGCGCGGGCGATGCTGACCGAGTTCGAACGAACCGCACCGTCGCTGACGACGCGCGCCGCGGAACAAGGCCGGCATTCCATCAACAGTGCCATTGCGTTGGCCGAACGCCGTTACCTCGACGCGGCGCACGAATCAGAAGCGACCGCCGTCGGCGTGTGCGGAACGTGCTCCTCGGCGGTCACGGGCATGGCATATGACCTCGCTCAGCAGCCGGACTCGGCGATCGCCGCGTTCACGAAATTTGTCGAGTCGACGTCACTCAATGGACGCTTCGTCACCGACGCCTTCTTCCTCGCGGGCTCGTACAAGCGATTGGGCGAGCTGTGGGAAGCGAAAGGCGATCGCGCCAAAGCCGCGGGCTACTACGCCAAGTTCATCGATCTCTGGAAAACCGCCGACCCCGATCTTCAGCCGAAGGTCGCCGAGGTTCGCCGCCGACTCGCGCGGTTGAGCGACACCGAGCCGCGCCCGTGATCTGATGAATCAAGATGAATCAGGATGGCGGACTCCGCCGGGCCACCGTAGGTTGGTGCACTCCCGCTGAGCACTCTCTTTCCCACCCGGCACGAGGCGACGATGCGGCACTGCTTGATGTATCAGGGCGGATTTGAACGGAATTTTCCGAAGCTCGAAAGTGGCGCGACCACATTCGAGGGCACGGACGGCTCGGCGCATCCGATCCCGCCAGTCCCCGCCGGCGTCGACGGCGTCTGCGTCGGATATATGGAGAAAGCTGGGAAGAAGTTCGCCGCCGTGCGCGTGCAGCATGGAAAGGACGACGTCGTCCTGCGGCATGAGCTGCTCCTCGATCCGGCGCGGCACATGGGATTCGGAAAGCGGTTCTCGCCGGAGCCGACCGTCGTGGACGACGAGATGATGGCGACGCTGCTCGCCGACATCATGGCGAAGAATCCCGAGCAGCGAAACGAGATCGCGCGGGTCCGGTCGAGCTTCTCCGTGACGGGCAAGAGCCACTAGTTCCGGAGGCGGTGATGCGACGCGTACTCGTCGTACTCGGCATTGCGCTCGCCACGGGCAAGACCGGCAACGCGGCGGCGCAGGCGCCGCCGCCGCAAACCGAGTCGGACGCCTACACGCGATACGAGCTGCTCGCGCCCGGCTCGGCCAAGTTCCGAATCGTCTACGAGGTGACGGCGACGACGCCCGGCGCGACGTCGTACTTCAATCCGATTCGCAAGGGAAGCGTCGCCAGCAACGAGAGCGTCTTCGATCGCGCGACGGGCAAGCCGCTCGAGTTCGACGTCGTCGGAAGCGCGGTGGCGCGCGCGGGCGGCGTGCGCAACAACGATACGTCGCAGACCTACATTCGCGTGAAGCTCGCGCGGCCGGTGCCCGCCGACGGCGGCGAGGCACGCGTCCTCATCGACAAGACGTACGAGGACGCGACGAGCTACTACATGCGCGGTGACACGCTCGTCTTCAATCGACCCCTCGGCATCAAGCGCAACGCGGTCGTGCTGCCGGCCGGCTACGAGATCGTTTCGTGCAACTTCCCGTCGCAGGTGCTGCAGGAGTCCGACGGAAAGATCGCGATCAGCTTCTGGAACAACACGCCGTCGGAGGCGCCGCTCGTCCTGCGTGCGCGGCCGGCCGCGAAGCTGTCGCCGGCCAAGTCCAGCGTCGGCTCGCGACTCGACGAGCGCGCGCACCAGAATCGCGAGATCGTCTATTTCCTCCAGCAGCCGGAGACGCACGCCTTCGACCTCTATCACGACTACACGGAGTCGCGCCCCGGGGTGGCCACGTACGTGAACGAAGTTCGGGGCGGAAGCACCGTCTTCAAGCCGTCGGCACGCAACCTCGACAGCGGTGAAGAGCTCAAATTCGAGATCCTCAAAGGCGACGAGATCACCCGCGCCAAAGTCGACATGCCGAACGTCACGCCGGAGAGCGAGGCCGTCGTCTTCCACTTCGCGCCGGTCAAACAGGGTGAGTCGATCCGGCTGCGGATGTTCGAGACCTACACCGACTCCGCGCGCTACAAGCTGGCGGGCGACGAGCTCGTGTGGGATCGAAGCTTTGGGCGCCCGGCGAACGCCGTGGTGCTGCCCGCGGGGTGGGTGCTGACGAACAGCGCCATTCCGGCCACGGTGAGCACGCTGCGCGACGGCCGCGTGCGTCTCGACTTCATCAACCCGCGCCCTGACAACGTGGCGACGCTGATCACGGCGCGCCGGCGGTAGGCACCCTCAGGAGCCCGAACCGCCGGCCGCGTAAGCGTCTCGGACTACTCCGGCTTCACGTGCGCCGTTCGGCCGCTACCGCTCGAAGTCGAGCTGCCCGACGACGAGCCGCTCGACGCGCCGCTGCCGCCTGCGGAGCCGGATCCCGACGACGCACTCGCGCCGGACGACCGCGCGCCGCTCCCTGCATCGCTCCCGCTTCGTGTGTAGCCGCGGCCGTTCACGACGCGGCCGTGCGGCGTTTCGCTGCCCTTCACCACGACGACCGGAGCGTAGCTCACATAGCCGGCTCCATAGCCGTAGCCGTAGGCGTACGGGTTGTAGCCGAATCCGTAGCGGTACGAGTCGTAGCCATACCCGAACGCGCCGTAGCGGAAGGCGCACGGATCGTAAGTGTACGACGAGCTCCAGAGCGGATCGAAGCCGCCGTAGCAGCGATCGTTCAGATACCGCGACGCGACGCGCTCCGAGTCGAGTGGCGAGAGCCCTTCGGCGCTCATGAGCGGAACCGACCGCTCTTGGAGGGCGAAGTGCTCCGGATAGGAAACGCCAATGAGCACATCGGTAACCGAGCCGGGAACGCCCGCGTCCGCGAGCGACGCGAGCCCTTTGGCGTCGACGTTGAATTTTCGTCCGCGCTGCACGATCCACGTCTGCACGACCGCCGTGTCGACCTGACCCACCGCTTCGATGATGGCCGCGGCCGAGATCGGCGCGCCGGCCGCGGCGCGGGCCGCACCCGTCGCAATCTCCCGCTCGGCGCCGGCGACCACGATGCCGGCCGGCACGTCCGACGGTCCGACCCGTGCCGCCGAAAGTTTGGTCGCGCGAACGGTCGAATTGCCTCCCGCCGTCATGCCCTGGACGTCGAGCCAATCGCCGTCGGGCGATATGCTGAGCATGCCTGATCCGCTTCGCGCGAGTCCGGCGCCGCAGGTGAGCTCCGAGCGCAGATATACACGGCTGGCGTCGGACGAAAAATGCGCGCGCTCCCACCCGCTGCATCCGCCTTTGACGACCTGTCGCTTGGTGCCGTCGGCGTTCACCGTGTCACGCGCGATGACCTTGCCGCTGTCGATCGTGGCGATTTCCACCGCCGACGCGTTGGCCGTCGGCGTCACGCACACGAGCGGAGACGTCCTGACGAGAGCGAGTTGGTCGGAGCTCGACCGCCAGCAGCCCTCCCAGGGAACCCAGCGCGCGTTGGCCATGGCGGTTTGCGCGACGCTCGTTGCCCCAGGAAGGAGGACGAGGGCGGCGCCGAGTGCGATCCGCCGGGCGAATTGGATGCGAGTGAACATGGTCGTCTCCACGATCAATAGCGGATCGCGACGCCGATCGACGTCGAGAATCCGGACAGGTCGAGACTCTGAAACCCGGAAAAATCCTGCGACAGCGACGCCTTCGACCAAACGTAGCGCGCCTCACCCGTCAGCGCGAAGCGCGCGTTGAGCGAGTAGTCCACGCCCGCCTGGGCGTTCGCGGTTGGAGTCCAACCGTCGGACTGGTACTTGTCGGGAAAGACGTCCAACGTCTTGAAGTCGACCCAATCGCCCGATTGCCGAAAGCGATAGTACATGACTCCGCCGCCAACGCCGACGTAAGGGGCGAATCGCGACGGAATCCAGGCGAACTTGCCGATCGAGCGTCCGGTGGGCGTGAGATAACGCTTGACGCCGATCGTGATGGGAACGCGCACGAAGTTCGTCGTCTGCTCGATCGGGAGATCGTTGTTGTCGATGTAGTGGCGGAACTCCGACCGCTTGCTGCGGATCGCCACACTCACCCCCGTCACGATCTGCGTCTGCTGATTGACGTTGAACGCCAGATCGACGTCGCCCGACGGCGCGCTGAAGTCGCCGCGCGAGAGGGTGAGGTTGTTCGTGGTGAAGGAAAAGAGATCGCTGCCGGCTCTCGCCACCGCCCATCCGCCGCGAACGACAATGCTTCCTGCAGGAGAGCCAAACAAAAACCCGTTCCCCATGTCCTGCGCCGGTGCCGAAGGCGCCAGGACGGCGACGGCGAGCGCGCCCGAGATGACGGTAGTCCGGAATCCACGCATAGCAACGATCTCCGGTTGATCTCTATTGTATCCCAATTCGTATGCTAATCTGCGGGGTGCTGCCGGCGAGCGCAAGGGGCAATTCGTCACTCCGCCCTTCAACCCCCGCCGCTTGCCCCGCCGCCCCGTGGCGAGCAGCGTTCCCGTCGTGAATCTCACGGCACTATTTGCTCCGTCGCTCCGCGGGCGAGCGGAACGAGATGCTCTCGAGTACACCGACGCCGCGGGTGTGATCCACGTGCTCACCTTCGGGGACGTCGACGCGCGCGCCGACCGCATGGCCGCGGAGGTGGCGGCGCGCGGGCTGCGCCGCGGCGATCGGCTCTGCGTGCACCTCGCCAACCGCGTCGAGTTCATCGACCTCTTTCTCGCCTGCACGCGCCTCGGGGTCGTGATGGTGCCGATGAACGTGTTGTATCGCGAGCGCGAGCTGCGGCACATCGTCGCCGATTCCGAGCCGGCGGCGATCGTCGCATCCCGGGATTCCGACGTCGGGTATCCACCGGACACTCCCATCTGGTTCGTCGAGGCGCTGGCTGAAGGCGCGGCCACGCGAGAGACGCCGCGGCCGGAGGTCGCGATCGACGGCAGCGATCCGGCGCTGATCGTCTACACGTCGGGAACGACCGGCGCGGCGAAAGGCGCCGTCCTGTCGCACGACAACCTGGCCGCCAACGGCAACACGATCGTCTCCGCGTGGCGCATCACCGATCGCGAGCGCTATCTCGCGGTGCTGCCGCTCTTTCACGTACACGGGCTGGGCAACGGCATTCACAGTTGGCTCATTAGCGGATGCCGAATGCGCCTGCTCGAGCGGTTCGATCACCGCACCGCCGCCGCGGCGTTCGCCGACTTCAAGCCGACGCTGTTTTTCGGCGTTCCCACGATCTACGTGCGACTGCTCGACGCGTCGGTGATTTCGGACCAACAGGCGCGCGCCATCGGCACGGCGGCGCGGCTGTTCGTCTCCGGATCGGCGCCGCTCCCGGCGCACGTACACGACGCCTTCCACACCAAGTTCGGGCACACGATCCTCGAGCGTTACGGCATGAGCGAAGCGCTCATGATCATGAGCAATCCCTATGACGGCGAACGGCGCCCCGGCAGCGTCGGCCCGCCGCTGCCGGGTGTCTCGGCGCGACTCGTCGGGGACGACGGCGCCGTGCTTGGCGACGGGGCAGTGGGCGAGGTCGAGATTCGATCGCCGTCCTTGTTTCGAGAATACTGGCGGCGCTCCGACGCGACCGCGGCCGCCTTCCACGACGGATGGTTTCGCACTGGCGACCTCGGAATCCGATCGAGTGACGGCTACTACACGTTGCGCGGCCGGCGCGGCGACCTGATCATCAGCGGCGGGTTCAACATCTACCCCCGCGAGATCGAGGAGCTGCTCCTCGAGGAGACGGGCGTGCACGAGGCGGCCGTGGTCGGTGTACCCGACGACGTGCGCGGCGAGATCCCGATTGCCTACGTGGTGACCGACGAAGGGCTCGACCTCTCGACGCTCGAGGGCATGTGTCGCGCGCAGCTCGCGTCGTTCAAGGTTCCGCGCGTGTTCCTCCGTGTCGGCGCGTTGCCGCGGACGGCGCTGGGCAAGGTGCAGAAGCACTTGCTTCCGCCATGGGATCGCCGTATGACCAACGCATGACCACCGCGAGCGTCGCCGTCGCAGCGCCGGGAATCCGGACGAAGTTGAACCGCCAGCAAATCGCCGGCTTCTGGGCGGCGTGGGCCGGATGGCTGCTCGACGGAATGGACTCGGTGATCTACGCCCTCGTGCTCGCGCCGGCGCTCACCGAGCTGCTTCCGCGCTCCGGGATCGAGGCATCGCCGGCACACGTCGGATTCGTCGGCTCGTTGTTGTTCGCGCTCTTCCTGGTCGGTTGGGGGCTGTCGTTCATCTGGGGTCCGATCGCCGATCGCTTTGGCCGAACGCGGGCGCTTGCCGCGACGATCCTCGTCTACGCGCTGTTCACGGGGGCCGCGGCGTTCGCCTCGAACGTCTGGGAGCTCGGGGCATTTCGATTGCTGGCCGGAATCGGCGTCGGCGGCGAGTGGGCAATGGCGGGCACGTATATCGCCGAGGCGTGGCCCGAGGACCGGCGCAAGATGGGCGCCGGCTATCTGCAAACGGGCTATTACTTCGGGTTTTTCGTTGCCGCCGCGTTGAACTATACGGTAGGCGCACGATTCGGCTGGCGGGCGATGTTCCTGTGCGGTTTCGTACCGGTCGTCGTGTCGGTGCTCACCCTGGCGCGAGTGAAGGAACCGCCGCGATGGCGGGCCCACGAAGCGGAAGCAAAGCGCACGCGCCCGCTCGCGGAAATCTTCAGTCCGGTGTATCGCAAACGAACGATCGTGAATTCGATTTTGCTCACCGTGGCGATCATTGGCCTGTGGGCGGGCGCGGTGTACGAGCCCGCCGCGATCACCGCGCTCGCGAAGAAGGCGGGGATGTCGGCGGCGGCCGCGGCAAAGATGGTGTCGCTCGGAACCGGCGTGCTGTCGATCGGGACGATCCTCGGCTGCATCTGCCTGCCGCCGCTTGCCGAGCGTCTCGGAAGGAAGCTGACGCTCGCGGCCTACTTCGCCGGGATGATGATCACCATTCCGCTGGCGTTCGGGTGGGCGTTCTATCGCGACAATGGTCTCGCGCCGTTCATCACGATTCTCTTCTTCATGGGCTTTGCCGGCGGCAGCTTCGCCGCGTTCAGTCTGTGGCTGCCGGAGCAGTACGAAACGCGCGTGCGTGCGACGGCGTTCGCGTTTGCCACGTCGGTGGGCCGGTTCGTCGGTGCGGGGGTGAACTTCCTGCTCGGCGGATTGGTGTTGCGTATGGGGACGCTCGGTACACCGGTGGCGCTCACCGCGATCGCGTTCGGCGTCGGCATTCTGATCGTCCCGCTGGCGATCGAGACCACGGGACAGCGCCTTCCTGAGTGAAGGATCCGCTGGCCGCGGCAGGAAGAGCCATGGAGTCCTGGATCCTCCAAGCCGGCGGGATCACTACAAGAACCGGCGCGCCGCGTCGATGATGCGCCGCCCGGCGTCGAGCGTCGCTTGCCCGGTCGGCTCGTTAGGGAGCGGCATTTTCCCGGGATAGCGTACTTCGACACCATACGGGTTCAGCAACTCGCACTCCTCGGTGAAGGCCGGAAAGTCGTACCCGGCTTGCTTCACGGCCTCGATCAGCTTCGCGAGGTCGTGCGTGCGCTCAGGATGAATTCTTCGTTGAATCAAGAGCACTTTCAGATGCTTCTCCGCCCGCCTGCTGCGCATGGAAGCAGACGGCCGCCCAAGGCACTCCCTCGCCGACAAGGGCCTTATCGATCGTTTGGAGATCGACGTCGGCATGGTCGAGCCAATCACGTACGGACGCGGGTACATCGTAGTGTTCCCGGACGCGATCAGTCCGGGATCTCGGTGCCAAGTCCTGTTTGGCGAGCGAGTCAGTGGCCGCGTACACGACCACTCCCTGGCGGGCGACGTCCCAATCCATTCGCCCTGGATCGTCTCGCTTTGCCTCGAGCTCGCCGGGCGTCCGAACCAGCACGTCGACCTCGGCACGCAGACCGCGAACGGCGTCGTGAACCACCGTCACCGCGTGGGCGTATCCGAGCTCGGTGTCGAGCTCGACGAGAATGTCGTAGTCGCTGTCTGCCCGTGCGTCGCCACGGGCCCGGCTGCCGAACAAGATGATGCGCATGGGCCGCACGCGCTCAGCGATGGCGCTGACAATTTGGTCGAGGACCGGGTCGCTGGCTGCGCCGCGCTGGATCATGCTGGAAAGTTACGCTCGGCGCGGGCGGCCGCGTGATCGATCGGCCGCGATCGGGGCCGCATCATTGCACGCGCGAGGTCCGCGACCTCAACGGCCGATGCGCACGCCCATCCAGCCGAGGCTCTGCGCCACGTGCGTGCTCCAGTACCGCCAGGTGTGCGCACCCGGCCACTCGGCGTATGCATGCGCGACGCCGAGCCGAGTCAGCTCGGCGTGGAGCGCGCGATTCTGATCGACCAACGCGTCGTCGCGCCCGCAATCGATGAAGATGCTCGGCAGGGTTCCGTTGCGACGCACGAGCAACTCGGCGGCATGCGCGGGATCCGCGGCGCGCCAGCGGTCGAGACTCGTGCCCCAGAAATTCATGTAGCGCGGCCAGAACGACCCGGTCGTCGGGCGGATCTCGTCGACCGTGGACCCGTAGCGCACAGGCGCGGCGAACGGATGCGGCCCGGTGTACATGGGCGACACGACGCCGGAGTGGCTGGCCGCGGCGCCGAAGACGTGGGCGTTGTGCAGCGCGATGATCAGCGCGCCGTATCCGCCCATGCTCAGACCTCCAATGCCGCGGTGCGCGCGATCGGCAATCGTACGGTAGTGCTGATCGATGTGACTTACGACGTCGTGGGCGATGTAGTCGTCGTATCGCTGGTGCTCCACGCAATAGCGATCGGGCGCCTCGACGTGGAGTGTGTCGGCACAGGTGCGATATGCGATCTGGTTCACCCACGTCGTGTACCAGCCGTCGTCACCATCCGGCATGACGACGATCATCTCCGGCGTGCCGGAGGCGAACAGGGAATCGGCCGTGACGTCGATGCTTCCCTTCGCGACCCAATCGGCTTCTGCGCCGGCGAGCCCGTGGAGGTAAAACGCGACAGGATACCGCTTGCTGGTGTCCGTCGCGTACGACGGCGGCAAGTACACGACGAGATGCTTGTCGACGCCGAGCGCGGTCGAGAAGAATCTGTCTTCGTGGACGCTGCCCGCGGGCCATGACGAGCTGGAGGCGCTGGCGATCGTGTGCAGCCGACCGGCCGGCGGTGCACAACTCGCGGCCGCGATGACGAACGGGGCAATGGCTGAAGCGACTCGGCGTCGTGGCATTGGAGTGGACGCGGGGTGGGATGCGCAACTCGAATCGAAGGAAAGATGCGTCATCGCGGGATGAGCCGGCAGAGCATTCGACCGTCGAGGCACATCGTGTGCACACGCTCGACTAACCACCTTTGGAGGAGAGCGGCCCCATGGAACGGACCGATTATTCGTCGGAAGGATCGACGGCATCACAGACCGGCGGCATGAGCGCGGATCCGGCGGCGCCGGCACCGGCACCCAGCCAATCCACGTCGCAGCCGCATGGCTTCGCCGACCGTGCGCGCGATGTTGCGGGAACGGCGCAGGAGAAGCTCGCCGGCGTCGGATCGACGGTGCGTGACCGCGCCGGCAACCTCAAGGACTCTCTCGCCGACGCGCTCGATAGCGGCGCGGAGCGTCTCAGGCAGCGCGGCGGACCGAATGCACCGCTCGCGGGCGCGACGGACGGACCATCGGTCGCGGTCGAGGCCAGCAATCGAATGGCCCCGGTGACGACCAAGGTTGCCGGTGGTATGGAAGCCACCGCGGGTTGGCTGCGCGAGACGGATCTCGATAGCGTGAAGACCGGAATCGAGCGCCAAGTGAAGGAGCATCCCGGGCGGACGCTGCTCGTCGCCATCGGGCTCGGCTATCTGATCGGCAAAGCGGTACGAAAGTAAAAGAGAGGGAATCATGACGGTCGAGGCGCACGATGGCCGTCGCGGCATTGGTGCTCTTCTCCGGGATCTCGCGGAGGGAAGCGCGACGTTGATCCGCGGCGAAGTACGTCTGGCAACGATCGAGGTACGTGAGGCCGTTTCGGCAATCGGGAAAGGGACAGTGCTCGTGGCGACGGGCGCCGTGCTCTCACTGCTCGGTGGTTTGTCGCTGCTCGCCGGCATCGTGTTGCTGATCGGCGACCAATGGCTGCCAGCCGATCGCTACTGGCTTGCGTCGCTGATCGTGTTGGTGATCGCCGGCCTGGTCGCCGCCTGGTTCGCCAGACTGGGAACGGCGCGCGTCTCGCCGCAGCGACTCGCGCCCGATGAAACAGCGACGACGCTCAAGGAGGACGTGGAATGGTTGAAACAACGGCGGACGTCCGGCGCGACATCGAGCTGACGCGCGAGCGGATGTCCAGCACACTGGCCGAGCTGGAAACCAAGCTCAACGTCATGCAAGTGGTGCGCGATCATCCGTGGCCGTCGCTGGCCGTCGCGGTCGGGGCCGGCGTGCTGCTCAGCGGATCGAGTGCCGATGTGAAGGCCGCGGCGGCGACGGTGACGGCGACCAAGGGAACAAGCAGCAAGCTGGGTGCGGCGCTGGACGACGTGGTCGCCACCTTGATGCGCGGTGTGCACCAGGCGCTGGACGATCGGATCACCGGATGGGTGGACGAGCTCAAGGGTGCCATTGGCGCCCCCCCTCGTACCGGCTCGGCCGCCGTGATTCCGCCGAGGGCGGACTAGACGCGAAACACGGGTGCGGATCCTTCGATCCGCACCCTTGTTCGATTTCGCTAATTGGCGAATTCTTCCATGCACGCACCGGGCCCGCCGTCGAGGCCGGTGCGGAAGTTTTGCATCCGCTGTTCTCTGGTGCCGTGGCTCTGCCGAGCGAGCCGTGCCTGGATCATCCTGTCGACGCGCGGGTTGCCGGTCGCCTCGGGCGTCGGATCGCCGGCCATCGACATGCCGAAGAATGCTTCTTGAATATCACCTTTCTCGAGCTCGCCGTCGTGCTGGGCCTGGCGCGCAAACGTGCCGGCCAGGCAATCGGCGGTGGACTCGTTCTCGTACGAGCTGCGCGACTCGTGGCCGAGTTGAATGGCCACGGCGTGCCCCATCTCGTGCGCGATCACGCCGACGGCGGCCATGTCGCCATCCGTGCCGAGCGAGCTCGCGGCGGCCTTCGCCATGCCGGCGACGAACACGTCGTCATAGAAGATCGTGTTGTCCCGCGGACAATACTCCGCGTTCTGCGGCATGATGACTCCGCACGGCGTCATTGCTCCGCCTCTGTAGCGAACGATGCGGGGCGCCGCAAAGCTGGCGCCGATTTGATGGAACTCGTCGTTCCACATCTTGCTGAGCGACCCGTACGCCATGGCGATCTTTTCGTTCGACGCGGCGACGTCGCTCGGCGTGACTTCAATAGTCGGTGCCTTTGCTGTTGGTGCCTTTGCTGGCGCCGGAGTCGCGGCGTGCAATGCCGAGCTCGGTACCGCGAACGCAAGCGCGGTCAACAGGGCGGCCGCGAGAGGGCCGCGTAAGATCTTGGATAGCGTCATGTCTGAATTCCTCCCAGGCTTGATACACCGGGGCGGCTGCGCTAGTTGCGAACGGGGTCGGCCGCAGCGCTACGCCGGGCGTCGCGGAGCACCGCACGGATGAACGGTCCTTTGGCGTCGGTGAACGCCCGGCGGTCGTCGGCAAACGTGATGGCGAGCTGCCGCTTGAGCGCCTCGTACTGGCGGGCGACGTCTGGGTGGGAGCGGAGATAGTCTCGAAACGCCAGATGGTCGCGCCACAACGCGCTCGACCAGCTCACCAGGTGAACCTGGTGCGATCGCGGCGAGCCTCGAACGAAGTAGTTCCTGCCGGGAACGCCGTTGTTGCCGCGATGCACATACCCGAGTTGCTTGAGCGCGGCGATGTACGGGGCGCGATTCGCTTTCGCGGGACACCCGGCGAGAATGTCGATGACCGGCTTGGCCGACATTCCCGGAATGGCCGTGCTTCCAATGTGCTCGAGGCGAATTGGATGATGCTCACAGACCGCCTCGATCCGCGCGGCCTCGGCCTCGAACTCTCGCGGCCACAGGTCGTCATAGGGAACCAGCAGAACGGACGCCATTGTACCGTGATGTTGTAGAGTGGTTGGACGAAGCTTGCCGAAGCATCTCGCGACTGTCAGTGGTGTCGGTGTTCATCTCGAGGGAGCAGATTGTTGGGTCGAAACACCGCAACGACGAGCGCCAATCTATCACGGTCTTACCCCCGGTCCGCGAAATTCGCCGAGCATGAGCAAAGGACGACTCGAGGCTTTCAGTGACGGAGTGATCGCGATTCTCATCACGATCATGGTCTTGGAGCTCAGGCCCCCGCACGGCTCCGACCTGCAGTCGTTGCACGAGATAGTGCCGCCATTCTCGAGCTATGTCCTGAGCTTCGTCTTTCTCGGCATTTACTGGAACAATCATCACCACATGCTCTACGCGACTGAGCGCGTCAACGGCGCAGTGTTGTGGGCAAATCTGCATCTCTTGTTCTGGTTGTCGCTGCTGCCGTTCGGCACGGCGTGGGTCGGGCAGAACCATCGCGCCCCCGTGCCCACGGCGCTGTATGGCCTGTTGTTGGCCTGCGCCGGGCTGGCCTACAGCACGCTCCAGGCGACCATCATCCGACAGCAGGGCCCGGGTTCGACACTTGCCGCCGCGGTTGGACGCGACAGAAAGGGGAAGCTGTCACTCGGCCTCTATCTCTCGGCGATTCCCCTGGCGTTCGTCGATCCGGCGATCTCCGACGCGCTGTACGCGATCGTCGCGGCCATTTGGCTCGTGCCCGATCGGCGAATCGAGCAACGGATCGCCGACTGAATGGAAAGAGCCCGCGCCTGGGCGCGGGCTCTGCTCTCGTGACGCAGCTGCCCATGCCCTACGCGTAGCGAATCCACTTCGCTACTTCGGCGAAGCTCGGCTTCTTTCCATACATCAACATCCCGACGCGATAGATGCGCGCCGAAAGCCAAACGGCGCCCACGCACCCGAGGACCGCCACGAAGAGCGAGCCCGCGATCTCCAGCGGCGAGACGCTCGTCAGCCCGATCCGCATCGGCATGATGATCGGCGACGACCAGGGAAGCCACGACAACACCACGGCGAGCCTGCTCGTCGGGTTGACGAGGACGGGATTCACCATGAGCCACGTGCTGATCAACAGGAACATGACCGGCGTCGCCGCCTGCTGCGCTTCCTGCTCGCTGTTCACCATCGAGCCGGCGGCGGCATACAGGCAGGCGTAAAAGACGAAGCCGACCAGGAAGTACGCGAGCGCGATTCCGAGAACGGTCAGCGATAATCCGCCGAGCGCGCCGGCGACCGGCGACGCGGCGGCGGCATTCGCGGCGGCGGCCGCGCCGCCTTTTGCCGCGATGGTCTTCATGACGATCGGCGCCGAGAAGTTCGTGAGGTAGGCTGCGATGCCCAACCAGGCGGCCTGCTGGGTCAGGCCGACGGCTCCGACACCGAGCACCTTTCCGGCGAGCAGCGATTCCGGTTTCACGCTCGAGAGAACGACTTCGGCGACACGCGTCGCCTTTTCCTCGAGCACGCCGCGCAGAATGTTCTGGCCATGAAAGATGATCGACATGAAGAGCAGCACGCCGACGATGATTCCCACCAGGAGCCCGGCCGTGCCCGAGCCGCTCTTCCCGCTCTCCGTGACGCGCTCGGTGCTGAGACGCATGTTCGATCGCGCGAGGTCGTCGACGACCGCGGCTCGAACCCCCTCGCGCTCCAGCCTGAGCATCATGGCCGATTGACGCACGACCGTTCTGAGCTTGTCCATGTCCGAGATGTTCGACGCGTTCCGCCCCGCGTAGCGCGCCGACTCTCCGGCGATCGTGCTGTCCGTCAGCGACAGCACGCCCGCGATGTGATCGCGGCGCTGTGCTTCGGCGATCGCGGCTTGTTCCTTCGCCGCAAGCTCGGCGGGGCTCACGACTTCGACGCGTGGAGCGAGTGAATCGCCCGCGGTGAGGCCGAGCGTCGAATCGGCGAGCAGGGCCTTCGCGATCCGATCGCCAAGCCCGGCGCCCGTCGCGTCGAGAATGCGGATGTGTCCGAGCTGGTTCGACACGCTGGCGCGCGCCGCCATCCAGATCGGGAAGAGAAACGCGCCGGCCATCACGACCGGAACGAGCAGCGTCATCGCGATGAACCACCGCGAGCGCACCCGCTCCAAGTATTCACGCTTGGCGACGACGAAGATTTTTTTATCCATGGCCGGACATTCCCGTTTCTACGCCGCTCGCGCCGACGCGTTGAATGAAGATTTGATGCAACGACGGCTGCACGAGCTCGAAGCGCTCGATGCCGGCGCCTGCGTCGATGAGGCGTCGAAGCAGCGACTGCGGGTCCGCGCCCGGCGCCAGCTCCACCTCGAAGAAGCGATTGTTCTCGTCGAGCTTCTTCACCAGGCTTGCGTCGCGCAGGATTGCCCCGACCCCGTTTTGGGCGCCGTCGACCAGGCTCAGAGCCACGTTCCGGCCGCCGTGTTCCTGCCGCACGGCGGTCACGGTGCCGTCGAGCACCTTCTCACCGCGCGCGATGATACATACCGAGTCGCACATCTTCTCGGCGTTCTCCATGACGTGGGTGCTGAAGATCACTGTCTTGCCGCGGCGCTTCAGCTCGACGACCGCGTCCTTGAGCGCCTGCGCGTTGATCGGATCGAGTCCGCTGAACGGCTCGTCGAGAATGACGAGATCGGGATCGTGGAGGAGCGTCGCGATGAACTGGACCTTCTGCTGCATCCCGCGCGAGAGCTCGTCGACCTTGGCAGCGCCCCAATCTTTCTCGGCGGTTCGAAGGCTGAACCGGTCGAGCCACTCGTCGATCCGCGTCGACGCGTCGCGCACGCCGACGCCTTTGAGCTCGGCGAGGAACAGGAGAACGCGGCGGACCTGCATCTTCTTATAGAGACCGCGTTCCTCGGGGAGGTATCCGACTCTGTCGAGGACACCGGGCGAATCGTGCGGCGCGCCAAAGATACTGATCGTCCCGGCGTCGGGCGCGATGACGTCGAGGATCATGCGGATGGTCGTGGTCTTCCCAGCGCCATTCGGACCGAGGAGACCGTAAACCGAGCCGCGCGGCACTTGGAGCGACAGATCGCGAACGGCGACGTGCTCCTCGAACCGCTTTACGACATTGCGAATGTCGATCGCGAGATCGGACATATGATGGTTGTCGGGAAGGGAAGCAGGTGGGCAGCGGGCGCCAAGCCCGCTTGATCCTACACGACGCAGAACCGATCGGGAAGTTTCGCCTGTGGCGTCCGGCCCCGCCGAACGCTTTCTTTTCACCATGCTTGGAATCCTCGCCGACACGCTGCTGGTCTATGTTGCCGCCAGCCTCACCCGGCCCATTCAGCCGGTTCTCGAGGCCTTTTCGGCGCGCACGGGGATCGTCGTCCAGCGCGAGAGCGGCGCCTCGCTCGAGCACGTTCGCAAGATCACCGAGCTGCATCGCATTCCGGATCTGCTTCTCCTGGCCGACGTCGAGGTCTTCCCGCAGCTCCTCGTCCCCAAGTACTCGACCTGGTACGCCGAGTTCGCGCGGAACCGCATGGTCGTCGCCTACACCAAGCGATCGAAGCACGCCAACGAGATCAATCGCGACAACTGGACGGAGGTTCTGCGCCGCGGCGACGTCGAGGTAGGTCGCACCGACCCCGATCTCGCCCCGGTCGGCTATCGGACCCTCATCATGTTGAAGCTGGCCGAGCGCTTCTATAAGAAGCCGGGGCTAGCCAAATCGCTCATCTCGGCGGCGTCCGAGCGAAACATCCGACCCAATGCCGCCGAGCTCGCCGCGCTCCTCGCTGCGGGCGAGCTCGACTACATCTACGACTATCAATCCGTCGCCGAGTCGAATGGATTCTCGTACATCGCGCTGCCCGATGAGATCAACTTGGGCGACGCGCGGCGCGCCCGAGAGTATTCAACCGCGTCGGTACGAGTGCGCGGTCCGACGCGCGGGTCAGAAACCGAGTTCAAGGGCGAACCGATTCTCTACGGTTTGAGCGTGCCGCGGGAGGCGCCGCATCCCGACGCCGCGGCGCGATTTCTCGCCTACCTGACGTCGCCCGAGGTGATCAATCAATTGCGCGCCGCACACGTCGACATGCTCGATCATCCGGTCGTCGTCGGCACTGGTGCGCCGGCGGAGTTGCGATGACCGCCGTTCGGCGGTCCGTCGGCACAATCGTCGTCGCGCTGATCGCCTCGCTGTTCCTGCTGTTCATCGTCGCGCCGGTCGTGGGATTGGTGTCGTCCGGCGGCGCCCGCGGCCTCGCGACTCTCGCGTCGGACCGCGAGCTACTCGCGTCGCTGTGGCTCACGATCGCGACGGCGACGATCGCCACCGTGCTCGGCATGCTCGGTGGAACGCCGATCGCGTACCTCCTCGCGCGCCGCACGTTCCGGGGACGCGCGGTCGTCGCCGCGCTCATGGATCTACCGCTGGTGATTCCGCACCCCGTGGCCGGCATCGCGCTGCTGCTCGTGCTCGGACGCGCCAGCCCAATCGGCGCCGCGTTGTATCAGGCGGGCCTTCGCGTGGCCGGCTCGTCGACCGGCATCGTCTGCGCGATGCTCTTCGTTTCGGCGCCGCTGTACGTGAGCGCGGCGCGCGAGGCGTTCGCGCGCGTCGATGCGCGCTACGAATCGGTGGCGCGAACGCTCGGCGACGATGCCTGGCGGGCGTTTCGTCGCGTGACGCTGCCGTTGTCGGCGCGCGGGCTCACCGCGGCCGCCGTCGTGATGTGGGCGCGCGCGATCAGCGAGTTCGGCGCGATCGTCATTCTCACCTACAACCCGAAAGTGGTGAGCGTGTTGAGCTATGACCGATTCACGAGCTACGGGATGAGCGAGGCGCTTCCGGTGGCCGCGGTGCTGGTGCTGTTCGCGCTCGTTCCACTCGCCGCGCTGCGGGCGTTGCGCGCCGGCGAGCCGGTTGTGTCGAGCTGAACGCCCGGGCATGATCTCGCTCCAACACGTCAGCGCGCGCGCCGGTCGGTTCGAGCTGACCGACGTCTCCTTCGACGTACCGCAAGGCACGTATGGAATCGTCATCGGCCCGGCCGGCGCGGGAAAGACGACGCTGCTCGAGACGATCGCCGGCGTCGCGCGCGCGACGGCGGGACGCATCCTGCTCGGTGGGGAGGACATGACGGCGGAGCCGCCGGAGCGGCGGCGATTAGGAATCGTATATCAGCATGCGTATCTGTTCCCGCATCTCACGGTGCGGCAGAACGTGGAGTACGGCGCCGCGACGGGCGACGACGTCGACGACGTGAGCGCCCGGTTCGGCGTCGACGCCCTGGCCGGCCGGTCCGTCGAATCGTTGAGCGGCGGGGAGCGCCAGCTCGTCGCCATCGCGCGGGCGCTGGCGCGCCGGCCCGAGGTGCTCCTGCTCGACGAGCCGTTCAGCGCGCTCGACCCGCGCACGCGGAACGTCGTGCGCCGCGTGCTGCGAACGGTGTACTACGAACGCCGCTTCACCGTGCTCCAGGTGACGCACGATTTCTCCGAGGCCGGCCTGCTCGGCGACGTCGCGATCATGCTGGATCGGGGTCGCGTGGTGCAGCAGGGCGACCCGGCGGAGGTCTTCCGCAAGCCCGCGTCGGCGTACATCGCCGATTTTCTTGGCGCCGAGAACGTGTTCGCCGGTACGGCGCAGCCGATTCGATCCGAAGCGCCGGATTGGGTTGCCGGGCACGCCGATGATTTCGCGCAGTACGCCGTCGCGTTCACGACGGGCGCGCTCACGTTCTACGCGCTCGGCGACGTCGTTCCGGGTCCGACGCACGCGGTAATCCGCGCCGAGGAGATCTCGCTGTCGGCCGAGCCGGCGACGTCGTCGGTGCAGAATCAGTTTCGGGGCACGATCATCGAGATCGTGCCGGCGGGCGCGCTGTCGCGCGTGACGGTCGACGTGAGTGGTACGCCGATCGTTGCCGCGGTGACGGCGCGGTCCGTGCGCGAGCTCGGGTTGCGCGCCGGGGCCGAGGTGGTCGCGGGGTTCAAGGCGACGGCGGTGCACCTGTGTTGACACGCCGTATTTGTCGAACGGCTCAATCCACGTACCCACCGTCACACGCAGGATACGATCGCCGTGGCGGCGGCTGTCGCGGCAGCGGCCACGCAAGATGCCAACTCGAGGCAGGGGACGGTTGCGAGACTCGACTGCCCCGACGATCCAGACGATTGCGCGACCCAAGAGGATCGCGACGATGTTTGGTCGGCGTACGTCGCGCTTGACGCTGACATGGACGGCGTGCAATCGGATGAACAGGAGAGCTATGACGCCTGTACGGCGGCCAACAATTGTTACATCGAAGATCAGGCGAGGATACAGTCGTCTGCTTCTTCGACCCGTGATTCGGCTTCTCTCTGCAACGTTGACGTCTTTATGGAGGCTTGGATGCCCGACTTGCTATGGACCTGAGCGATAATCGCGACCGGCTTGCTCATAAGCGCTTTCGCGTACAGGCATTATGACGAGATCGGCCGGTTGATGGGCCTCGGGATGGGGATAGTCATCACCGGCCTGAGCGACCTAGCCCATCTTCGGGGAACGTTTCCCGGAACGATGATGGTCTATTCGGGACTTACGCTTCCTCTCATCTCACTTTATGCCAACGAACGAGAGCGCCGTCGTCGCGCAGCGCAACGACGAGGGGTTGGGCACGGCTCGTCAGCGTCTTAGCGGACCCTCTGCCCTACCATCACGCATGATAGTAGTCGTCTGAGCTTCTCGAAAACTCGGGTGGAGCAGTCCGCAACATCTGGCGGCGAAAGGCCTGCGTCATGCCGGGCCGTGGGGGGGCATCGACAGGCGATTCAGCCCTCGGTGGGCGCCGGAGGGCCCTGGAACGGAGACAGGCGGCAAACGGGACACGAACAATCCGAATGCTCGTCCAGAACGTACCTCTCTTCGGTAGCGCCGTAAATTCGCGCGACCAAGAATGCTTTTCGGCATCCAGAGCCAGGCGTATATTCTCTTTGACCACGGCCCACCCGAATCCTTTGGGAGGTTGATGATGAGCCAGAATCGCCGCGAATTCCTCGAGCGAGTCACGACCGGCGCGATGTTGGCGGCGGTGCCATTTTCACCCGACGCGTTGCGAGAGTTGGTCGCGCTTCCGTCCGCGCGCGGCAGGAGCGCCGAGGAGTTCGATCTCACGTGGGTGGACCGTGTCAAAGGGAAATACCGCGCGGTCTTCGACGTGCCGGAGATCGACAGCGGCTACGGCGTGTGGCGGGCGTCGATCTGGGGCAAACAGTACATGGAGATCCTCAAGGTTCCACCGACCGAGTTGACGCCCGTACTCGTCATGCGCCACCACGGCATCGCGCTCGCGATGCAGCAGTCGTTCTGGGACCAGTACGATGTCGCGAAGAGCAATCAGGTGACGCACCCGGTCACACAGCAGGGAACGGATCGCAATCCGGCGCTACTGTCTTCGAAGCGTGGCGAGGTGCCGCCGGATTTCGACGAGGTCGCCCTCGACCGATACATCTCGCGCGGCGGGATTGCGTTGGCGTGCAATCTCGCGTTCGACGACATGATCGAGCTCGTGACGAAGAAGGATGGCGGCTCGCCCGAGGCGGCGCGCAAGACCGCGCTGGCTGGTTTGGTGCCGGGCGTCATGCTCCAGGCGTCAGGCGTGTTCGCGGCGCTTCACGCGCAGGACGTGGGCTGCAAGTACCTGCGCGCGAGCTGATGAGTGAGCTGCGACGGGTCGGCTGCGGCCACCTGGGCGGGTCCGTACACCCAGGCTTTTTCGCGTTGATCGATCATCGCGCTTGGCGGTGATCTTTTCCAGCGCAACCAGCTTCTCACGCGGCCCGCCGAAATCCGCGGGCTCCTTTCCACCGATCGATCGCGGTGCGTAAAGCGACTATTCCGAGGCGATGTACATCAACGCTTCGGAGATCGATCGCACGCATGGCCAACGGGCAAATCCGCGCATCAACATTGGTCCCGCTAGCTGATCCAGGTCCCGACCGCCAAGCGCAGAAACATGACGACAGCCGCCGCGACGGCGAGCGCCGCCGCGGTGCACGACGCCCACTCGACCGCCACGAGCGCGCGAATCGCCGGCCGTCGGGTCGCGGCGTCGGCTCGCCGCTCCGCGAGCTCGCGATCGGCGATGCCCCATGCCCCGAAGGTACCAGCGAGAACGGCGGGCAATGCGAGCGGCCACCAGCGCATCGCCCATCTGGCGTGCGTCAGGCCGACGACGGCGAACGCCGCGATTACAAGAATGCTCACGCCAACGCACAGCACCAGGCCGGTGTCGCTCGCTCGTCGCGCGTAGAAGCGCCACAGCTCCGTCAGGTCCGAGTCGGCGCGCATCGGTTCGTCGCGAGGCACGAGTGCGTCGGGTGGCGTGGATGTCGTCCGCTTCATCGAACCTCCTCGTGCGCGGCGCTCGGCGGCCGTGCCGCCCCGAGGCCAATAAGGCGCAATTCGTCGTCGATCGCAACCGGCGACCGCGACCTTCACGAAATCGAGGCGCCGCGGTACGTTGGTGTATGATCAACCTCAAGGCCTCCGCACTCGTCCTTTGTTCGCTTGCCCTCGCGCTGCCGGTCGCGGCCCAGGTCGCGCCCGTAGTTCCGGCCACGAATGCCAAGGTCCGCGCCGCGCTCGACTTGATCAAAGCCGACAATGCCTGGACGATGCAGCAGCAGATCGAGCTGACGCAAATTCCGTCGCCGCCATTCAAAGAATCGACGCGGGCCGCCGAGTATAAGCGGCGGCTCGAGGCGCTCGGGCTTCGCAACGTTCGCATCGACTCGGTCGGCAACGTCATCGCCGAACGGCGCGGGGCCGGCGGAGGCCCGACGGTCGTGATCGCCGGACATCTCGACACCGTGTTTCCTGAAGGGACCGTGGTCACGGTCAAACACGACGGCACCAAACTTCGCGCCCCCGGCATCGGCGACGACGATCGCGGACTCGCCGTCGTTCTCGCGGTCGCCCGCGCGTTCGAGAAGACTGGTCTGCAGACGAATGGCACCGTGTACTTCGTGGGCGACGTCGGCGAGGAAGGGGCCGGCAATCTCCGCGGCATGCGCTACCTGTTCGGCAGCGAGCTCAAAGGGAAGATCGACTACTTCATCTCGGTCGACGACGCGGGACTCGGCATCGCCAGCCGCGCTGTCGGCAGCGACCGATATCGCGTGACGTACAAGGGCCCGGGCGGCCACAGCTACGGCGCGTTCGGGATTCCGAATCCGATCCACGCGCTCGGCCGCGCGATCGCCGGCATCGCGGACATTCAGGTCCCGACGACGCCCAAGACCACGTTCAACGTCGGCGTGATTCGAGGCGGCACGTCCGTCAACTCGATCGCCGGCGAGGCGTCCATGGACATCGACATGCGGTCGGAGGACGCGAAGTCCCTTGCCACGGTCGACGCGCAGATCCAGCGCATTCTTCGCGCGGCCCTCGCCGCCGAAAACGCACGGTGGAAAGGCTCCCGCGCGGCGGCCGCGCAGCTCACGCTGCGTATCGATACGATCGGCATTCGTCCAACCGGCGCGCAGGCCGACAATGCACCGATCATTCAGACCGCGCTCGGCGCGGCGAAGGCGCTCGGCTTCACCTCGTCGACCAGCGCGTCGAGCACCGACGCGAACATCCCGATCAGTCTTGGCATTCCGGCCATGCGGATCGGCGGCGGCGGAGACGGACAGGGCGCGCATTCGCTCGGCGAGTGGTACGATGATGGACCAAACGGGTATCTCGGGCCGCAATGGGCCGCGCTGATCGTCGCCGCGCTGGCGGGCGTGCATCAATGAGATCGACGATGCGACTCCTCGTCCTCGTGCCGACAGCGCTCATACTCGCGACGACGGCGGCAGCGCAGCAGCAACCAGCGTCGACGACCTTCCACCAACTCGGCCACGCGATCCTGCGCGAGCTGATCGAGACGAACACGACCGGATCGAGCGGAAATACCACGATCGCCGCCGGCCAGCTCGCGACGCGTTTCCGCGATGCGGGGTTTCCCGAAGCCGACGTTCAGGTGGTGGGACCGACGCCCAAGAACCTCAATCTCGTCGTGCGGTATCGCGGCACCGGAGCACGCAAGCCGATTCTTCTCCTGGCCCATCTCGACGTGGTCGAGGCGAAGCGCGAAGACTGGACGTACGATCCGTTCCGTCTCACGGAGCACGACGGCTACTTCTACGGACGCGGGACGCAGGACCAGAAGGGCGGAGCGACAGCGCTTGTGACGACGCTGCTGCGGCTGAAGCAAGAACACGTCGTCCCCGATCGCGATCTCATCCTCGCGCTCACCGCCGGCGAAGAGGGAGGCATGCCGTACAACGGTGTCGAGTGGCTGATCAAGAACAAGCGCGATCTGATCGACGCCGAGTACGCGATCAACGTCGACGCCGGCGGCGGCGAGATGGAGAACGGCAAGCACACGTTGTTCGACGTGCAGGCGGCCGAGAAGGTCTATCATTCGGTCGCGCTCACGGTAAGGAACCCCGGCGGCCACAGCTCGCTGCCGCGCAAGGACAACGCGATCTACACGCTCGCCAAGGCGCTCGACCGTCTGGCCGGGTACGATTTCCCCGCGAAACCGAACGACGTGGTCAAGGCATATTTCTCGAAGGCGGCCGTGGCGGCGAGTCCGGCGATCGCGACAGACATGCGCAAGGTGGCCAACGGCACCGCAGATGCGCCGACGATCTCGAGATTGAGCCGGACGCCGCTCTACAACGCGCTCCTACGCACGACGTGCGTCGCGACGATGCTCGAGGGCGGCCACGCACCGAACGCGCTGCCGCAGAGCGCGAAGGCGACGGTGAACTGCCGGATGCTTCCCGGTGAGGAGGCCGCCGCCGTCGAAAAGATGCTCGTGCGGGTCATCAACGACACATCGGTGCATCTCACGCCGATCGACACCGCGGTCCCGAGCCCGGCGTCGCCGCTCCGGCCCGACGTATTCAACGCGGTCGAGTCGTCGGTGAAGGCGATCTGGGGGAATGTGCCGATTGTACCGATCATGGAGGCCGGCGCAACCGACGGGCTCTACTTGCGGAACGCGGGGCTTCCCGTCTATGGCCTCAACGGCCTGTTCATCCCGATCGACGACGTCCGTGCGCATGGCAAGGATGAGAGGATTCTCATCACGTCGTTCGACCAATCGCTCGACTTCACTTACGATCTGTTGAAGCGGATCACGCGCTGAGCGGGGGAACGGGGAGCGGGCCGGCTCGGGCTTCAGTCAGTTCAGGTAAACCGTTGCCGCGGAATCCACGGAGTAAACGGACTGCCACGGAATGACTCCGTAGCCGATTTGCCTCCGACGCGCGGGCAGGCATCAACGGCTAAATGGGGTCAGACTCTATTTCGCCCCACCGGTTTCAGAGGTCGACTCACTACTCGCGGTCATAACCCGCCGTCAACAATTCGAAATGGAGCACCCGATGTCCGACGATGATCTCCGCGCCGAGCTCGAGCGGCTGCGCAAAGAGAATGAATCGCTCAAGAAAGGCGCCGCGAAGGGCGTTTCGATGAAGGTGAGCGAGAAGGGCGGCCTGTCCGTCTATGGCCTGGGCAGATTTCCCATCACGCTCTACCAGGAACAGTGGACCAAGCTCCTGGACATGTCGGACGAGATCCGCACGTTCATCGCGGCGCACCAAGGGGAGCTCAAGAAGAAGCCCTGACCGGAGGCGCTACGACGGCGCTTCCCACCGCGCCGTCTCCGCCGATCTGAACAACGCGTCGATCACGGACATGTTGCCGAGCGCGTCCTCGAGACGCACCGGCACCTGACCCACGCCGCGGATCGCGTCCGAAAATCGATCGCCCTGCAGCGTGTACTGATCCACCGCCGGCAACTCGATCGTCACGCGGCTCCGACCGGCGAGGTCGCCGCCCTCGTCGACGTGGATGCGACACGCCGAGTCGGGCGGCGCGTTGAACGGAATCTCGACCTCGATCCGCGCCCGCGTGCCGAAGATCTGCATCCGCTGATACGGAACGAGCTGTCCAGAACAGGTGAAGCTCGCCTGGCCGGCTGTGAAGCGCAGCAATCCCGACACCAAACGATCGACCCGCATGTCCGGATCGCGCTCGACCTGCGCGATCACCTCGAGCGGCTCGGCGTCGAACAACCAGCGCGAGAGCATGATCGGATAGCAGCCAATGTCCATCAATGCGCCGCCGCCGAACTCCGGGCGACTTCGGATGTCGCCCGGGTCGCGACGATAGTAGCTGAAGTGCCCGACCACGAGACGCAGGTCGCCGATGCGGCCGGCGTCGATCAGCTCGCGCACCGCGGTCCACTGCGGATGCGTGCGCACCATGAACGCCTCGCCGATCTGCACGCCGGTCCGGTCGCGCGCGGCGAGCAGTGCGCGCGCTTCGGCGGCAGAGAGCGCGATCGGCTTCTCGCACAGCACATGCTTGCCCGCTTCGGCGGCGCGGATCGACCACGGAACGTGCAGATGGTTGGGCAGCGGGTTGTATATCGCCTCGACGTCCGGATCGGCGAGCAGCTCCTCATATGAACCGTAGGCGCGCGCGATGCCGAGCGCGCCGGCGGCGGCGCGTGCCTTCGCCAGATCGCGTGATGCGATTGCCACGACGCGTGACGACCGGCCCCGCTGCATGGCGGGAATGACTTTGTGCAGCGCGATGTTCGCCGCGCCGAGCACGCCCCATCGAACCGGCGAGTCGGCCATCACCGCTGCTTGACCGCGACGCCGGCCTGGCCGAGCGCTTCGGCGCGAACGATGATCCCTGCGCGAGTGACGTACAAGCCACGCACGGCGACGGAGTCAACCGTCGCGCTCAGCGTGAGCGCATCGCCGATCTTCCGATTCAGCCCATTGAGGAGGAGTTTCTTTCCCGCCTCCAGCGCGTCGGTCACCGGCACGTGCGCCTTCTCGCGGAAGGTCCCTCGCAACGCGTCCGACCGCAGCCATGAGTACGTGTTGATGAGTTGGCTGTCCGTCTCGAGGTCGTAGTCGAGATCGGGTACGGCGATCTCGCGCCGCCGCGGGTGATACTCTGGCGTGCCGATGAACCGCAGCGTCCCGTGGGCGTCGCCGGTGAAATTCACCGTCAGCGCCAAGCGTCCCTTCGACGCCGGCGTCACCCGTACCGACTCGAGCCGGACCGTGCGCCCGCCCTCGGTCACGCTCTTGTTGGTGAGCGCCAGACCGACGGCGAGCGACGCCGTTTCGTAATCGACAATTCCGTCGAGATCGATGTGAAATCCATTCGCCGTCGTGTCGTGCGCGAGCGGCGGCAGCGGGGGCGTGTCGACGTGCGGCTCCTCGGGTGAGGTCACGATGCGTGGACGGGCGTCGAGCGTCACGGGGACGGTGAGTACGTGACCGTGCCCGCTCGTCCGTCCCATGCTCAACCGTTCTGGGCCGAGCAGCAGCCACACGCCCTCGGTCAGCCGAATCGGTCGCGAGAGAAGCGACCACCATTGCGTAAAGCGCCCTTGCAGGTTGACGTCCGCGATCTTGCGATCGATGTCGGCGAGGTGGGAGGCGATTCCGCTTCGCGCCGCCTCGACCACGCGCCCGGTGACGTCGTGGTGCAGGATGCTGACGTCGCAATGGTCACGCGGCTCGGTCGACGCCGGCTCGACACGCACCAGCCGCGCGTGCGATGCGAGGTGCCAATCGTTGGTCAGCGTGAGCGGCGTCGCGAGCTCGACGACGATGCGCGGTCGCTCGTCGCCCTTGCCACAGCCGGCGCCGATCGTCGGCCCCACGATCGGCTTGTAGAAGCCGCGCGCCGTGTATGCCAGTGTCGCTCGCAAGTGCAACTGGCTACCTGACGCGAAGGCCGTGAATGGACCGCGGTCCGCCTCGAACGCATAATGGCGGTGGCTGTCGTTGCCGACCATGCGCACGCTGTCCATCGAGCCGAAAGTCGCGGGCACGACTCGCTCGACGACGCGCAACACCGCCGTGAAATCGTAGTCGAGCGGCACGCTGAACCTCGACCGCTCGGCGGGCGGCGGCGGAGGCGCCGCCTCGTCGACGATGTTGGACGTGACGGTCGTCGTCTCGCGGCGACAGGACGACAGGGCGACGACCGCGCCGCAGATGACTGCCGCCACCGAGCGGGAGAATCTGGCGGACACGGAGGGCTCACGAATGGGGCATGAAGCAACGGGCACAACGGGCGTGGACAGGCCGCTAATCAACCGGCCAATGACGTCGCGCGCCAGGGGCGCGGGGAAGCTGGCCCAACGTCGTCAGCCGAACACGTCGCGCGCGTGCTCGACGCCGGCCACCAGCGCGTCGACATCGGCCTCGGTGTTATAGATGTAGAACGACGCCCGCGCCGTCGCCGGAACCTCGAGACGCCGCATCAGCGGCTGCGCGCAGTGATGGCCGGCGCGGATGCACACGCCGGCCTCGTCGAGAATCGTCGCCAAGTCGTGCGGGTGGATGTCGCCCACCGTGAAGCTCACGACTCCGCTGCGCTGCGCCGGCGTGGGTCCGTAGACGCGAACGCCGGGAATGGCGCACAGGCGCTCCGTGGCAAGCGCCGTGATCGCCTGTTCGTGCTCGCGCACATTCGCCATGCCGAGGCGGCCGAGGTACCCGCACGCGGCCGCGAGGCCGACGGCGTCGCCCACGTTCGGCGTGCCGGCCTCGAACTTGTGCGGCAGCACGTTCCACGTGGTGCGCTCGTCGCCGACGTACTCGATCATGTCGCCGCCCGTCTGATAGGGCGGCATCGCCTCGAGGAGCTCGCGCCGGCCGACGAGGACGCCACAACCCATCGGCCCGAGCATCTTGTGTCCGCTGAACGCGTAGAAGTCGATGTCGAGCGCATCGACATCGAGGGGCAGATGCGGCGCCGCCTGCGCGCCGTCGCACACCACCACCGCGCTCACGCGCCGCGCGATCGCGCTCAACTCGGCCACGGGATTGATCGTGCCCAGCGCGTTCGACACGTGGGCGAACGCGACGACCTTGGTTCGCGGCCCGACGAGCGACGCCAAATGGTCGAGGTCGATCCTGCCGTCGGCCGTCAGGCCACAGATGCGCAGGGCGGCGCGCTTCTCGGTCGCCAGTTGCTGCCACGGGACGAAGTTGGCGTGGTGCTCGAGGCCCGTGACGACGATCTCGTCGCCGGCGCCGACGTTGGCGCGACCCCACGCGCCGGCGACGAGGTTCAGCGACTCTGTCGTGCCGCGCGTGAAGATCAATCGTGATGCGTCGGCCACGCCGATGAAGCGCGCGATGTCTTCGCGCGCCTGATGATAGCGCTCGGTCGCGCGTGCGGACAACGCGTACGCTCCGCGGTGCGGATTGGCGTTGTCGTGCGTGTAGTAGTACATCATCGCGTCGAGCACGGCGCGCGGCTTTTGTGACGTGGCCGCGGAATCCAGGTAGTGCAGATCGGGATTCGCGGCGAGCAAGGGAAAGTCGGCCCGGTTCACGACGGCGCTCGTCGATTCCACGCGTGTGCTCATGCGCCCTCCAGCGGCGGAGGCTCCGGCCCCTCGCGTTCCGTCGATACTTCGGTCTCGTTGGATTCGAGCGCCGAGTGCAGCGCGTGCCACGCCAGGCTCGCGCATTTCACGCGCAGTGGGAAGCGCGACACGCCGCCGAGCGCACGGAGCGGTCCCAGCGACTGCTGCTCGGATTCCGGAAGCGTCCCCGTCACGAGCTGATGAAACCGCTCGAACAGATCTTCGGCTTCAGCGCGAGACTTTCCTTTGACGGCGGCGGTCATCAACGAGGCGGACGCCTTGGAGATCGCGCAGCCTTGTCCCTTGAAGCTCACGTCGGTGATCGACTCATTGTCGATCTTGACCCACAGCGTCAGCGAGTCGCCGCACAGCGGATTTCGCCCCTCGATCGTGCGATCGGCATTTGGCATCTCGCGGAAGTTGCGCGGCTTCCGGTTGTGCTCGAGGATGAGCTCCTGATAGAGCGCCTCGCTCGGGCTGCTCACACGAATCGCTCCAACGTCATCTTCTCGAGCCCCTCGCGGACTTCGTCGACCTCGATCGTCTCCAGCACGCCGGCGGCGAACGCGTAGGTCAACAGGCGCCGCGCGAGCGCCGCGTCGATGCCGCGGCTCTCGAGATAAAAGAGCGCGGTCCGGTCGATCTGACCCACGGTGGCGCCGTGCGTACACTTGACGTCGTCGGCGAAGATCTCGAGCTGCGGCTTCGTGTCGACCTGCGCGGTTGGCGAGAGCAGCAGGTTGTTGTTCGTTTGCTTGCCGTCGGTCTTCTGCGCGATCGGATGGACGTAAACCTTGCCGTTGAACACGCCATGCGAGCGTCCGTCGAGCACGCCCTTGTACAGCTCGCGGCTGAAGCAGTTCGGCTGCGCGTGGATGATCTGCGTCTGATGATCGCAGTGCTGCTCTCCATCGGCCATGTAGAGGCCGTTGAGCGTCGCGCCGCAGCCTTCACCGTCGAGCGTCGTGTAGATGTTGGTGCGCGACAGCGCAGCGCCGGTGGCGAGGGAGAACGACACGTAATGGCTGTCGCGCGCCTGACTCGCCTCGATCGTTCCGACGTGAAATGCGCGCGCCCCTTCGCGCTGCAGCTTGTAATGCCGCAGCGTCGCGCCCTCGCCGACCGAGACCTCGGTGACCGCGTTGGTCAGGTACGTCGCGTCGGTGGTCGACACGAAGCTCTCGATCACCGTCGCCTTGGCGTGCCGGCCGACGAGGATGAGGTTCCGCGGGTGCATCATTCCCTTGGCCGCCGTGGCGTCCGTGACAAAGAGCAGGTGAATCGGGCGATCGACCTCGGTGTCCTTGGCGATCTGGACGACTGCGCCGTCGAGCATGAACGCCGTGTTGAGCGCGGTGAAGGCCTGGTTGTCGTAGCTCGCGATCTTGCCGACTCGGTCGACGACGTCCGGCGCCTTGGTCCACGCACTCGCCAAGTCCCACACCTTCACTCCGTTCGGCAGCTTGCCGATGTCCGAGAGCTCAGGCGCGAAGCGGCCGTTGACGAACACCATCGTGTACCAGCCTGTCGAACCGAACGTGAACGGCGCAAGCTCGTCGCGGGGCACGTCCCCGCTCTTGGCGGCGAGGAAGACGTACTCCTGATCGGCGATCGGCGAGACGCCGGTATAATGCCAGTCCTCGTTCTTGGTGGTCGGGAAGCCGAGCGTGCCGAAGCGCTCGAAGGCGGCGCGTCGCATCGAGTGCACCCATGCCGGCGCGGACGCGTCGGACGTCAGCTCCTCGAATGCTTCGACGAACGGTTCCGCCGCGCTCCCGGCCATGACGGACGTGCTCACGCCGCGCCCGCCGGAAGCGGCGACGCCCCGCTCGTCACCCAGTCGTAACCCTTGTCCTCGAGCTCGAGCGCCAATTCCTTGCCGCCCGACGTCGCGATGCGGCCGTTCACCAGCACGTGTACGAAGTCGGGCACGATGTAATTGAGCAAACGCTGATAGTGCGTCACGACGATCGTCGCGTTGTCGGGACGCTTGAGCTTGTTGACGCCGTCGGCGACGATCCGCAGCGCGTCGATGTCGAGCCCGGAATCGGTCTCGTCCAGAATGGCCAGCCGCGGCTCGAGCACCGCCATCTGCAGTATCTCGTTACGCTTTTTTTCGCCGCCGGAAAATCCCTGGTTCACCGACCGGTTGAGCATCGACGCGTCCATGTCGACGAGCGCGAGCTTCTCCTCCATGAGATCGGCGAACTCGAGCGGGTCGACCTCCTCCTCGCCGCGCGCCTTGCGAACTTCGTTGTACGCCGCGCGCAGGAAATACGCGTTCGACACGCCGGGAATCTCCACCGGATACTGGAACGCGAGAAAGATCCCGCCCTGTGCCCGCTCCTCGGGCGGCATCGCGAGCAGGTCCCTGCCGTCGTACGTCACCGATCCGCCCGTGACCTCATACGCGGGATTGCCGGCCAGCACCTGCGCCAGGGTGCTCTTGCCGGATCCGTTGGGGCCCATCACGGCGTGAATCTCCCCGGCGCTCACCGTGAGATCGATGCCCTTGAGAATTTCTTTATCGCCGACGGCGGCGTGCAGGTCTTTGATTTCGATTAATGGCATGTGGCGTAGGGTCGTGCGGTTATCCGACGCTTCCTTCCAACGTGATGCCGAGCAGCGCCTGCGCCTCCAGCGCGAACTCCATCGGCAGCTCCTTGAACACTTCCTTGCAGAATCCGCTCACGATCATCGACACCGCCTGTTCGGCCGACAGCCCGCGCGCCTTGAGGTAGAAGATCTGATCCTCGCCGATCTTCGAGGTCGACGCCTCGTGCTCGACGATGGCGCTGTTGTTGCCGACCTCGATGTACGGAAAGGTGTGCGCGCCGCAGCGGTTGCCGACGAGCATCGAGTCGCACTGCGTGTAGTTGCGCGCGCCTGTCGCCTTCGGCAACACCTGCACGCGGCCGCGATACGAGTTGTTGCCTTCGCCCGCCGAGATGCCCTTCGAGACGATCGTCGACTTGGTGTTGCGCCCGATGTGGATCATCTTCGTGCCCGTGTCGGCCTGCTGCCTGTTGTTGACCACGGCCACGCTGTAAAACTCGCCGACCGAGTTGTCGCCCTGCAGGATCACGCTCGGGTACTTCCAGGTGATCGCCGATCCGGTCTCGACCTGCGTCCAGGAGATCTTCGCGTTCTCGGCGGCCTTGCCGCGCTTCGTCACGAAATTATAAATGCCGCCGCGTCCTTCCTTGTCGCCGGCGTACCAATTCTGCACGGTCGAGTACTTGATCGTAGCGCCCTTGAGCGCGACGAGCTCGACGACCGCCGCGTGCAACTGATTGGTGCTTCGCTTGGGCGCCGTGCATCCCTCGAGGTAGCTGACGTACGAGCCCTCGTCGGCGATGATGAGCGTTCTCTCGAACTGCCCGGTATCGGCCGAGTTGATGCGGAAGTACGTCGAGAGCTCGATTGGGCAGCGCACGCCCTTGGGGACGTAGACGAACGAGCCGTCGGAAAACACCGCGCTGTTGAGCGCGGCGAAGAAGTTGTCGCTGTAGGGCACCACGGAGCCGAGGTATTTCTCGACCAGCGCCGGATGCTCGCGCAGCGCCTCGCCCAGCGAGCAGAAGATGATGCCGTGCTTGGCCAGCTCGTCCCGCATCGTCGTGCCCACCGACACGGAATCGAAGATCGCGTCGACGGCGACGCCGGCGAGCATCTTTTGCTCGTACAGCGGAATGCCGAGCTTCGCGTAGGTCTTGAGCAGCTCTGGGTCGACGTCGTCGATGCTGCCGAGCGGCGTTTTGGTCTTGGGCGCCGAGTAGTAGCTCGTGGCCTGGTAGTCGATCGGGCCGTAGGTGACGTTGGGCCAGTGCGGTTCCTTCATCGACAACCAGCGTCGATAGGCCTTGAGCCGCCACTCGAGCATGAAGGCGGGCTCGCTCTTCTTGGCCGAGATGGCGCGAACGACGTTTTCGTTGAGTCCGGCAGGCATGGTGTCCGACTCGATGTCGGTCACGAATCCGTGCTGGTACTCTCGGCTGATCAGGGTCTCGATCGAACTGCTCATTGGTGCTCCAACGGGTTGGACCGCGTACGTTCCGTGTGCCGGACGTCAAACTCCGGGAGGCGAACACCATTCCCGGAGCGCGCGGCGCAACTCGTTTTCGGTGAATCGTTTGCGGACTCGTCGGCCGCGCGTGCACGGCGAGTCGCCGCCGTAAATTCAGGCGGGGTCAGCTAACCAGATAAAATTAGTCGGGTTTAGGCCGCCGGGGCTAGTGGTCGGCCCTCGCGAGGTTGGGTCAGCGGCGACGAGCCGGCTACGTCAATCGGGCGATGGTATCGCGCAACAGCGACGCCGCAAGCTCCACCTTATACCCGTTCTTCGACAGCGGCCTCGCGTCGTACAGCGCGCGCTCGGCCAACGTCGCGATCGTGTCCTCATCGAGCCCGCCGGACGCCACGTCCTCCTCGATCGACGTGTTCACCCGCCATGGCCGCGGCGCGACGCCGCCGAGCACGATTCGCACGTCACCATTCGGTCGCTTGCACCCGGCCACGCTCACCAACGCGAAATCCCAAGCGTCACGCTGCATCAGCTTGTGATAGTGCTGTACCCCGCCGCGCGCCGCGACCGGAAGGACGATCGCCGACACGAACTCCCCGGAGGCGAGCAGGGTCTCCTGGTCCAGCCGCTGGCTCGGCAGCGCATAGAATTCACCGATCGGCACCAGTCGTTGTCCGGTGAGCGACGCAACCTCCACGACCGCGTCGAGCGCCGCGAGCGCGACCGCCGGATCCGACGGATGCACGATGTGACACGGCCCGTTGTCGAGAATCGCCAGGTACTGATTCTCGCCGTCTACCGCCGGGCAGGACGTGCCGCCGTTCTTGAGACACGAGATGCCGCGCCGAAAATACCAGCACCGCGGCCGCTGACAGAGATTCCCGCCGATCGTCCCCATGTGGCGCAGCGCGGGCGTCGCCACCACGTCGCACGCCTGCGCGAGCACGGAGAACCCCGCGTGGATCGACGCGTCGCGCGCGATGTCGGCGATGCGCGTCTGCGCGCCGATTCGAACGCTTCCGTCGTCGAGCGCGCGAATGCCGGCGCCATCGGGAATCGTCCGTAAGTCGATGAGCGCTGCCGGGTGACTGATCTCCTCGGCGATGGCGACGAGCAGGTCCGTGCCGCCGCCAAGAGGCATTGCTCCCGGTTCGCCGAGTCGCTGGAGCGCGTCGTCGACTGAGGCCGCGCGCTGGTAACGGAAGGGATGAGTCACCGCAGTAAGAAAGGGCCGTTCCGGAGATTCGGCGAGCCCTCTTGATCCAAGAGCACAAAAAAGCGGGACCCGAAGGTCCCGGCGTTTCGTATCACATCCCGCTTACATGCGCGCGGTCAGCGGCCCTTTTCCCCGGCGTTCGGAGCAACGTCGCCCGAGCCCTTGCCGTGCCAGGTCACGTCCGTCGGGTGCTTGTATGTCTGCTTGTGGATGTACGTGACGACGACGATGCACAGCGCGGTGAGGAGGAGGATGAACGTGGCGACTCCCCACCCGCCGTTGGTATCCGCCTTGACGTAGCGGTCGACATGATTGGCCATGGACCGGAATGTAATTGAGATCGGAACGAGCGCAAAAGGGTAGAGAAGGCCGTAGAAGCCGGTAGACGCCGGAACCGCCGGCGTCCGGATTCCGTAAAACTTGGGTGAATGAAGAACCTTTCGCGGGGCGTGTGCTGTCTCAAGGTATGAGCGGGGCGTAATTTGATGCGTTCCGCAGCTTCCGCGTGCATGACGTGACCGTTCTTCGAGACGAGCTCCAGCGTACCTTGGGCGATTCCTACACCGTCGAGCGGGAGCTCGGCGGCGGAGGCATGTCGTCGGTGTTCGTCGCGCGCGACAACTCCCTTGGACGCAGCGTCGTCGTGAAGGTGCTGCCGTACGAGCTCGCCGCCACCGTGTCCGTGGACCGGTTCAAGCGTGAGATAATGCTGTCGGCGGCGCTTCAGCACCCGCACATCGTTCCGGTGCTGAGCGCCGGCGAAACCGATGGGCTGCCGTTCTTCATCATGCCCTTCGTCGACGGCGAGTCGCTGCGCACGCGACTGTCGCGCGGACCGTTGTCGGTGCGCGAGGCCGTCAGCATCCTCAAGGACGTCGCGCGCGCGCTGCAATACGCGCACGGCCGCGGCATCATCCATCGCGACATCAAGCCGGACAACATCCTCCTCTCCGCGGGCTCGGCGACGGTCACCGACTTCGGTGTTGCCAAGGCGCTGTCGGCGTCGCGCGAAG
>Ga0157370_10000312_pt1 | contig 60931 bp, 92 predicted proteins | sample C35metaG_FD_113463 | JGI IMG/M metagenome (GOLD analysis project Ga0157370, IMG submission 113463) | Corn rhizosphere microbial communities from Kellogg Biological Station, Michigan, USA - C3-5 metaG | ecosystem: Host-associated > Plants > Roots > Rhizosphere > Soil | place: USA: Michigan...
ACCAGCATATAATTGACAACTTTTTTCTCTTTTCCGCTTTTCTCGTCCACTGAAAAGTAAACCACTTTGGCTTTAAACCACTTTTCTCCGTCTTCATAAGAAAACAAATCGGCCAGACGCATTCTAGTTATGGATGTCACACTGAAATCACTTGCACCTGTTACAATCTGACGATATGCACGTGCCTCTGATTCCGTATAAGAGACAGCATCGAAAAGATATGCCTCATTGATTGTTTTGAGGTTTCCTGCCTCGTCTTCCTTTTGGTAACGGTTTTTAACTAAATACCAAGATGCCATGTTTTGTTTGTTTTGAAGTGAATAAAAATTAAAATTTGCTATGCCGTATTGCGCTATACGTCGAACAGAGTAGCTTGGTTTTTGAGAAGAACTGCGCTTTTTACATTCTTCTTAGCCAGGTCGAAATAAGATTCTTTCAACTCAAACCCAATTCCTTTTCTACCCATTTGAACAGCCTTGAAAACCTCACTTCCAATACCCATAAATGGGGTAAGTATCGTATCTCCTTTGTTGCTGTATAAGTGGATTAATCTTTCAATCGTATCCAGCTGCAAGGGGGCAATGTGCTTTTCATCATTTTGATCGCGGCCGTCTCTGTATCCTTGAAGCGTTTTCCCATAATTAATATCCATCCAAACCGGAGATGCATATTTTTGCCATAAATCAACTGGTAGATCGGTATTGGTCACTGGGTTTGATCGGTCGCCATCCTTTCTGAATATCATGACATAATCAGGTATTCCTACACGGCTCATTGTACTGTCCTTTTTTACCTGCTTATGAAGTAGTCCAAGTGCCTTTGTTCTTTGCATTTCAACGACAGGGTCTTTCCAAATCGTAACCCTTGAATGGTAAATAAATCCAGCACTTTCGAAGGATTCCCGGATCATGCCGGAAAAGTCTCGCAGGCCTATAAAACCTTCCTTCCCTTTTTGAATTGGAATATCCATGCAGTGTACTGCTACATTTCTACCCTGCATCAAAACCCTGTAAAGCTGTTCAACCAAGAATGAGAATTGAAGTAGAAACTCTTTGTAATCCTTAGAATTGCCCATATCCTCAACATGGTTGCTATATGTGTATAATTCAGCAAAAGGAGGAGAGAATACAGACAGGCCAACACTTTCACTTTTGACAGACTCAATTAATTGTACACAATCACCTCTTTTAATCGTATACCACTCGTTTGACTCTTCAATGACATCATAATTCGCATATTGAATAATATCGCCATTCATGTCGCTATTTACAGCATCACTCATTTCCTTTTGCATGATTTCAAACTGTTTTTGTTTAGTGTTGATGGATTGAACTACATTGGCCATTGTATCCGTAGTAATCAAATAAATATTAACAGGCCTTATTTGTCCAAATCGGTAGGATCTCCTCATTGCCTGGTAAAGAGCTTCGAAGCTAAAATCAAGTGACGCAAATATTTGATTTGCACAGTTTTGATAATTCATTCCGAATGACGCAACCTTCGTTTTTGTAATCAGGATACGAAATTCATTTTCCGCAAAACCTAGTAAATGCTTTTCCTTCCACTCATTACTATCAGCCCCTTTGACTTCAATAGCTTCCGGTAATAATTTTCTAAGTAGATCACCTTCCTCATTATGCTTAATCCAGATAATGAAACTTTCTTCCGGCTTCGAATTGATGATATCAACAACCTGATCGATTCTTTCTATTTTGGTCAATCTTAGTTCGTTATTGAAATTGGTTGCCGATATCGCAGTATTATTAAACAATCGTCCGTTATCCCTTTTAGGGGTAATAATCTTTTTCTCAATCAAGTTGAGGCTCGGCAAATCATAACCTTCCATTGGGAATCCAATATCTGACGGATTATTAAGCATGATAGCCCATGACGCAACAAACCGATAGAATAACTTAGTTGCGTGACCTTTTAATCTCCATTTTGCAGTCTCTCCACCATCATGAACAAAGTACATGGCAAGCATTTCATTTCTTGACATCACATCTAAAAACTCACTGTGATTACCAAGTTCCATAGGATCATTGGGCGATGGTGTCGCCGTACAAGCTAATTTATATGGAGTGTCCTTGAATTTTTCAATAATCAACTTCTTTGTAGCTCCTTCGTAGTTTTTTAGGATACTTGACTCATCAAGGATAATCCCAGAATAGATAGAGCAATCAATATTGTCAATCTGCTCGTAATTATTAATGTGAATATCGCTGATGTCAATTCCAAACTTGAAGGCCTCTTTAATAGTTTGAGCCTTTACTGCCAGCGGTGCAAGGATTAGAACAGGAAGCCCAGTACGCTTTCTGACCTGATCAGCCCAAGAAAGCTGCTGTATTGTTTTTCCAAGTCCACAGTCTTCAAAAAATGCATACTTTCCAGCCTTCAAAGCTCGTTGGACGCAGAATTTCTGAAACGGGAATAAGCTACTATTTAATTCATTTTGATCAACATCGAATCCTGAAAAAACAACGGATCTTTGCTTGGATTTAAGGCATTCAATATACGCCTCCTTTCGGTCGAGGATAAGGGTATCCGACATGTTTAATTTGTTGATGAAGTGAACGTAAAATTTAATTCAGGTAAACTTGATACCCTTTCCATCGGGTTTTATTGTCGTTGTAAATGGGAAGTCATCCGGTTTGAGTGCCGCCATTATTTTCTGAATCGTTTTAGATCCGGAGAATAAAACATGCTTTACTCCTGCGATTGAAATTTGCAGATGCGTGCAAACCGGATTCTTTCCGTTGAACTTGGATGGTTCGTTTTTAAAACCATGTATTGAAATAAGGACGTTGAGTACATCACTCATTTGAACTTTGTTTCCTTCCATTCTGGCTGTTTCAACCTGAACATTGAGGTCTTTGAATGATCTTACTTCTTTCATGAGAGGGTAATTTTAATTTTTTGAGTAAATTTTTACAATCAGCATGCTTAGCCCATCCTTCATATGCTGCAATTGATGAGCGACCTTTTCTTTTTGCTATCGCCCTGGCAAAATTCTTTTTAATGGACTTTCGAAGCTTTGTGTATTCATGCCGGTATACATACCCCAGGAAATCTATACCTCTTTTGTCTACCGGGAATATTTGATAATTGTCCTTTACTGTTAAATGCAGTTCTATATCCAGGTAAAGTCTGATGTCGGAAAGAACCTGATGCAGATAAGGCTTTGACTCGGACAAAACAACCATATCATCACAGTACCGGAAATAATACTTAACCTTTAATTGCTCCTTTATCCAATGATCAAAATAAGTCATGTAAAGATTCGCAAGTAACTGGCTGAGGTAATTCCAATCGGTAGACCTTCGGCGCTGTCAATGATCGAATCTAGCAGCGTTAACAGGTCATTATCTTTGATTTTAAACCGGATAATCTTTTTGATAATCTCATGATCAATACTTGGATAAAACTTTCGAACATCAATTTTAAGACAGTACTCAGTTCCTTCAACATCTGACCGTAAGGTTTCCTTGATCTTTTCACCAGCGTAATGAACACCGCGTCCTTTAATGCAACTGTACGTATCTGATGTAAAAAGTGGCACCCATATTGGTTCAAGTATATTCATTATTGCATGGTGGACGATACGGTCCGGAAAATAGGGTAACCGGTATATCTCCCGACGCTTCGGTTCAAAAATCGTGAACGTTTTGTATGCTGAGGTAATGAATGTTTTACTGGTCAACATTTCATGCAACGAATTGATATTCTCTTCCCGGTTTTTCAAGTGATCCTGAACGCCTTTTTGATGCGATTTACTTCTGCTTGCATTTTGGTCAGCTACTGTTAAGTTTTCGATGCTGCATATTTTAGAATAAAGATTATTATGTCGTTTCATAGCCTATGTTTTTCGAGTCATCTTCGCTTTCGCTACCAAAGCCCCTTAAAAAGTAGAAAGGTCATTTTTTGCCATGTTGGCAAGGTCTGCGCTGCCAAAAGATTTTTATTGACATATGTGGGCCTCGACGTTCGATTTCGAGTTGTCGTTGTTGCAATCGTTAAACGAAAAACTGGAACTACCTGCGGTCAGCAGCGCACAACCTTAATTTTTTATTCGGTCTGAACTATCTCGTAAAGATCTAGGAACTGTTTCCCGGCATATGCCGCAGTCTTTTCATCCTTGAAAGTTCGGCGGGCCCCGACGAACGAACTCGAGCAGTCGCGGCTGCAATCGCCAAACGAAAAACCGGAACCACCCGCGGATTCGTCCTTGTAGAAATATGGGTAATAGCCTTTTTTCCCGAACTCCCATGTCCATCCTTCATTTAGGACTCTTCTGATAACTACTAATTTATGATCAGCAAATGCGTAAGCCTGTTCAACCGATGGCAGGTGAGAAAAGTTATACAATGACAATGGTTTAATACCTTCAATCTCGCATGCGTCCTCATAACTTGTAACCATCTCTGTGATATTATCGACCAGAACCTTTTTGCCGAACAGCTTCAATAGTGTTTTCTTGATATCTGGCGTGGCATCTTTGTATGCTTCCTTTGCTGCCTGAACACTTATTTCCACTTTACTCATGATCTCAATGGCTTTAAAAAACGGTTGTAGATTGATTCAAACTTCTTTCCAGCATATTCAGCATGATCCCGGAGTTTAAAAGTGTGGCGGGCCCCGACGACCGAAAGCGAGTAGACGTCGTCGCAATCGTAAAACGAAAAACCGGAACCACCCGCGGCCTCTTCGTTCCAGATATGATATGGCCAGTATTTGAAAGTTCCATCTGTGTAGTCGGGAGTCCACCAATTTCCTGAATCATCTTTTCCATTCAATGCCCGTGCGATAATGTCAATTTGGTGCGAGGCAAAAATTGAATCCTGATCTTCCCTTGGAAATAAATGAAAGTCTTCCAGCTTTAAAGGATCAATACCTACCTCCTCGCAAGCAGCTTCATAGCTATCAATTCTTTCAACCAATCTTCTTTCAAAATTGAAATCCGGATACATCTCCTTCATCCACTCTCGTTTTGACTTACTTGCCTTTTGATATGCAGCACGTGCATTGGTTTCAGTCAGTGTTAATAGTTTGTCTGCCATTATTTTGTTGTTTTTGAAGTGATTATTAGATTACTGATATCAGATCCTTTACTCCTGATCTTGAATTTGAAATAATGATCAGGTACATAGCGTCCCGTATTTCGTCGTTTATCCTCGACTGAACACCGGAATTCATTTCTATAAATTTCCTTCCGATAACAGTCCAGCATCCTTTCTTCTTGAATAATCCTTTTACTAGCGGTTTCTTTTCGATTACAGACCATCCAATACCTTGAAGTACTTCTGATATCATCTTCGCAACTGCGTGGTTCTGACCTACTTTTTTTGAGATTGAATCAGATACTCTTTTACTGAATGACCCTTTTCGAAAGTTCGCTTTTTTGTTAAGCCAGGGAGCTTCGAGGATTATTTCAGCCGTTGCCTCATCACAGAACTGTTTGATGATTGGAGCTATTTCAATGAAGGGCACAGCACACCAATAAATAAATTTCTTCTGCTGCACATCCCAGATTGCTATTCCTGTTTTTTTTAGGTCTGGGTCTATTCCGACAATGTGAGTTATTATTCGTTCAGGTTTTACTTCCTGCATTACACCTCCTTTCATGTTTTAGATTGTTTTCGTAAGATTAGACAAGGCATTTAAAATGGTGGTTCTTCGGTTAGTCTCTGAAATACTGTATTCCTCGAATGGTTATAAGCTACCTCAGCTGAAACTTCGGTATTAGATGGCGGTTTTTCTGGTGGCGCAGATCCAAAATCGCAATAGTCTGAAAACCTGTTTGTCCCCAAGTCCGCGTACCTGTCAACTCTACACACATCACCATCTCTGTTTTTTAAAATGTAATAGCAGTATGCTTTATCCGGGAAAGGCACTTCGGTGTCTTCAAGCTCGTCAAATATCTTCATCCCTTGCCGCAGGTAGTAGGTTGGATTAAAAAGCCCAATTACGATACTTCCATCTTGCTCAACTTGTCCAGAGTCTTTTAGATCTGCAAGCTTCGGTCTTGGATCTCCCCGGCCCTCTGAATTCCTATTTAACTGAGCCAGTGCAATAATTGGAATTTTCAGGTTTCTCTGCATCGACTTTACTGCTTTACTGACCATCGTTACCCGTTCGGTAGACCCTAAATTTCCGCTACCTATTTCCAGATACTGGATATAATCAATGATTAGTAGCCCGATGTTTTTCGTTCGCCTCCATTCAGTTGCCACCGCTTCAAGTCTTCGTACATCTTTGATTGAAACGTCATCAAAATAGTAAATAGGCAATTTTGATATTTCTCCCAAAGCGCTCTCAATCCGTATCCATTCCTGATCGCTGATGTCACCACTCCGTATCCTTTTGTATGGAATCAAAGTATAATTAGCAGCCAATCTGTATTTTAGTTGCTTAGCTGGCATTTCCATGGATAAAAAACCAACTGGAACGCCCCCCCTGGCTGAGGAAAGAGCAAAGTCCATGGCAGCGGCTGTCTTTCCCATTGCCGTTCTGGCTGCAAGAATAATCAATTGGTCTTCCTGCCACCCACCGATCAATTCATCCAGTTTTTTACTACCCGTAGGCACTCCGGCTAATTTGCCAGACCTTCTAAGCTTCATGCTTTTATCAATTGACTCCAATGCTTCCATTGCTGCATCTTTTGAAGTCTTCTCCAAATTCCCGCCACCGGATAATGTGATAGCCTCGTATGTTCTGTAAATCAAGTCAGCTACCTGAGCATCGTTTCCCGGGTTTAATAGCTCGATATTCAGCTCCTGATTTAAGGAATTAGCCTTTTGTTTTCTGTACAGGGATAAAATACCTTCTGATGTATCAATAACTTCCCTGACTGACCTTGGGACCATTTCATCATAACTCAAAGAAATCTTTTCTGTTTTGATGAGGCTAAACTGGCCCTTTGATCGTAATCTCTGAAATACAGATAAGCTTTTAATTTCAGCCCGTTCATGATAGAGCTCCTGTATTGTTTGGTAGATTACCCTTGTCGGTTCATCCTGAAAGACTTCATCATTTGGAATCATCTTTAATACAGTCCCTATATTCTCCGGCCACAAGACAAGCGACGTTACCAGCATTCTTTCCGCCCAGACATCCGAATATTCATTTCGGAAGGATCCAGTGTCCTTCTTTTTTAAGTTTGTCATAACGAGTTAACATTCGAGTAGCTTGTTCTTCTTCTATCTGACCTTCGATCAAAAGTTCCAGCGTAGTTCCTATTAGATCATCAATGGATGGCTGAGGGTAGTTGTTTTTGTTTAAACTAACCGTTGATATTAGCTTCCCAGAATATTCCGTACTTCGCCATGGTGTTTGATAAATAATTTCGCTCATATCTTCTGCATTCTAAATTGTGACGGAACCGGTCCAGTTTTAGGACTCGATGCTGATTTTGATAAATTCCCTTCATGTCTTTTTCGAACCCAATTCATAAAATGACTTTTTGTTTTCGAGTAACCCTCCGGAACTTTATCTTCAACAATTTTCTCAGAGATGAACTGTGATATATATTCCAGACACTCTTCTTCGGTGATGCTATTTGATTTTCGAACAGTGTCAATAAGCAATTGGCTTGCTTTCAATTCAATCTCGATCTCTCTGAATTTTGATTCTATACTCAAAGGGTCAATTTGAACCTCTTTTTTTTTCGAAAATTCAACATCATCTATATTGTTGTTTTCCTTTTCTTTTCTTTCCTTTTCTTTATTAGCATTGGGTTCGCTTTGCGATTGCAATGCGTTCGCATTATTCTGTTCCTTACTCCATCGTTTAAGTGCTGATTTAGAGGCTTTTTCAGATCTTGTCTTTCGATCGTCCAATCGTCTTTGAACAGAGTCTGAACTTATAACATCGTCACTAATATTGAAAAGTCCGAAGTCATTAAGTATGCTGCTTACTACACTTGCATCAACTTGCAAACCATATGCTATGCTATCGCAATCCAATTGCATTGCATTCGCATTAATATAAAGGTCTTCGATTAGTGACCAGAATATTCCTAAACCTAACATCCCATGTTTATACAATAACCTTTTCACTTTTGGGTCTGACCTGGTATTGTAATCGTGCGAGAAATAAAACGTATCCTTACTCATGTTGTATCGGCACTTGCCGCGTTTCTCCGTATTCTTAATCCCTGTTCTTCTGCTTCCGTAATTCCAAGTTGATCATGAATCTTCGCGTGACAGGATCTACATATGGCCATCCAAGTTTCTACATCCAAAAGAAAAGCTCCGCGGCCTGCCAGGTGATGAAGTTCGGTAGCGTCCTTGGTACATCCGGATAAACCTGCTTCACACTTCAATCTTGATTTTAGAAACAACTTTCGGGTCTTAGCGTATTCCACGTTGAGGGTCTTCTGTTTATCAGATACCTTTTTGATTGAAGGCGGATTCTTTCGAAGCAGATCCTGTTTTTCTTTCTTCCTTTGCTGAGCCAGTAAATAAGATCGGTCAGTTCTGAGTGATTGGTGTTTTTGTGTTTTACAATACCCACCTCCCCATGCTGCGTTCAGGCATCCTTCGGCCTTACAAGTCTTCGGCATGATCTTCTGGAATAATACATCCGTTATCATCCATCATTGGTGCTCGTCTTAATTCATAAATAAGCCAAACTATTGTGCAGAACATCACAAACAACAATGTGTAGAAAAAGCAAAGTATAAAAAAATGAAACAAATTATCGATTGGATTAACTGGCAGGTCAGAATACATAGCAGTAAGTTGTTTATTTGATGAAATCAATATTTGAAAAAGGAATTTGTGTTCTTACGCCTGGGATAGTTTCAATCATTACGTAATCTTGAAGATTAGGATAATTGACAGTTGATGTTGTTCTTTCTGAATTAACTTTCAATATTCCAATGAAAGTCCCCAGGTGATTTAAAGGAGGCGCTTCCAGTTCTTCGGCTTTGTGGAGCCAAAACCAAGGCCGGCTCTGTTTCTTCTGTGATGTGGAGACAATAACCGTATCGCCAAGGCGTAACTTACCCCACGGTGTTTCCACCATATTATTTTGCTTTGACATTTTGATGAGGTATTAAGAGATTGTTCTATTTATGAGATGAAGTGTAATTTGACACGTTTTTGATATCTGTGTCATAATTTAATGTGATAACGGTTTTAATTATACGCTAACCTAATTCTATGTTCTTTTTTTTGATAAGATCCTTTATCATTTCAGTCGAAGCTCTTCTATACGGTTGATTTTTTAACCACTCAATCTCTGATAGTAAAAACCTATTGGTAATTTTAGTGTCGGAATCTCTCGTTGATAAAAGGCCGTCCCGGATCCAATCATAGATTACAGGAGCAGTTACGTTTAGGATTCTTTGAACCTCTGTTGAGTTAATGTATCGCTCATCAGTACATTTAGGTTTTTTAATAGATTCCTCAGCTTCCTGAATTCGGTTTTCCAAGTGTTGTTTAAGAAGATCGTTTTGCTTCGTAATAAAGGTTTTCAATTCTTCAATCTCAGACATATCAATCAGAGTTTAGTTGTTTCCTTTTTAGATAAATGATCACAGCCAAGAAGGCGATGAGGAGAAAAACCAACTTCCAGTTTATCATATCCCACCAGTAATCAATTGATTCCATTAAGCCAGCTGTTAATATGAATGCCGGCAGTGCGATGATCTTTGACATGGGTTAGGCTGGTTGAGGGGTGGATGGTTTCCTTTTCAATTTTCTATCATCCCAGTTTTTAACTTCTCGAATCATACGGTAAACTGTTTCGTATGCGTGAATTTTGGTGCCGCATATCTCTTCTGACCTTTTTACGATGTCGTCAACAGCTGCTCTTGATTTTGTCCCGAGATTTGTTAGTCGAATGAATTCATCCCTAACCTTTCGATACTTAGTTTGTTGAACAGTCTGGAAGCTTGTTAGTGGTATCTCTTCCATTTTTAAATGTTTGTTGGTGAATACTTAATTGGATTTTTTAACAAGATCAAATCTTGTTTTTGTGTTTGAGAGAAACCTGCCGTCAGTCATATAGCCTTCACCAGACTCATCAAAAAATTTATATAATCCCAATGGGTTATAAGAAACTATCTTTTTAATTTCAGGTGCGAATTTTCTGTTTCCTCTGGTCTCATATTCGCACCCTACTTTTAAAGTAATTGGGGATTCAAAATTCATCTCTGAGACCCATATTTATTAGCCAGAAAAACCTGACCTTTTGGTGTTATTTGGGTTTGGCTAAATAACTTCACCTTATCCTCGGTTTTTTTTACCACCTCCTTCACGATGAATAAGCCTTGGTCGATATATTTCTGATATGGAAGGTTCCGTTTCCCGCCATCTGGAATTAGATATTTATCTTTTCTCAGTTCTTCAAAAAGTTTATTCTGACCGGTTCCGATTGTTTTAGCAAATTCTCCTATGTTAACCATATCATCAGACATTAATAGAATTTCCGCTGCATCTGACTTAGGTTTCATCTCTGATATTAGTATTTGCTGCTTTTCTATTTGTTCTGCCTGATTTGCAGCAAGTCTTAATGCCTCAGAAAACGATGTTGGTATTTGATACGATGATATATCTTTTAGTTTTTTTTCGCACGATATAAAATATTGCCTTGCTATCTTACCTTTTTTATTACCTTCTACCATGGCAATTTCTTTGGCGGTATCAATAGTTAAAGCATATTCTATTCTATTTGCACGCTCCACTATTTTGTGGAACGTCAAATAATCTTCACCATCGACAAATCCATACTTCTCAATTCTGCTTTTAATCCATGTTGAAAAGTCTCTTTTATTCTCTAAAAAAATATGAAGATCCCTTGCCGATACAACCTGTCTGTTTTTAGTGTCATGAATTTTAATTAAGTCTTCCATGATTGTTCGGGTTATAATTGATTAACCTTTTACTTCTTGCTGAGGAATAACCATCCATCCGGCAGCCAACTCTCTAAACTTCTCAGCGAAGTACTTGGCTCTGGGCCGATCCCGAAAAACGAGGCGGGCCCCGACGCTCGAAACCGAGCCGTCGCCGCTGCAACCGTGAAACGAAAAACCGGAACCACCCGCGGCTTCGCTTCGCATCCACCACCAATTCTCATACTTGTAATCGTTGGTGTCGAAATTAGGAATCCAAGGAGTGCCATCCTCATCGGCATTAATGGCTTCTGTTACGATTACAGTTTTAGCCCAAGCATTAACTGCTAACTGACGATCATTTTTAGGAGAAACATAAGGAATCTCTTCTTCTGGGATATATCCTCTAAAAGCGCAGGCATCTTCAAATGTTGTAATGTTATTCATTTGGGTAAGTGATTTGAAAGTTCTTAAATGAAAGCCGGGGTTATCATACCTCGCATCACCAAAATTTAATCCCCGGCTTTCTTTTGTTTAAATCGAAGTACATCAGATACTCCTGTTCCCTCTTCGGGTCCTCATCACAGGAAACTCCCTTCCTTGATGCACGTGGTTATTATGTCATGGCAGTGTATAATATTTATTTTTGTCACCGTATAATCAATTAGAATTGATTCTATTTGGAAGGTTAAATCTTTCCTTATATCTTTGTTGTAATGATATATGCAAATATACTTCCAAATGGAAGTACCCTGCAAGTAAAACTTTAATTATTTCATTAAGAAATAGTAATTTATAATCAATATAAATAATGAGCACTGTTGCCCAACGTCTAAATCAAGCCATTGAAATAAGAAAATCTACTCCTTATGCCATTTCGAAGCATACAGGTGTGTCTCAGTCAACGATTGGGAGAATTCTAAAAGGAGAAAGTAAAACTATTAACAGAAGTACAATTGCTTCCATATGCAATTATCTTAACATATCTGAGGATTGGTTATTGGGTCAGTCCGATGTTATGTCGTCAATTAATATAAGTAGTTCGACCCCAAATAAACTAAACATAAAAAATTATGAAGCAACAGAGATCTACATGCCCGAAGATAATAATCAACTTGAAATCATTAAACGAGTTGACGGTACCGAATTTAGGTATCTTGGAGAAGGAAGACATTTAATGATAACCCCTCTTGTAGAACAGTATGCTTACGCCGGGTATACTTCCGGGTGGGCTGATCCTGAATTTATACAAGAATTACCCAAGCATGCAATAGTTGTGGATAAACTTCATTTTGGAATATACCGTACCTTCGAGACAAGAGGGGAAAGTATGGATAATGGCCGCAGAGAGTCCATAGCTAATGGAGACCTAGCTGTTGGTAGAAAAATTGACAGAAAGTACTGGACTAGTAAATTACATTTACATAAATTTTCAGATTACGTTATTGTGAAACACGATGGGATTATAGTGAAACGTATCATTGATCATAATGTTGAGGAGGGTATTCTAACATGTACCTCACTTAACCCAGACAAGCAAGCTTATCCAGACTTTACAATAAGCCTTAATGATGTCAGCGAGTTATTTAACGTAGTTTCGGTGACACAAAAAAGATAAGTAATATAAAATCAATTGAACGTTCAAAATTATTTCTACATTAGGAATAGTTTTGAACGTTTTACTTTTATATCCGTCTTTAAATGAAAAAACTTGTACTGCTGTTAATAATAGGAACCATCCCTCATTTATCGTTCTCCCAATATCAATGGATTAAATTGGATAATGGAGAAATATTTTTTGAAAAAGTGTATGATAGGGATTCTGTTGATGAAAAATCAATCGAGAAATTGCTTGTATCCAGCATCCCTAGATCCAAGTGCGTTTCAGACTTTGTGAAGACCGAGGGTTTAATTACAGCTAAAATGAGCGATTGTTATGTGGACTATAAAAAGTATGGTGGAAAATGGGGTACGACCTTAGCACACTTTAATCATCCAATGTTTGCTAATGTTACAGTAGTTTGGAAAGATAATAAGTATCGGGTTACGGTCTCTAATATATACTGGTTAACTGCTGGTCTTGGTAAATTAACCGCAACTGAAACATTTACTAAACGAAGGGCTACAATAATAGATCCTGGCAAAGTTGCTGTAAATGGAGGTAGGTATTTAGAGCAGTTTTTATCAGATGTGTTTTCTATTCAATCATCTCAAAAATCAGATTGGTAATGTTAAAAATAGCATATGTATGCCTGTTTTTACTTTTAGCAGGGTGTAAAAACTTTGATTTAAGCCCAGATGAAAATTGCGGGGTATTGAACAATCGAACCACTAGGAAAACGATTACTGGTAGGTGTTATTATAGAGAGGATGGTAAGAAGGTATTTGTGGATAAGAAGTATTGTCCATGTTAAAACAAAATGGCTTCCACAAATTTATGGAAGCCATTTTGTTATCTATTAAATACCCTTACTAAGCCCATTTCAGGACCAATTTTAGTTAAGGGCCAGTCCTTATCAATTTGTCGAAAAACTATTTCGATAAGATACGCCATTGTATTTTTGTCAGTCAATGCATTTTCTATCATTTGATTACTAAAAACAAATTCTAGTCCATACCGAGGGTTAGAAAATTCAAACCTATATTTCCACCCATTACGGTCCAAAAAAACTGTTGTGTCTGGAAGAGAATTCATCTCCTGGAATAAATAATCTTCAAGTCTCAAAGCTAATTTAAATTCACTTGAATCATGCCCAGAAGTTCCACGGAAAAGGTCTGGGCTATTTGCTATTATTTTATGCATGCTGATGATGGATGTAATTGTGTCGCAAATATAGTAGATATTTGCGACACAATTTGAATAAAAAAGTACGTAAGTATTTGGTTAACAGGAAGAACTCAACTTTGAGCCGTGTCATTACTCTCCGGTACTTCTGGATTCGGTTTTTTAAAAAAAGCATGATTCTTATATTCCCTAGCATTATTTTCAACGTCAACATCTGCGTATCTGTCAAAAGCAGATTCAGTAGCATGGCCCGACATGGGCATTATTTTACCCTTAGGAATTCCCGCTGCCAACATTTGTCGTATCCCGTGCCTTCGAGCTGTGTGGGACTGCATTAAATTCGCTTTTTTGACAACCTTATTAATTAAAACTCCTCCTCGTGTCTGGCTTGTCATTATCATGTCATCCAGTTTAGCCATCTCACATATTTTCTTAATAATTCTATTAAATGCGGTGGTTGTAACCTTATCAGGGAAAGCTCCATTCCGTTTTTTTAATGTTTCCTCTACCATCCAATGTAAAGGCACAACGACATGAGCTCCGGTCTTCTGTGTGGTTTTAAATATCAAACCATCCTCTATGTTTTCTTTTCCAAGAGTACTATAATCTGACACCCTCATAGCAGTACAGGATCCAATAATGAATGAGTCTCTAACATCATTGTACATTTTTCTATGCTTGGACAGGTCCAGGTTATAGATTCGAAGTAATTCTTCATGTGTATGTGAAAACTTCTTTACCTTTTCAGGACTTACGTTAAATGAGCGAAAGTAGTTATAGGGGTTTAGTCCATCATTTTGAGCAGATGATAAGATAGCTTTCAGACCTGCTAGTATCCCTACTTTACCATTTTGAGCGTATCTAGGTTCTCCCGACTTGTTTATCTCAGAGTCAATAAAGGAGCAAAAGTTTTGTTTAAAGGACATGTCTATATCTTTAAACAAAATTGTTATTTTTTTAGTCTGACAATACCTCTTTATGCACCCCTGAGCCATCGAAGCCAATCCCCAGTCTGTCGATTTATTTGCTTTTTTTTGAGTTACGCAAAATTCCATATAATCCATAAACTCTGTTTCTTTGCTTTTCTCTTTTCGCTTTAAAGCAATATCCAGTTCGTGTTTGAGATCATCGTTTTCTGGATTGACTCCTCTGCTGAGTAAATCAGTATATATCCTTTCAATCGAGCTTGCTATAAGAGATATTAATCTGTTTTTTTCTGGGGTATCTAGTAATCCTTTTTTATCTCGTACACGTTGTTTAGTAAATGACCAGTCATCGGGATGAACCGATATTCCGACAGCATACTTAAAGGGCTTCGGTTTCCCGTAATAGAATACCAGGTTAACCGGGGTTGGTTTTTTTGAAGTGGTGTCTTTGAGGTAAAAATTTATTGTTGCCATATACTTGCTGTTTTTTTTAACGGGGGAGGCTTGGGGGGATGGTTGGCTTTTAAAATGTTATTCTTATATTTTAATTTGTTTGGTAAATATACAGGAATAAAACTGAAATTACGCTTGTAATTACGTGATTTATAGATCAATAATATAATGTTATAAATATATTTTAAACTGTTTTATAGTCTAATTTTAATGTGAATTAAATATCAAAAGTGAATAACTCACTGAATTTTAATGAACTAAACCAATATAAACCAGATAGGGGCATGGTATAGGGAGTGTATCGGAGGCTATTTATTTCCATTTACGTTATTTTAAATTAAAGTTAAATCAATGTAAATATATGCACTTAATTAATATCGACCATTTCTGCTAGATTTTACAGTGAAAAATAAGAGCTTAGTTAAGGCATGTTAGTAGCCAATTTCAATCAGTTAAAATCAGGAATAAAGTGTTTTAAAATAACATAAATAACTGAAAATAAGTTAGATACAAATTTAATTAAGTGTTCGGTATTGGTTATATTTGTTATACAATCATACTTCATCTATCAACTAAATCGAACATGGGCATCGTCGTTGCAAAATTCAAATGTACAAGTGTAAAAGAAGTAGAGGGCGGACAAAAGTACGTCGAACTTCAAGCTACATCCGGTAAGGCCGGAGACAATAAAGACTTCACTGATTACACTCCGTCTGGTGATATCAAAATAATGATCGCTGCCGGTGCTCCTGCGGGTAATCATTTCGCGCCAGGAAAGAAATACTTCGTTCAGTTTGATGAAACTGCTGAATAATTAGATAACAACTTCTCAGGGCTGTTAGAATCGGACACCCTGGCAGACGGTGTGAAGTCTGCCACGCCTTAACTTCATCAATCTTAAATAATGAAATCACTTGTACAACATCTATTGCAAAACAATAAAGATGAGATCCTATCAAAGTCTCTGTTGAATTGCCACTGCAAAGGCCTGCATAGTATAATGCTTCTTGAAAGTCCCGGTAAAACAATTCGTCTTTACGTTGCAGATGTCGACCATGAGTTATGGAAGAATGATGATCGAGGATTCGACAATGGAACAATGACATTGGGCTTTCATCCCCATCATTGCAACCTTGCTCTACACTGTGTTCACGGACTAGTGATTAACCAATCTGTTGTTAAAGATATTGATGGCCGATGGATATTTAACCAGTTCTACTATCACAGCAAAATAAATGGATCCAGCGAAGAGTCTAGTTTTGAGAGTGAAGGGTATGTTCAATTTGAACCGTCGAGGAGATCCGCAATAGGAGCTGGCGAATCTTTGTATTTACATGCCAGTGAAATACACACAGTTTTTGTTCATGGAGGGAAGTCTGCTGCATGGTTAGTATATGAAGGGCTAGAAGATCCCGACTACATGCCTTACTGTTACTCATCCGCCGATTTAACAAACAGTAGCCTTGATGGCCTTTACCAAAAGCCTTATGAGGAAGATATTATTCGCTTACTGAAAATTGCCAACCTTTTATAATACTATGGCAAAGCAGAAGTGGTTATATAATCCAAGTCCTTTAATGAGAAGACAAATGTCCGAAAAAGGATTCATTATTGGCACTCCTGAATTACCTGGCGAATACATTGTAGCTATCAGAACCTACGGAATAGAGGAAGGTTACTTGGTCAAGGCACTCCACTACAATCCAGTATTTGATAAGTGGACTTATGATGGAGGATCTAACGAAGCTGTTTTCTCAGAGTGTATCCGTGCTTACATGCCCTTACCAACTTTAACATTGCCGACATGAAAGTATTTAAACTAAAATCAAGCCCTGATGACAATCCTGTTTTCGGTAATTGGTCAGTGAGATTTCAAAAATTTGAGATTACGAATGAGCCGGACATATATCCAGAAACTCAAACAATGCAAGATCGAAATTATCGAGAAGCTGAACCATGGGAGCTTGTTTCCGTCAAAATGATTATCGAAAGATGAAGCGCCAATACACAACCCTAACAGGAAAGCCAATATGTCGAGCCTGTGACTTTGAAGATGATAATCCTAAGTCAAAGCGAAAAATACCTCATACCTGCGGCAGAACCGATGAGGCAGACTTAAAAAAGGAGTTAAAACAATTAAAGAATTACAAGAGAATATTTTAATCATCAACATCATGGCAGCAGGATACATTTTAGTAACTCTATTAATTGTCGCCGTATCGATTATTGTATGGCGTTCGGTTATTTATTTCCGAGAGAAGAAAAAAACTTTGAAAACCCGAGAGTTTCGCACTTCATCGCCAGAAATAGTTCTTTCTAATAGGCGAGATAAGCCCATTAATAGCCGACCTGTTTCGGGTGGAGATAAGTCCTGGAAGGGATATCCAAGTTCTAGATATCCTAATTCGACAAATGATATTTACATGCCAGGCTACAATTCAACACAATTTGACGACACTCCACCGCCGTCTTATGTAACTAATTCAAATGAAGATTCTTTTGATTTTGGTGGAGGATCATTTGGCGGAGGTGGCGGCGGAGGAAGTTATTCAGATGATTCAGGGTCTAGTTCCGACAGTGGAAGTTCTTACGATTCATCTGATTCGAGTAGTTGTATCTCAAACGATTAATTCATCACTTCATCAACAAATTATAATGGGTAACTCAACATCCTTTCCAAATGCAGAATACGATTTAAAAATTGGCGATAAGGTAACTATTGAATTCGTAGTAACAGAGAGACAGGATAACGCGAAGCAGCTGGTCTCAATTGATTACATAGACCTTAAAACTCACAGAGGAATTTCAGGAGTATACCAGGTTAATAGCCTCCACATAAAACGATAATATGTCACAAATACCAATAGAGCTATCTAATCTAGCTCCGGGACAAAGAGCCTTGGTTGAGGTAGAGATTACAGACAGCACTGACGGGTCATCTGATGTGATCTGTGTAGTATCAAGAGTTCAAAAGGAAAGTCGGGAAGAGTATTTTAAAATTCACAGTATCCGGTTTATTGAGGATAAAAGAAAATGCCAAACAACTCCGTATGGAGAAATAATCGACATAACAACTATTAACGATCTTATTAAGAGCTAGGTGTCTGTATGGAGCCGCTACCCTGGCAGACGGTACGATAGTCTGCTAATTTTTATTCCTCATCAAACTAAATCGAAATCATGACAACAACACAAAGAGGTTTCTCCATTAAAGAATTCACAGACCGATACGGTGCTAAATGTTCAATACAAAAATCTAGCCTTGCATTTGAGGATTGTATTTGGCTTGGAATCGATAATCCAAACCCTCAAATAATGGCTGCGTATGCCATTAAAATGGGAATAGTTTCAGAAGATACAAAGCCCGAGGGGTGGATACCTTTTGATATACCAAAAGAGGTGATGATCAATACCCGCATGCATTTAACCAGAGATCAAGTTAACGAGTTACTGCCAATCCTTCAAAAGTTTGTTTTAACCGGAGAAATTTAATGAAAAAGATAATAAAACAAATATTAACCCATATAAACATATCAGTATATGTGGTAGTAGCTTATGATAGTTATCGAGACTCAATAAAAGAGTGTCATGTTTATTTTGATGAAGATTATGCACGTGATGATTACAATGCGCTTCGTAAAGTGTACACTGGTAATGATCGTGTGGCTTATTTCTCTCGTTCTATTTTACCCAAGTTCACGGCATGAAAAAGACCCCGCAGGATTATAAAAAATTCATGAAGAGTTATCGTCGTATTGATAAGTTCTTGGATTGTCTATTTATTTTAGAGGCATTGGCGACCGTTATTTCATTTATAGGAGGATGGTCTGATATAAGTCTACGGGCAGCAATATCGGTAGTTGTTACTATTGCTTTTGGGACAATGTTGGTGTCTGGTAAAAATAAGTGGATTGAAGACTATGACCACCAACATTCTGATAGGCCATGAAATACATATTTTTAGCAATATGGCTACTATTGAAAGTTATTGCGTGTTTGTTCGTTTCGGCATTGTTTTATAGCCTTCTTGTGTCGGTGTTTTCAATACATTTTATCTGGTTTTTAAATTTCAAAGAAGCCCGTACAACCTTTGATATGTACTTTTCAGAGCGTAAAAACGAATCCAATCCTAAAACTTTATGCGATGTATTTGTCACGCCTTACGATTACTTTTTTGGGAAACCAGTTACAATTGAAAGTGAAGGAGTAATATCCTTTTTTTAATCATAAACCATGCTAGTAGCAACCTTAATTGAAAAGCTTCAATCTATGCCTCAACATATGGAAGTATTAATCGACGTTAGTCGCCCGGGTGATATGGGTTTTTTCTTTACGATTCCGGATAAAGTAGATACTGTAAAGGATCCGTCCGGCAGTGAATTTGTCTATCTGGGATCACTGGTTGAAAATAATAACGATAATTAATGGAAACCGAAAAATTTGTTAACCAGATACACAGCCCCAAGAGAAAACTTTTAAAAGAGCTCTGGAAAGATGAGGCTTCTTGCCATGCGATATTCAAGGAGGTATTCCCAGCAGATGAGATTGAGAAGATTGTACCCGCAGCGGGCGCCATTTTAAAAGGGAAGATGGGATATGATGTATGGATTACAGCACTAGGGAATATTAAATTCTATTTGAATTACAATGATATAAAGGTCAATGTCTCAATGTTTAAATTAGTGGACCTTATCAGAGAGTTAGGATACGAACCGAAGAAGCTATGACCACCGAAGAAAAGAAACAAATATACCTTGACAGGTTCCCTACGATTATTGGAAGGAGGATGTCGGAACAGTTTCAGGATGATGAATTTAGTATTCTTGGCTATTCCCTAACGAATTTGATATCATTTTTCAATTGTTGGAGTGAGACACAGGAAGGCCCAGAGTTTTGGTATGATATACACAGGTTGTATTATAACAACGAAACCATCGAACACCAGCAGATTCTTGACATATTCCATAAGCATGGAATTAAACCGTAAACTATTTAACTTATGATTGTCGGTGGATATACCCTTAATCTCTATTGTGACGGTGAAGCTCACGGAAATGGTCATTTTAGTGAGTTTGCTGAGTTTTGCGATGATTCTATTAATTGTTATCGCGCTGTTAGAAAAGAAGCTCGCGAATCGGGTTGGATACTAAGAAAAGACGGATCCGCATTATGCCCAAAATGTTCCAATAAAAAAGCAAAATCGAAAGAAGTAGTTATTGAGAATAGTATTTCGATAACTGATTTGTTGGATAATTTTAGAAAATAAATTCATAACCAATGTCAACACGTCACAACGATAGAAGCGCTACTCATCCAGTCAAGCGGCTATCAGGAGAGCACCCTAAACTTGCTAAATGTCCAAAAAAGCCACGAATACTTGGACTGGCAGATATTAGAAAAACGTTTGGAAAAGAATCATTATTAGTCAGGAAGGGCGACTTTATTTATGATGTAAGTGAGGTTCCAGAACTCTATCTGGAAGGTAAGTAAGTTTTAAAACTAATTCTTCATCAAATATCAACTTCGAACCAATAACCAATCAGAACTCATGACAAAAGAACAAGAAGACAAAAAATGGTGGGGCGGAAACAATGCCCGCAAAGCTAATTTTGCTGTAATAGGAAAAAGGGAGCGCAAAGAAGCTGTTGCAGAAGTTAAGGCTAATCAAAAATGGAAGGGATATTCGCGATGAGAACATTTCAGGAGATATTTCTAGAATTACTGTCCAATACTGTTCAAATTAGCTCAGATGCTTACTTTGCTCTTTACGAAACCGCGGCAAAGATTTATGCTAAACAAGTTGCGGAGGATGTTCGGAAAAGGTGTTATTGTAATCCTTTGGTTATTTGGCGAAACGAAGAAGAAATAGAAATCATTCTGCCATGAAACCAGCTATACAATACCTAAAAGAATCGTTTCCTGATTGGAAAGATTGGTCGGAAGGGTCGTTAGATACTCATGTTAAAGTAATGCAGGAGTATTCGATTGAAGTAGCCAGAAAGGCCATATCAAAGCTAGAAATAATTACCGTTAATTGTATGGGCGGCGAAAGGAGTGTCATTGTTAATCCAGAAAAGGAAATCGAAACACCATGAATAAGACAGTACAAAAATACATTACAGAGTTATTGTCTTTAATGGCAGTAAGAATACCAATGCATCCAGCGCGCCACAATCTGACTTTGAATGATAAAGGTGTTTTAACTCTGTCGTTTATCAGTGATGAGTTTTGGCACTCCTGGGTATTTACGGAAGACGAAGAGTTAGATCCGAATCAATTAGTTGAAAAGATAATTCAGGAGTTGAACCAGGCTGGTGTTGAGATATGAATGACTTGAAAAATTTGATTCAACAATTTAGGATACCCAAAGAACAGTTGACTGACATGCAAAAATCCGAGATGCGGGCCTTGGCTCAGCGCATGATCACGGGAGGTTATATCAATTTAAAAACAACTGTAAATATGGAATTTAAGCAGTCTAAGGAATAATGAATGAAAAATAATGGTCTGCCAAAAGTTATGAAAGCACTAAAACTAAAATCCAGCACCGATGATAAGCCTGAATGGCTTTTGGTAGAAAATCAAACTTTGTTTACATGGCCTATTCCAACATTGTTTAATGACTCTGAAACAATTGAGGATGTGCTTCACCTTGTTGGGTCTGATTACGAAGATTTTATTTCTAATTATGAATGGGTAACAATAGAACTAACTATCAAAAGATGAAACTAAAAATACTTAATGAGATAAGGGATTTTTATTTAGATATATTAAACCCGGACCGGAAATTAATTATGCGGCTTAATGCTGCTCAGATAGACTCAAAAGAAATATTGCCTTTAATAAAGGAGGTTCATTCCAAGATGAGGAGAATGTATGGATCTGAAATCACAATAAGTGAATTGGTTCAGTTGTTTATTCAAGTGAAATGCAAAGGATATTTTTCGAATGAGGAATTCTTGCGACTGCATTACCATGGTATTAATTTGATAATTCACCTTAAAATGAAAGACGATCCTAATTACTCAAATTCAATTAACAAAATTCAGTCAGAAGACGTTAGTTTCTATGAATTTCTTAATGCTATAAAATCGTATTTGATATGAAAATTACAGAAAGCAAATTTTCTTTCTGTCTGTTAATTATATACTTATCAACAAATGAAACCATCATTAAACCTTTCACAGGTTAAAACCCTCATGCATTACTTTGGATGGGAATACACAAACACTGCGAATGGAGCCTGGGAATTCTGGCACAAATCCATGAACGGTAACTACTGCGGCATTAAACCAAAGTTTGGCTTATTTATTGGCCATGTTGAGTTTTACTCTATCAGTGGTGAAAAAGTATCTAAGCAGGATACCGCAAAGATTAAAGGCTGGAAAGGATTATTTACTGCTGTACGAAGCCATACCAAGTCTTTGCTATTTCGATATGAAGTAATAAATCAGCATTTAAAGAATGCAGCATGATACACATAGTTCAAGCAGAAAATATTCTTCCTATTTCTGCATCAGATGAGGGAATAAATGTTAATTTTGAAGGAGATAGCGAAGACATCCTTAATCATCCTGATTCAGTTCCCGGACATGCTCAAAGTGTGACATTGGCAGTTATCATGCATCCGGAAATGATAAAGGCTTTGGGTGATTTAAAAGAAGCTACGGATAAGTTTGTTGAAATAGTTAGACGCGACAGTGCTCGAATGTCTTCTGAATTCAAAAGAATTGAAATACTATTGGCCGGAGCCTCATTGGCCCCTCATTATGCTCAGATAGCATCATTAAAGAGAGAAAAAGAAGAGGAAGGTTATTATTCTGACTTAGAAAGATTCGCAAGTCAGTTAAAATCAAAAGAACCTATTTACATTGACGAGATCAGATTCTTATTTGATAGAAATAAAAAATACTTGCATTGGGATCATGAAGCACATGTAAACCCATACAGCAAAAAGATAAAAGGAATAAAGGTTAAGGGTAAGATGATAAATAAAGGGCGGACTTCTGCCCAATATTTTACTCTTAAAGCCACCAGGAAACAAAACACTTCATCAGTAAAATGAAATGGTAAATATTGACACTAGGCCTGAACAGGTAGGTAAAGTAATAGCGTATAGAGAAAACTCGCTAGAACTTGAATATATCATTGTGGGCGATTTAACTGGCGTTACGGTTGGAGTGGAGCTACAAAACAGCTCTGGAATGAAAGAATACAGCGTAGAAACCTTTGAATTGGTGGGCAATAGTGTATTCATCAGCTTCACCAAAGAGCAGGTAGCCAAGATGCCAGCCATCGCAAAATGCCAGGTAATTTTAAATGACGTATATAAGAATGGGTTCGAGATAAAGCCAGACCGCGGCTTTGGTACCCCGTCTAATACCTCAGCAACGGTTCAGGTCAATTTAAAAGGTCCAAAAGGCGACAAAGGAGAATCCGGCGACCAGAGCGATGAGTTAATAGCACTTGCCGCCGATGTCACTGAAAAGCATGCCAATGTTGAGGCAGAAGCTGAGGCAATAAGTCTTACCGCTATTCAGATAGAGACTAAACGCCAAGAAGTAGCGGGGAATACGCAGGTTGTGTTGGAGGCGAAAGAAGACATTGAAGCGGCTTTAAATTCTGACGTTACGGTTGACACCTATGCTCAGGCTGTGGCTCTTTTTACAGGGGCGTTAAAGCGAACCATTTTTATAAACCAAGCATCTGTATACAATGATCCAGGTGAATACTTTATATGGTTTCCGGCAGTACAAAAAGCGGCTCACATGGGATTAGATTTTAATTACACAGAATAATGGCTTTAAAAACAGACGCTCTATTTAAATTTGCGGCTTTGCTTACCAAAAGCCCTGAGAAAACCCTTCGTACTTTATTGACGGAGGATGGTTCTTTCACGTGGGAGATGAAAGGATTTAAAAGCTTTTATGTCTCTGTGAATAACAACGGCACAAGTGGAGTTACTCAATTAACCTTTGAAGGGTCAAATAATGGGAATGAATGGACTCCGTTGCGCGTTGAAATTGCATCAACCAATCATGCCACTACCAATCAGGTTTTACCTTTCCTGGCTCCGGTATTTAACCAGTCCAACTTCGGTACTATTACTTATGCAGGAAACAGAGTAACAAAGTTCGTCAGGCTGCGATCTATCGGACTAACTACCCCTCACGAAGTCGTAGTTAGTTTGACGGATGTGCCTTTCGTTCCAAGAAATGATTCTTACTTAACTCTTGCAGACTCTGCTTGGAATTTTATGTCACAAGCAGCAACTATAAATACTACGTTTTTCGACTTGGTAACAGGCGGGTCACCCGCCATAAAGAAATCACTGTGCTCTTTAAAGGTGCAAAATACCGGAACAGGAGAAAGTTTATTTAAAGTACAAGAGTTGACTTCATCTCCGACTGCATTGTTTATTGGGTATATCGGACCCAAACAAACGGTACAATTGGAATTTAAGGTTCCTATTGTTTGTGCTGCTCAGCGCGGTTTTAAGTTTGGCTTGGTTGATGCTACCAATATGAGTGTTTATGTCCATGCACAAGGTTTTAGTTTAATTGTATAGCCCTGATGATCAAATTAGATATTTCAGATAATTTCGGAGTTTCCGACAAAATAACATGTTACGGAGATAGTCTTCTTGATGATACCGGCGGGACATCCCCTGCTACACTTTTAAAGCGGATGTTGCCATCCAGACTCGTTTCCAAGTATGCTATTGGAGGCCAAAAAGCGGCTCAAATTGCATGCCGTCAAGGTGGAATTCAGATAAGGATATCACTTACTGGGGGAGTATTTACGGCATTGACGCCAATCGTTTTAAGTTTCATTTCAACTCAGTTCCTTTCTACGGCAGCTACAAATGCGACTAAAACGGAGAAAGGAACAGTTAATGGTATTCCCTGTACAATTACAAGAACTGCTACGGGCACCGCTCCTTCTCAGGTTGAAGTGTATACTATAACCCCTGCATTTTCAACTACTGATGCAGTTCCAGATAATTCAATCTTTATTCCGGATTATGCAGTGAGTGCTATGTCTGACATTCAGGTACTTTGGATGGGTAGAAATGACGCTTCTGCATTAACAGGAGTTGATTTGATTGTAGATAATTGCATTGCTTTTATTGAGAAGCCGAGACGGGTAATCGTGGTAGGTGTTATCACTGCACTTGCGGAAATAACTGGCACAGCGAATTATATTGCTATCCAGGCACACAATGCAAAGCTGAAAGCGGCATACCCATCCAATTACGTTGAGGGAACGCCACCAAGTGCTGATGAAATGGCAGAGCTTAGATATACTCCAAGTGCTCAGGATATAATTGATTTAGGAAACAATGTTATTCCAACCGGGATGCGCTCAGACTCCCTGCACTTGAATACGGTGGGCTATCAATTGTTTGCTAATCGAATTTACAAGAAAATTAAAGAGCTTAAATACTAGCAGGAGCAGTAAAAAAATAAAGAACCCCGAAACCGAGATTCTTATATGACTTACCCTCCCTCTACATACTCAGTAGAGAGACAAAGGTAGAAAAGTTTATTGATTGTAATTTTTAATTCGGGATTCAATGTCATTAAGTATTTCGGCGATTGACCAGTTTTCAGTCACATCAAGTCCGAGGTTCGTTAAATTACCGAAAACAACCTTGTATTTACCTGGATATAGATCCGGATTATCATTAGGGTAAAACCAGTACGTAATAATATTCTCGATTCCTTCTACGTATTTCTCGGTTATACTACCGATTAGATGGAATTCATTTTGAGTAAATAAAGAGTGGTCGTTGGTAAGATAAAGAGTGAGTGCAGGGAAAGCGCCTTTTGGGTTGCTGTTTAAATAAAGGAATGCTGTTGGGTCTTCTTGAAGTATATACCCATAAGCATCAGGAAATGTACCAGATAATGTTTCGTGAGGTCTTTTAATTGCCCCTGCCCATTTATGAGCAATTCTTACTTCAAGTTTGTCGATAAAGTCTTTCATGTATGATGGTCGTTAAATTTTAGTGATGTGACCATTATAATAATTCATAAAGAGTCAAATGAGTTCAAAGTAATATGAAATAAATCATACTGTATATTAAAATAATATATATAAATGTGATCGATGAGGCAAGAAGTAGATAGCTATATTAAAACAATATTCATCAACAACTAAATCGAAAAGGATATGTTATCAATCAAATTAGGTAAATCTGATCTAACTGCTGAGGAAGTGGGTGATCGGATTAAGGTCACTTTTAATCAAGAGTTCAAGGTTGATTTAATACCTGGTCAAATTTATGGAGGTCCTTGCAAAGGCGATAATGAGAATGACAAATCTGAGTTGGGCGAGCCGAAAAGACGCACTCTGGATGATCTAATAAAGGATATCAAGGAGTCTAGTAGCCCTCAGCCAGAATTGGATGTGATGTGTAATTTGTATAGTAGGGGGCATAATTGGATCCACGATGTTAGAGAGAGTTTCGGATTGCCCAGTATCAGGCACTTACTTAATCATGATCCATCCCAAGTCCTAACTAAATTTAAAATAGGGCAATCTGTATTCTTCTTTGGTGGCGAAGGGCGTTTTTGGAACGGTGTAATCACAGCGATAGGTAAAACAGAGGCACTAGTTAAAGGTAATGGATTGGCATGGTTGCCTTTTGAATCACTTCATTCAACTTTGGATGAAGCATACGAAGCTAAGGAAATCAAAGAGAAGGAAGTAAAGGAAAAGGCTGACAGATTATCGCGCGCTCAATCATTTAAAATTGGTCAAGAAGCTTACTTTATAGCCTTGGATTGTGGAGTATACACGGCTTTGAAATGCTCTATCATTGATATGGGTGAATATGAAGCAAGCATCAAGCTGAGCGCAGTAGTTAGGCGTTCAGTTGTCGAATCTAAGGATGTATTCCATACCCGAAACGAGGCTAATGATGAAATATTCATAAGACAACAGATACTTAATTCTCGTGGCTAGAAAGTTACCGTGGCTGTCCTCGGCAAAGCCGGCCGTTAATAAGGAAACAAGAAAGCTCCGGGATAGTCGCCGGTGGCGTGACCATGTACGGCCGGAGAAGTTAAGGCGAGATCCTTACTGCCAGATATGCCACGAGAAAGGAAGACTATCAGAAGCTAATGAAGTGGATCACATTATCCCTATATCAGATGGTGGAGATCCTTGGGATTACGATAACCTTCAATCATTATGTAAGCGTTGTCACGTAATTAAAACATCGGAGGAGAATAGACAAAGAAGGAAACCATCAATAAACTGAATCGAAATGAGTGTAGATTATTCAAAAAGTACCGAAAATAGAGAGGCTTTCATGAGAAACCTGTTCCCTAAGTTCACTGATGGGAAGAGTGTTGGATTATTCGAATTCACAGAGTATTTATATAATAAGTTCACGGTGGAAGACTTCGGATATCATGATGATTTTGTTTATCACTGCATGTATGCATATTTTGAAGAAAAGGTTATACCGCACAAGAACGCTGTCTATTGGGCGGGAATCAACTTACTTAAAGCGCCGTGGATAGATGAATTTAAGTTTGATAAAGATGAGTTCAGGCGAAACTTATGGAAGCATGATATTTCTAAATTCTCAGCTAATGAGGCGTTTGGATATTATAGTTACAGATTTGGTCAAGATAATCCACCTCATTTAAAGGCGGCATTTGAATCTGCATGGCATCATCATAAGATGAATAATCCTCATCATCCGGAGTACTGGATTAATCCGAATAGATCTGGTGGTATTGAAATATTGCCAATGCCGACTATTTATGTATTTGAGATGATAGCGGACTGGGTTGGTGCAGGTAAGACATATGGTAGCACCTTGTATCAATGGTTGCCTGATAACATTGGTAAATTCTTATTTCATGTAGATACAGCAAGGCTTCTGATTAAGATACTGGGTAAGATGGATATAAAGGTTGAGTTGTCTGGTGTTAGCGAATCACAAGCAGGTTTGTCGTTTGTATCTATAAAGGAAGACGTACATATCGAACCGTTACTTCGCCCTGTTGATCAATGGGGATTAGATGATTGAAGTATTCTAATTACGGCGATTCGCCACAAATAAAATATTGTTATGTCAACCCGGTTCCAAAAGTATTTAGAAGAATCCTTAGAAGCTGCACAAGAGGCTAAGTATCGACACACACCAGAGTATAAGATGTGGAAGAAAAAGATAGATTCGTATGAAGATGTAGCGCATGGTATAGGCCTTATTCTTGGGTTATTGTTGCTATTATTTGTAGGATTAACCGCTATTGTACTGATAGCCTGGATGCTAGGTTTTAATACCTTCGCTATTAGAGGATGTGCAGTGGTCGCATTGTTGTCCATTATGAACTATGGTTGTTGGAAGTTAAACAAGAGACTCATAAAGAGGAGAGAGTTACACATGGCAGGTAAGCCGACTACTGTAACGGAATAGCAATACGATATCGATTTAGTAACACTGTATTAAAACTGAGAACAATTGATAATTCATACAGAAGTAAGCCCTTTGCTTTTAACTCCCAAGATCAATCAGTTCATTGATTCATATGTGAGTAAATTCCATAAGAATAACCTGGCATCAGCTGATCTCCCATCATTGGTAGGTGAGTTATCTGGATATGAGTTGACTACTACTAACTTGAATTGTGGTGGTTATTGTGCTGGATATAGTAGTACCATCGCACTAGGTAGGACGTCTACACCATACGGTACATTGTTTCATGAGATGGGTCATGCAATGCAGTTCGAGTTGGAAATGTTCGAAGTTAAGGAACCTTTGATCAGTGAAGAATTAAAGATAGAGTGGCAAGCAGAGACGATAGCCTATGATCTATACCGCAGGTGCTTTCCTCATCTTCATGTGGATAAGAAGCGGTTTAATGCTTACATGACTAAGAGAGATTGGCTATTCCTCATCGATTGGTATGGTGCATGGAGAGAGAATGATATAGAGGAATATATTGGAATAGTGCAATAGGTTTCAGTATAAAGCCGGATAATCGGGTATAAAAATAGAAATAATATTAGAAAAGTACAATTTAATGATATTGTATCTTGTAGTATAAGTACTACAAACCAATCGACCAAAGGGTGGGGTGGGTCAAAAGTCTAATTGACCTTTTTTGGCAACCGCACGCCTAACCTCGCTCGTATCGTGTCAAAATTCAATAGAGGGGGTACCAAATTGAAATTTCAAAAAACAGTATCAAAAAATGAGGGCAAAAAATAATAAAAAAGACAATGGCAGCAGGAAGACCACCTACATCCACCGCGATTAAAAAGCTCAAAGGAACATTCAGGGCTGATCGGGCAATAGCAAATGAGATGATGCCATCAAAAATGGATTACGCTCCTTCACCACCTCCATATCTTTCAAAGGATGCAAAGAAAGAATGGAAAAGTGTATGTACCGAACTTGTCAGCTTGGAAATGTTACACCGTGTTGATTTAGCACTACTGTCAGCCTATTGCCAGGAAATGTCAAATTACATTGAAGCCGTAAGAGCCTTAAAGACAGGAGGTTTTGTTAATACAATATTTAGAGAAGACGGAAGCGCATACTCTATGCCCTCTCCTTGGGTAGCTATAAAAAATAGCGCATTGAAGAACGCCCTTAGTATTGCCGGTCAGTTTGGATTCACGCCGTCCGGACGCACTAAAATTAAAGGTGAGCCTAAGGAACCAGAGGATCCTTTTGAAAAAGCAATGCGAATGGCTTAGTATTTTTCATGAACAAACTTGAAACCGCTTACGAATATGCGAATGACGTTTTGGCCGGGAATATATCCGTTGGTTATTACGCGCGACTTGCTGTTCAAAGGCATTTTAAAGATTTAAAAGAATCTAAAAAAAGGGGCATTTTTTTTAATGAATTGGCTGCTCAAAAAGCATTAACCTTTTTTGACTTTCTCAGTTTATCAAAAGGCGATACGGATGGAGCAGCATTTAAATTAGAACCTTGGCAGTCTTTTATTGTCGCATCCGTTTTTGGGTGGCAAAAAGTAGAAGATGGTAAAAGGAGATTTACTGAGGCTTACATAGAGCTGAGTAAAAAAAACGGAAAAACTACAACTGCGGCTGGTATAGGACTCTATTGCATGGCCTTTGACAATGAGAATGGACCCGAAGTTTATGCCGCAGCTTACACCAGGGATCAGGCCAGTATTTGTTTCGAAGAAGCGGTGGCGATGGTTGAGCGGTCGCCTGCTCTTAATAAAAGAGTCCAGAGGCTTAAATACAATTTAACTATTCCAGCCACCAGGGCTAAATTTAATGCAGTATCTCACGACGCTAAAAATACAGAGGGAAAGAATGCACACTGTGTATTGTTTGATGAATATCACGTTCATACGACAGATGGGGTTAAAGTTTCGCTTCAATCCGGTATGGCTGCCAGAACTCAGCCTTTATTTTTTATAATCACGACGGCAGGAGATAACAAACAGGGACCATGTTACAAATACAGAGACATATGCACATCTGTATTAGAAGGGAAAATCGATATCGACAACATTTTTACCATGATTCATGGTATTGATGAGGGGGATGATTGGAAAGATGAAAAAACATGGGTAAAAGCTAATCCGAATATAGGAGTTTCTGTTAGGATGCCTTTTTTAAGAGGTGAATTTAAAAAGGCATTATTGAATGGACGTGCCGAGGTAGAGTTTAAGACCAAACATTTAAATATGTGGGTGGATGCTGCCATAACCTGGATACCATCAGAGACATGGAAAAGAATGGCAGACTCTGAATTTAAGCCTCCGAAAGGAGCTGTGTGTTATGGAGGATTGGATTTGGCCACAACAAGTGATATTTGTTCATTTTCTTTGTACTTTCCTGAATATAACTACTTCACGACGACACATTACGTACCGGAAGAGGCCGCAAAAAATGCAGTAAGATCCGGAATTGATTACATGGACTGGATTAATGATGGGTATTTAGTTAAAACTCCCGGAAAGACAACAGATTATAATTATATAAAAATGGATATACTGGCATCAGCCAGTTATTGGGACTTGAAATTTTGTGGATACGACAGGTGGAACTCATCAGATTTAGTTCAAAACTTGGATGACGAACTAGGAACAACTTTCGTTCCGGGGAAAGGAGCCGTAAAATCTAAATATGAGGCTAAAATGCAAAAGTTTGGACAAGGGTTTGCATCGATGAGTACACCAACCAAAGAATTTGAAAAGTTATGTGTCGATGAAGTAATTAAGCATGATGGGAATCCAGTAACTGCATGGATGCTAGGAAACGTTTCAATATCAACAGATCCTGCTGGCAACATCAAAACGGATAAAGCGCAAAGCAAAGATAAAATTGATGGCGTAGTTGCAATGATTATGGCGCTAGGAGAATATTTAGCATGGAATTATCAAAGTAAATATCAGGATAAAATAGCCGTATGGTAAATCAACAAATGGAAATTAAAAACGTAGACCTTTCGCTAACTAAAAAAGGATTTATAAGGATATTTGAAGAGTTGAAATCCAATGGGTTAACTATTAGGGACTCGTTCAATAAAACAGTTGAGTTGTGTGAGTTAAAAGGGTATAATTGCCCTTATTCCTCGTTCGAATCATTCAAAGTAATTATTTATCGTAAAAAGTAAACATAGTTTACCCTTTTAGCCATTTACGAGCATTATTTTCGTATAAAATAGGGAAATCTCTTGTCAAACATCTTTCAAAAGTGGTTCGGATTTGGTTCGGAAGAACCGGAACAACGGATGTCATCAAATACCGTAGGTCACATCCCGGATTTGGAGGCATCCTTTCTGCGCGCGATAGGCATAGACCCGATCAAAGTAGCAGTTACTGCTAAGTCGGCAATGGGAGTAAGTACTTTTTTTTCCTGTGTCAGAGTAATTTCTGACTTGGTAGCGTCTCAGCCATACTCTGTTTATAAGTCATTGGACTCAGGTGGTAGTAAAGTAGCAAGTAACCATCGACTTCATTACCTAATTCATACCCGTCCAAATGCCAGGATGAGTCCTTATATCTGGAAGCGAACCATGATGGCGAACATGCTCGTATATGGATTTGCGTTATCGCAAATTATCAGAGATGGAATGGGTAATTCAGTTGCATTGGTTCCTCACTCATCAAGTAAGGTAACCATATATGAAGATCCGGAAACCGGAATGTATTTCTTTAAGGTGAATGGCAAATCTAATATTGTCCTAAGCGAGGATGATGTAATTTTTCTTAAAGATTTAGGGCTTGACGGGAATTGTGGACATTCAGTTGTTAATTGGCAAGATCAGACTATTAAGCTTGGTTTGCTGGCAAAAAAGTTTGCAAACAAGTACTATGAAAAAGGAGCTTTTCTTTCTGGTATCATAACAACTGAACTTGATCCAACGAACAAAGAAGCAGCTGAGATCTATAAGGAACGCATCAAGCAGGGTATTCACAGAGACGAAGATGGTATAATCGTTCTAGGCGCAGGGGTTGACTATAAAAGTATAGGGCGAGATACAACAGAATCTCAGGTAATAGAATTTTTAGACCAAACTGATAAGGACATTGCAAAATCTTTCGGGTTGCCGATGTCAATGCTTGGAGATACTGAAAAACAGACTTCGTTTGGAACTGGCGTGGAGTCGATGTTCATCAGTGTGACAAATACCGTAATAATTCCAAAAGCTGTTCAATTGGAGCAAGAGATTAATTACAAGTGCTTGACATTTGACGAGCAAAAGAACGGATACTATACAAAACTGAATTTCAGAAATCTACTTCGCGGGGATGCCAAATCTTATGCAGAGTATGTCTCAAAAATGATACAAAATGGAATTTATACCCAAAACGAAGTTCGTGGATGGGATGAGCTTCCAGCTGTTCAAGGTGGCGATCGTCACTGGATACAGCAAAATATGATGCCTCTTGATATGGCAGACGAAGTTTTAAAATCTAAAAACACAGGCAATGGAGAAGGAACTAAGATTCCAGCCGGTATTGAGTCCGAAAGTTGAAACAAGAGAAGATGGTATTGAAATCATCAGCGGTATGGGTGTTGTCTTTGGTCAGCGATCGGACAAACTTGGTTTCTTCTATGAGTATATTGATAAAAACGCATTTGACAATGCAGACATATCTGATGTAGTCGGACTATTCAATCATGACAGCAATTACGTTCTTGGGAGATCTTCCAGTGGAACAATGCGTTTCAAAATTGAGACAGATGGCGTGTTTTATGAAATTGACGCTCCGCAAACTCAGACGATACGCGACTTGGTTTTAGCTCCAATGAAGCGCGGGGATATTACTGGCAGCTCGTTCGCATTTAGCATTGCTGAGGACGGAGATACTTGGGAGTGGGATAAAAACAACCAAGTTTATATTCGTCACATCACGAAAATTGAGAAGCTTTACGACCTATCTCCTGTAACGACTCCGGCGTACTCTCAATCAACTAGTTCAGTTGCAAAAAGATCTTTCGATAGCTTCATTGAAGAAACTAAGAAGCGCGAGGATCTCGAAAAGCGCAAAAACGAACATTTCCTACGTCAATATGCTGAGAACAGATTAAGACTTATTGCATAACAACACTTCATCAATAAACTAAAAACCAATTAATAAACATGAAAACGCTCAAACAATTACAGGAAGAACGTAATCAGAAAATCACTGATGCGAACAACCTGTTACAGAAGGCAAAAACCGAAGCGCGTGAATTAACCACTGAGGAATCTTCTCAGTTTGATGCGTTGGATACCGAAATTGAACAGCTCGACGTAGATATCGAAGCGAAAAGAAAACACGAGGATTTTGCTAAAAAACGTGCTCTTTCTCTTGGATTGGTTGGAGAACCGGTTCAATTGGAATCGAAGCAGGATAAAAAAGATCTTCGAAATTTCTCAGTGCTTAAAATGATCCGTTCGATGATTAAAGACGGAGAACCTTTGGAAGGTCTTGAAAAAGAACTTAACGAAGAAGCAAAGGCAGAAGCTCGTGGATTTAATCAGGAGATTTTTGGCGTAGGTATTCCATCTAGAATTTTGTCTACACGAGACAATTCTGTAACAATGCCAACACAGCCAGAAGATGGTAAGGCGGTAGTTGAAACAAATCTTGATAATAATTTATCAATGATGGACATGCTGCGCAATGCCCTTGTTACTCGTCAATTGGGAGCCACTTACCTAAATGATCTTACTGGTAACGTTTCATTTACAAGACTAACTCAGCGACCAGTTGCTACATGGAAGGCTGAGGTTGGGGCGCTGGATAAATCAAATGTAAAATTCGCACTGGATGAACTTGCTCCAAAGAGACTTGGAACATATACAGTTCATTCTCTCCAATTCCTTCGCCAAACAGCACCAAGCATTGAGCGAAAAATCCGTGAGGAGATTGTGTACTCCTTGCAAGAAGGTGTTGATATTGCTGCTATTAGTGGAACTGGATCGAATAACCAGCCAATGGGTATTTTGAATCACGCTGGTGTTGCGGCTATAAATGTTGCTGGACTTGGTGCCACTGGTGCGGCTTTGACTCGTGCAAACCTAATCGCCTTACGCACCGCTCTTTTAAAGCGTAATATCCGTGGTAGTAAATTAGCATGGTTGATCAATGCAGTTACTGAGGGTGCTCTTTCAAATACCACAATCGCTACTGGTAGTGATAAGTTTATCCTTGAAACGGAACGACTTTTGAACTACCCATATGTGATGTCAAACATGGTTCCTTCTGATCTTACTAAGTCAACTGGAACTAACCTTTCGGCAGCGATATTTGGAGACTGGTCGGAACTTTACATTGGCCAATGGGGTGGTATTGATTTAACAGTGGATCCATACACAATGATTGGTGACGGTCAAATCAGAATTGTGGCGCAAGGATTCTTTAACGTTTTGGTTCATCGCCCAGAGGCATTTGCTTATTACAAAGACATCGTCACTGTATAATCAAATTAGAGCTTAATTCTAATAGAAATCATGAAAGGAAAAGTTTTAAAACCCATCCCTGGTACTGGATATAGTATCGGGGATGAATCAGACTTCGATTTGGAGTCTCAACCCTGGCTGATTGATGAGGAGTATATTGAAGAATTGACTTCCCATAAAGAAAAGCCAAAGCAGGAAACAGCAATGAATAAAGCTGCTGAAAACGCAGCCAAACCAAACAACAAGTGAAAAAAAGCTTCCCCTTCATAGTTCAAAGATACGATCACGATATCGTTACTCTTCCGCAAGCAAGGGAATGGTTGAGGATGGATATTCCGGGTTATGACGGGGAAGATAATTCTATTGTAATGGCTATTCAATCCGCTGTTTCAAGAGTAGAAAGCACTTGTAATTTATCACTTGGAATATCTACCTACGAATGGAACGTAGATTGCCGTCCATGTGATTTCGAAGATGTATTCTACGTACAGGAAATCGTAGGTATTAGTTATTACGATACAGATAATTACACACCTATTGATACCACTAAATACCGATTAAAAAGATTAGGAACATTGCGGTCCGAAATTAAATGGATCGATTATCCAGTTGACAGAGAAATAGATGACTATAAAATTACATTCAAAGCTGGTATGCCAGAAGGCACTGTGCCGGGAGATTTACTATTAGCAATCAGATCAATGATAGTGCAGCAATTTGACACCCGCGGAGATATCGTGGCTGAGAAGAAGACACTTTCTGATAAGTTAATGGAGAATTACAGAATAGGGTATGTCTGCTAATAGAATATTTTCAAATAAACAGAATTCTGAGCAATGAGAGCGAAAGTATTGAAAACCGTACCTGGATCAGACTATGCCATAGGTGACGAGGCTGATTTTGATGAATTAGCAGCACAATGGCTTGTAGCAGGAGAATACATCGAGGAGATTAAAAAGCCTAAGCAGGGAAAATCTGTCGACGCCGATAATACTGTAAAACCAAAATCTAAATAACAGTGGCTGATAACAGATCATTTTCAAGTAAACTGGATCGCAGGGTTGAATTTTTAAAACCTTCCGCATCAGTAGATTCATTTAATGAAAATGTAGCTTTTGAAACTGTTTATTCAAATTACCCTGCTCACCGAAAAGATAGCGCCTCAAAACAGGATGAGTCGCAAAGTAATAACCTTATTCAGGGGATTGCGATGGTTGAGTGGGAAATAAGATTTTTGCCTGGCTTATCAATACATACCGGATGGCGCTTAAAAGATCTTCATGATGGTAAAATATATGAGATTACAGCACCGTCAGTAGAGATAGGGAGAAGAGAGGGTATCCGTATCACAACAAAGATTATACAATGATCGACATTGATGTCAGCGAACTTGTAGCTCTTGAAAAAGGACTAGCCAGGTACGAGTCGGTACTTCCAAGAAGTGTTGCTGGCAGCGCGTTGAGGACGGCAGCTAAACCAATGTATCAAGCTGCGCGCGCAGGTGTACCGGTCGGTAAAAAAGGAAACGTACAAACAGGAGCGTTAGCGCGAGGTGGAGCGACAAGACGGGATATGAGAATGAAGATTGTTTCCGGTACTCAGCATGGAGAAGTTGCCAGGGTATTGATAGGCGTTTCTAAAAAGACTGGCAAAGTTGGATGGAGAACCCATTTTATAACCAGGGGATTTACGGATCGATCAGGCAAAAAACATGGGCCTAATGACTTTTTAAAGGTCGCTTTTGATGCCACAATTATTACTGTTCAATCAACATTCGGAAAGTTAATGGCTTTGAGTTTCCAAAAATGGGCTCGCAATAATTTACCTCAGGGAAAATTCTAATGATTACACCAGCATTCATAGAGAGATTATTGGCAACATCAGAAATTACCGATCTGGTAGGCAACAGGATTAAGCCGAATGTAATCAAATCGGGTACTCCATATCCTGCAATATATGTCTTTTCGGACAGAATGGAAAAGCAGGGATGTTTCGACCCGAGAGGAGCAAAAGAAGGTGTTGTAGAAATTGGGGTTTACGCGAAGTCATATTCAGAAGCTTACGATGTAATGCAGGCAATCAGACTTTCTCTTGATGATTTTACAGGCATCATAAACAATGTTGGAATTATGATCATGGGTGGCAAAGAGGCTGCTGATCAATACAATGAAGATGATGACATCCACTTGAAAATAATTGAATACGAAGCCGTTGCCGAGCCTAAAAACTAAATCATCAACAACTAAAAATTATATAAAATGAGCGTAAGAGCAGTAGATACCGTAAGGGGGATAGAGACCGTACTATCGGTTGATAAAGCCGATAATGAGACTTATGTCGTACTAAAATGCGCTACCCAGATCAGTTATACCAGCGACAAAGAAACGCTTGAAGCTGCTTGTTACGGCGGAACAGAGATGTTGATGTCAGGTGCTGATGCGGTAAAATCGTTTAGCTTAACCGGACAGGTTAAAGAATACGCATCTGTGGATCAAGCTAATAACGTTTCGTACTATGACCTTCTTTTATGGCACGAAGCAGGGACATTGAAGAAATTCAAATACGCCCGCCCGCACGTGGGAGATACAGTTCAGGAGTTTGAAGGGTTTGTTACCGCGCTAGGTGAATCCGGCGATCCTAAGGGATTACAAACCTACACAGCAACGATCACCCCTCGTAAGAAAGGTACCATTTCAAAATTAGTTTAATAGTCAAAAAAAACCTTAGCCCTGTCACCCGGCAGGGCTTTACATCTTCATCATCATGTCAGCCAAATCGAAAAGTCCTGAAATCATTCCTACCGAGACCAAATTCAACCTCAAACTAGGAGAAAACATTTATACTTTAAATTTTGGAGTTGCCGCATTCTTGCGCCTTCCGGAAGAAAATCCAAAAATTACTAATCCACTTTCCGTGTTGGATGATCTGACTGGCATAGAAGCCATCCCGGCTTTAATCCAGGCTGCTATCAAGCCAGAGGATAGAAAATGGACTACCAAGGACGAACTATACGATCTGTTTGATTCCTGTGATGACCCAGCGCTAAATAAAGTACTTACCGGATATATCAGTGCTATCGGAGTCGTGTCAAAAAAGCTCAATCCCGCAATCGAGGCCGTAAACGCAATGCAAAGCAAAAACGCCTAGTTTTTGATAAATGGGATTGGTATAGAGATGCCGGTAAAATGAGGCTATCGTCCTTAGACCTGGAAAATCTAACGCCTTTCCAGTTCAACCTTATGCGGGAAGGTTATGAGCTTGATCAAAAGTACCAATGGGAAAGAACCAGGTTTGGGGCTTACTGGACCTATATCATGGCCGGCCGTCAAGGAGAAGATATTTCAATCGAGGAATTCCGTCCGCTGGATGAAGAAGATTTGAAAAAAGTACCTTCCGCCATTGATTCTATCCCGGTTTATACACCTGCGCAAGAAGAGTATTTCAATAAATTATTTAATCCTGGTAAGTAAATGGCTGGCGATTTAAGTTCGAACAACATACGAATCGGTGCTAATATTGCCGGTCTTCTGGAAGGAATGAAAAGGGCTTCTGCTGCGGTTCGCGGTACGGTCCTTGATATGAATTCCAAGCTTGTTGATTCTTACAAACGAGCTAATAAAGAACAAGCTGTATTCCGAGGAGGTCTTATAAAGCTGGGTGATGACCTTCAAGGTTTCGCCGGTAAAATGGCCCTTGTTGGTACACTGCCTGCATTATTTGCTGCTGGCAAATCATATAAAGACTTCGGAGAGTTAGAGAAGCTTGAACGGGGATTAATTCGTTACGGAGAAACTATTGAGGGGGTTCGTGAGATTGCTAAATTACCAAACGTCGGTGTTTTCGATGCTGCTAAAAACCTGATCGGTTTAAAGGCAATGAAAATGGAGAGCGATTTAGCTACCCGGTCGATCAAAGCTTTTGCAAATGCTATAACCGATGCTGGGGGCTCTGCTGTTGACTTAGATCCCGCCTTGGTTAATCTAAAACAATTCAAATCGACGCGAAATATAAATACTGTCGATGTAAGGCAGTTAGGCGGCCGTATTCCACAGACAATGGATGCCTTACAGTCGGCATTTAAAACTACGGACGCTGAGAAATTAAATAAAATCATGGCCAAAATTGGCACTGATGGTTTTATTGAAAAATTCATTGTTGAATTAGAGAAGATTCCACCAGCTGCGGGTGGAGCTGCAACTGCACAAGAGCAGTTATCTGACAGTTTCTTGTTCTTTTCGGGGACCATTGGTAAAGGTTTAGATTCTGCATTGGGTATAACCGATGCAATCAAAGGTCTTGGTGCCACTCTTGACAATTTATCAACAAACTTTACAAACCTTACTCCGGAAGCGCAAAAATCCATCTTTGCTTTGGGCGCTGTTGTGGTAATCATGCCTGCTATTATTGGAGCAGTAGGCGGACTTATTAAACTACTTCCATTCTTATCTGGCGGACTTGCGAGTATTGCAGGCGCTGTTGGGCTGACCATTGGGCCATTCCTGGCAGTTGCTGCCGGTGTGGCCATTGCTACCGCCGCGATTATTACAAACTGGGATTCTATTAAAAAGTTTTTAACAGAAACATCGTGGTGGAATACTTTTGCGGGAATTACTCAATCTGCTCTGGGTATTATTACAGAAGCATTTAAGCTGGTGGTGAATTTAATTCAAGGAGACTGGACGAATCTAGGCAAATCCCTGGTAAACATCCTCAAAAATGCCGCAAACGCAATTGTAACAACGCTCGGCGGAATAGTTAAGGCGGCATTGGGCGTATTTTCATCTTTAACACTTGGGTTATTTGCGATATTCGACAAGGATAAAACTTTTGGAGATGTTGGTCGAGGTGTCAATGCAGCTGTTGGCAGTGTAGATAAGCTGGTAAACAAATTCAAATTTGATGTACCAGATGCAGTTGGATTCGCAAAAAAAGGACTCGATGCGGTTACGGGAACGATAAAAGGTGGAGAGGCTCCTGTTAAAAAACTAGGCAAGGCTGTTGGAGAAACAGCAGAGGCATACGTTAAAATGACGGAGGCTGCATTTAAAATGTGGCAGATTGATCTTGCAACAAAGTGGTACGAAGAACAAAAGGCACTAAAAGATAAAATTCAAGGATACAAAGAGCTTTTAGGTGTTACGGCTAATCTCAATGTTGAGCTTATTAAACTATCTAAGCCCTCCTCATCAAGACTCGGGGACACAACAACCGATGGTTTAGAACGAGCTAAATCTATCCTCGGCGGAGTTGCTGACCGCAAAACCGGAAATACTCTCGACGGTATTAATGCAGCAAATTCAAAAAGCAGAATCCCTGGCGAAACCAGGTTAGCTGCTTCACTTGATCTTAATGATTATTTCGGTGGACGGGTGAGCTTGGATAAGATTAAAGCGTATTTTGAAAAGATACCACAAATAGCCGGCGAGTCATCAGAGGCTTATGGACAGAGATTAGCCGGTTTTGTAAGTAAAACCGTTGGGGCTAGTGAAGGACTTGGAAACGCTCTTCGTGATATGGTAGGTGGTGTGGCTGTTGGTTTTGGTGAGATGCTGGGGGATTTAATGTCCGGCCTTGGCGGCGTTGAAACATTTGCCCAAAAGGTTCTGGGGCTTATGGCATCCATGCTTAAAGATATGGGTAAATCCCTTATTGCCTTTGGTACGGCCGGTATCGCCCTTAAAGTGTTTATGAAAAATCCAGTTACGGCTCTTGTTGCGGGTATTGCCTTAACGGCTGCTGGCCAGGCATTGGGCAATAACATGACTAAAACAGCTGAAAAAGGTTCAATGACTGCCTTTGCAAGTGGAGGGTTCGCTTATAAAGATATGGTGGCAAGAGTTGGGGACAACCGGAATGCAAGATTTGACCCTGAAATGATAGCCCCTTATTCGAAGGTGGATAAATCGATAAAACAAAGTATTAAAGAATCAGGCGGAGGAAGTGGTGGTGGCTGGGAACAAACCGAGATCGTTTTAGACGGGGATAAAATGCGCGTCATTCTCGAAAGAAATCAACAAAAACATAGCGCTTTATTCTAATAATGGCAATACCAGCTTTTGGATTAAAATACAAAGTACCCTATACTACTTATCAGGGAGCTAACCGGGAGATACGTATCTATAAAGATGGATACTCAGCAACACCTATTCTTTGGAAAGGTGGTAAAACTCCGTGGAGCTTATCAAAAGGTGATACAGATGATGTATTCGGTAATTTAATTGTTTCCGGAGTTGCCACGATTGAAGTCATTATAGAATACCAGCTTGAAATAACCGAGTTTCTTGAAGAACGTCAAAGCCATCTTGTTCAATGGTATGACCTTGATAATAATAAAGTCCTTTGGTCTGGCTGGATTGAGCCGTATGATGGAAGAAAACCATATACCGAAGCTCCGCATTATGTTACCCTAAAAGCGACCTGTGGACTTGCGCAGCTTAAAAAGATCCGGTATCAGCATACCATCAATGAAAATCCAAAGAAGGTAGCCTTGGAGGTTATCCGGAAATGTCTTTTCCTGACTGGTCATTCACTGAACATTAATACCTCTTTGTTTACGTTGGAGGTTACCATGCCGGCTGGATCTGACCCGCTTACTAGGTACCGACTTAATACAAACAGATATCTTTTGTCAAACGGACAAAGGATGTATGCTTATGATATCCTTCTTGACCTGATGGAGCGGCACAACTGTGAGCTTTTTCAGGAAAATAACGAATGGATAATCCGAAGTATTCCAGATAATGCCCGCGGATACTTATCTCAGAAAAACTATCTTCCTGGCGGTACTTTCAACTTACAGAGAACACCATCGTTAGATTACGAGATTAACAACGACAAAGCCCTTTCCCTTAAAGTTGGATCCGTAACAGCGCTTCGCCCTATTAAAAGGTGGTCAGCAAAGGCGGATCTATTGCCATATACAAATCCAATTGTGAATGGTGATTTATTGGAAATGGACGCCAATGGTTTTGTGGGATGGAATCTTGTTCCAATGTTTGGTCAGTGGTCAAGCTTTTCAACAGGGAAGAAAGAATCCCCGAATGGTTTAAATATCAACGGGGCTATTTATGCTCCAAATATAATCCGCATAAAACAAAATTTTTGGGGAAAGAAGACCGAAACACTAGTCGAGCCAGCCAGGTATGTAGAAGCGCCACCACTTACTTTCAATCAGTGGGTAACTACTTCAATTATCAAGGTCTTATATCGGCTGGAAGTTCCGTTTAACAGAGCCTCTGAAAATATAAATCTCTGTACCAGCGTATGGTCTGAACGATCTGACGGCACGGATAGGGTATGGCTACAAAGAAACGGAACATGGAATCATAAATGGGATGTTCTTACCACAAAAGGCGCAACTCCCGAATTAGATATTGCTCCTTCTGAATTAAAACTCGAAGTGCCGACAGCTCTTATAAATCAAAGAGTGATTGGTACTCCTTTTAAGGCACCTTATGAAATAATACATGTTCGCATTTATCAGGCACTGACAGCATCTCCCAATGCGACTGATAACCAGATTAACATTAAAATATTTAGTGTTGGCGTAGCAATTAACGAGGGAGTTGGCTTAGAAATGCCCACAAGCGTAAGTTATTCTTTACAAACCGACAGTGTTGTTGAAGATGAGAATAATGAAGTCTCTTTAATGACGGGTGAAGTGTCCGGGGCTTACCTTTCCGGTATTATGCTTCGCCTGAATGAAGACACTAACACGACTAACTGGAAAAGAATAGGATATACAGAAAAAAAGACCTCAATCGGTTCTATGATTACGGACCGTATCGCAATGACTGGTCATCCATTGGGTACGGTTCAGTGTTCCATTAAGGTTAAGGTTGGTGAAGACGCTGTCGATATATTCCAATATCAAAACTATTTACGTTACGTTGATATAAACCCTGATCAACGGTACAAGATAACCCGATATTCCCTTGATGATTTACGGGGGATAATTACGGTTAATACAATTGAATTAAAGCATGCAGACGCACCGGTAGTTTCTGGTATTACACGTTTGGGGGATTCCGATGCAACGTACGATACCACAGGCGACTCAACTAGTATAGGGCCTGTAATTGTTCCAATTACTGACGGGACTACAAATCCAGCGGATCTACAAGATAACGCAAGGATAAACTTTGAGCTTCTTCCGACCATAACCTTTACGGCTGGTGTCCCTGAAATCAAAGATTTGAATCTTCTTGAATTTCTATTCCCAGACGCTGAGGAAGAAGATATACCGGATCTTTCCACGTTTGTCGTTACATTGTTCGGCAAGCCTGATTTCATTACTGAAATTGAGATCGATGGTTTGATACTTACATTTGATGCTAATCCAAAAGCATCAGGGCAGTATAGCATCCCCTATTTAATAGGTGACCCGGATACAGGGGAATCATCGACAGGGTCTATCGTTGTTATTGTCGAGCCAAACGAGGATATAATCGAAGAATGGCCGCCAGTCCTTGACCCGTTCCCGGTGTTATACTTTGAGATCAACAAACAGTCGACTGCCGGTTTTCTGATCACGGATTACATGCCAGACCTGGTATATGAAAACCTGAGCTACCGCATCCAGGGCAAACCGGACTGGGTAAGCACACAGTCTGTTGTTTTCAACCAGCTTGCAGTAACCGGAAAACCTACGCGCATTGAGACAAGGTATATTATTCTTGAAATGCGGGATGCACTGGGCAATGTGCATACGGAGCAGTTGACTTTGACCGTAATCCCTAAAACGGTTAATAAGCACTCACTTTATGATACATCAGGTGCGGAGAATGAACTGATTGGTAAACTTGCCGGCTTTTATTTCCTGCCTGCTAAATTTGGCATCGAATCAGTTGTATCCGGATATCATAACCGGTATGAATGGACTTTAACTGGTGGCGGACCATCAGGGGCGGCGATATCTGTTTCGGGTGGAGAGGATGTTGAACTGACAGACGAGGCAACCTACGGAATACTTCCACCACTGGATGGTATTGCCAGTGTAGCAGGTCAATTTAAATACACTTTCAAGACGTTCCGTGATGATACATTGATCAGTGACGAGCTGATTGATTTTACGTTATATGACGAAGCCTATTTAGATGCAGCCAGCTTTGAACTTTGGGATACTTCCAAAGATGAGGTAATCGGCGTAATCGAGCCAGACGGGAGCAGTATTTTTAAAAAGCCGGTTAGCTTTGATATCAAATCAATTCTGGCCGGGTTTGACTTTGATAATACGGATTTCACGCTGTTTAAAGATGGCGAAGAGATATTCACCAACGTATTCCCGGAAGATCCTGCGGTAAGTGAAGCAACCTATGATCTTTTTAGCGAAACAGAAAATCCAAACGGATCCGGTAAGTACGAGCTGATCATGAACAATAAGCTTGATGCAGCTCAGGTTTATCAGCGCCGTATTGCCTTTGAGATACAAGCCGAACCGGTAAAGCCAGAGCCAGGTATCAACCTGATCACTTTCCGTCAGAATACTGTCAATTACTACGCACTGCAATCCCTGCCACTGGTAGGCACTCAGATCGATCTGCCTGAAAACTGGGGAGGTGAAATACCTGTGCCGGTTGATGCAAACGGAGACCCTGTTGAATACAATAACATGGATTTCCGTGTTTACAACAAAACGACGGGTGCGCTTGTGCCTTTTGATGTTGAGCTTAGAACCGGGATAGCACAAAGCCGCAAATACCTTGACGGGCAAGAGAAAGAACCGGTCTTAATCTTCGGTCTTAAAAACTCGGTTGATCTTGGAATACATTCTGCACCATCCTCATTCCGGATTGTTGCCAATTTCAGACAGGATGATAGTGTCGTTGCGATCAGACAAGCAGATTTCTCTTTCCGTGTTCCTTTGGAACCTGGGGATTATTCCGGACTTCGTTTTCTGAATATTAGTGATACAACCGATGTTCTGGATCCTAACATGCCTAAGGCAGGAGGGCAATACCTTTTCCCGGCATCAGGGAAATACAGTGTATCAGTCCGTGGTTTTGATGGGTTGATGTTTGACAAGATCAAAGTGCAGCATGCCAAATTAATTGGCGGCTCTTATGTTAACGGTCATATGCTTGCTGCGGATGCAGTAGCTATCTATAATTCTGAAACGGGTGATATCAATGAAACTCCTACCGAATTATCCGCATCTATTGCAGGATGGCCGGGAGCTGGCGGGATCAGATATCTGAATGATCCGGATAATGTTCAGTTTATTATTGACGAGCCGGCTAAATACAAATCAACTTTCACAGGATATCTCGCCGGTGTTGTCATTGGCGTACTTGAAGCAGAATTCGAGCTGATTGACGAAGCCCCGGAGGATTTGCCAATTGAAGACTGCTGTGGTGGAGGTGGAGATTCACCTGTTTATGATGATGTGGCCGGAACTTACGGAGGTCCTTCAAAAACATTAGTGGTAACAGCAACCGAGAACGGTACTTTATCCGCAATTGAGGAAATTGATATTGAACTTCCGGGGGTAGATTTTGAAGATGGGGAATGGGATTTTACCAGTGCGCCAAGAATCCTTTCACAAGGGTCTGATCCAAAGTCAGCGATTACCCTGGAACAGGCGGTACAGATTGCGGCCAATGGGAATAACAAGATATCGGTTAAGACCGTCGCAACGTCCAATATCGCGCTGTCGGGACTCCAAACGATCAACGGCTATACAACAGTTGCCGGTGACCGTGTTCTGGTTCAAAATCAAAGCACACCATCAGAAAACGGGCCGTATGTTGCAGCATCTGGTAGCTGGTCGCGTGCCGCGGATTCTGACACAGGTAATGAGCTTTTAGGAGCGGCATATTTGGTTGAAGCGGGAGATTCAACGGTAGTGGGTACAAGATGGCAGGTAATTACGCCGTCTGTGATCACGGTAGGGACTACGCCTATTACAATCATTAAAATCCAGAATGCACCGATCGATAACCGGTGGATATCCGCTCCAAATGTAGCTTCATTGAATGATGCTTATGCAGGCGGTGTACATGGTTGGGGAAATTCAACGGCCCTGGCTCCTTCCAATGCAGGCACTATTCTAACCGTGGTAGGCAGCAGCACCACAGGGGATGGAGATTATACACCTTCCTATACAAACCAGATCCTGATCGATGTGAATCAGGAAATGTACTTCCGTCAGAGAATATTCGCATGGGGAACATGGTCTCCGATCCGCAAGATATGGACGGATAAGCATTTTACCGGATTTGATATTGCAAACTGGAATGCTGCTTATCTGGCGTCATTAAATTTTAATACGCTGTTTGATAACAGGCTTGCGCTTAAAACCACAACGAACCTTGCAGAAGGGACGCAGCTTTATTTCACAGAAGCCCGGGTAAGAAATACACCGTTAACTGGGCTGGTTACTACAAACACCGCGGCTGTGTCTGAAACGGATAGTGTTCTTGTAGCGATCGGTAAATTGGCTGCTGCGAGCGTTGCCTCGGGTGATAGGTGGATATCCTCTCCTAATGTTGCCAATCTGAACGATGCTTCAAACGGAGGGGTGAAAGGTTGGGGTAATTCAACCGTCAATGCGCCGTCTGCTGCGGGTAGTATACTGACTTTTGTCGGATCATCCCCAACTGGTAACGGAGACTCTAACCCAACATACACAAACCAGATACTGGCTGATGTAAACGCAGAACTATATTTCCGTCAGCGTATTTTCAGTTACGGAACCTGGACGCCAACTTATAAACTTTGGACAACGAAGCATTTCGCTCAGACTGACATAACAAACTGGAACACGGCATATTCCATGCGGCATGCAGCACTTACGCTGGGTACTGCGAACGGGTTAAGCCTGGCCGGTCAGGTATTAAGTATGGGATTGGCTACGGGCAGTACGCCTGGTGCTTTGTCTGCGGCGGACTGGACAACGTTCAATTCTAAACAGGCAGCACTGACCGGAACAGGACTTGTCAAAAGTACGGCCGGTGTTATTTCCTACGTATCTGAAAGCACATTCGCACAATCTGTTCGCGCAATACTTGTCGGAACGGGGCTTCTTGGTGGTGGGACTCTGGCAGCCAACGTGGCCATTGCTTTTGATACGGCATGGGGAGATGCGCGGTATTTACAGGCGTCAACCGGGATGACCGGAAACGGAACGGCCGGATACTTACCCGTATTTACCGGTGCGAAAGTTATTGCCAATTCAATTGTTTCACAGTCGGGCTCAATGCTCCGTATTGCAGGCGGGTTTACGACGCAGTTTGGAAACAGCAATAGAAAGATTGAGCTTAACTCAACAGCAGGATCATCATACTTCAACTTCTTTGAGTCGGACTATGTACAGGGCTGGAATATTGAGCACGTAGGTACAGAGCTGAGGATTAACCGTCTGTTTACGGGTGGATATAATTTTGCATTCAGCTTTTTAGATACCGGATCGTTGAGGATCAATACGGCTAGTGCAGCGCCATTGATTGTAAACTCATCTGCACTGGTAACAAACTTCAATGCAGATCTTCTTGATGGGCTTCACGCGTCTGATTTTGCGCGTTCAAACAGAGCGATTTTAGCGGGAACCGGTATTTTAGGAGGTGGGGCGTTAACCGCGAATGTAGCTCTGGCGTTTGACATCACTTGGGGCGATGCGCGGTATGCATTGGCATCTCATACGCATACCTTTGCCTCGCTGACTACCAAGCCAACAACCGTAGCCGGTTACGGGATTACAGATGCGTACACGATTGGCACGATGGACTTTCTTCTTTCCGGAAGAGTGCCGAATGGTCGTGCGGTCGCTATCGTTGGTACGTCAGGCAGGATTAATTCATCAGCTGGATATCAGGATTTATCAGCAAACCGGATATGGACACTTGACCTTGCTACGACCGGAGTCGGCGAAGGTGTTTATAAGTCTGTTTCTGTTGACGTGTACGGAAGAATAACGGCAGGAACAAACCCAACGACCCTGGCTGGGTACGGCATTACGGATGCTTATTCAGCAGGCGGGGTGGATTTTCTTCTTAGTGGACGTGTACCAAACAGCAGGGCCATTGCGGTTTATGGAACAGCCGGAAGGATTAACTCATCAGCAGGTTTGCAGAACCTTGCGGCAGACAGGTCCTGGACTATTGATTTGGCTGGGTCAGGCGTTGGGGCGGGTACTTACAATTCTGTAACCGTAGACAGTTATGGCCGCGTTACGGCAGGAAGCAATACAAGTTATTCCTACGATGCGGGCTATGGTATTGGCCTTTCTGGCAATACTTTCTTTGTTGGGGCAGGTGCAGGTCTATTGCAGGATTATGACGGCTTGTACGTAAACTTTGGGCAAAGTGCAGGACAGGTAGCGCAAGGTAATGATGCCCGGATTAACAACGGGAACACGGCTTACAACTGGGGATACCACGGCAACTTTGGATATCTGACAAGTATTAATGCCGGTATGATTACCAGCGCATTAGGGTTTAACCCGATGCCGGATAACCGGACGATTACAATTAACGGTAATACTCAAAATTTAAATAATAATCCAAATTTTATTATTTCTGTTGGTGGCGGAGGAACGATAACAGGAGGCGGAACAAATGGATATGTAACAAGATGGACTGGCGGTAGTTCAATCGGCAATAGCAGGATTATAGACAATGGGTTCGGCAATATAACTTTTGTCGGAACGGGTTTAGATGCAACAAATATGAGCCTAAGCAATAATTTTTATGCTGGATCAGGGACAATAGGTGGGACATTCTCTGCAACTAATCTTTTCGCAATAAGTTCATTCACTTTACCAACAAAGTCAGAAGCCGGATTGTCGTCGGCGGGGGGCGAGGGGTCTTTCGCATACGTGAATTCGGGATCCGGGAAAGGGTTCTGGGGCAACTATGGTTCTGACGGATGGAGATTATTAGCAACTCGCGTTTGGGTGGGAAATAATAACGGAGGATCAGCACCTTGATAAATATCAAATTGATATCATTTTAATATCACATTTTTATTAACTTTACATTGTTCAAGCACTTCATAACCAACAACATCTAAATCGGATAAAATGAAAAAGAAAGAGAAGGTCTCACTAGCTGAGCTTCGCGAAATAGCTGTGCTATCAGCATGCATTCCGCAGTACAAAGCCATGGGCTTTAAAAATGACAGCAGAATTACAAGACTATCTGCTGAAATGATCGCTTTGATCGAATATGCAGAGGGGGGCAGTCTTAAAGAGTTAAATAAAAAAATTCAAGACAAAGTCAACGCGATCAGGTTTCCAATTTTAGAGGGAATAGATACAGAATCCTTATCGGAGGAAGAAAAAATCGCACTATCCTTAAAGATAAATAAGGCAATTAACGCTGACGAGGAGATTATCGATCTTAAAGCTCAGGAATTAACAATCTGGAATACCGAAATAACAAAAGAAGAAATCGACGAGATTGAAATTGAAGAGCGTGAGTACGCCGAGAAATTTATAGGCCCCGCAAAAGAAATAAATATCTTGTACGGGCAGTTCACAGTGGATGGTTATCAAGCATTATTGGCATTAATCGCAAAAGGATACATTGAAATAAAGTAATAAGCCTTGCATAAATCGCACTGCGTATAACGCATAGCGGTAACTATATTACGCGTACAAATTTCACTTCATCATACAAAACTAAATGAAAAAGTTACTTTTTTTACTCCTGCTGTTATCAGCGGGAGTTCAAGCGCAGGTAATTGATTTATCAGGCTATGCCAAAAAATCAGATATCCAGAGCCTTGAAAACCGGATTAAGGTTTTGGAGTCCGGTAGCATTGTTAATCCGCCACTAATTGTAAAAAAAGGTTGTAAACGCGGGCCAACTATCGTAGATATCCGAAACATAACCAGTAACGGATTCGAAGTACAATTCGACGCGGACAGCGTTACGAATATCAAGTACATGACGACAGGTGCAAAAGTTTATATCGACAGCATTAAGCCGACAAAAAACACCTTTGCCGTTGTTTTCCCGACGCAGTTCCCGAACGGAACCTATACTTTTTCAATTGAAGGACTGAACTGCAACGGTTCGAATTCCAGGTTGTTCACTATCGCCGGTGGGGTTGACCCTCCTTCCGCTGCTAATTGTGAAGTTCAACCTACTTTCAAGATAAACGGATATACTGATCAGGCTGCGACAATCCAGTTCGACGCCCGGAAACTTGAAGTACTCACGCTTAAAGTTATCCAGGGTTCGACCGTCCTGAAATCAACTACCTACAAGCCGGACGTAAATACACTTTTCTTCCCGTTCGATCAGACTTTACCAGCCGGTAATTATCAAATCACTCTTACGCCTGTTTCCTGTACAGCCGAAATAGTTACGCAGGATTTCACGATTAAGAAAGAGGATACCGGAACCGTTACGCCGCCTGTCGTCACCGATCCAGGATCAGCCGAATACAAGTGGATCACGAACAGCATGCCAGACCACATGTCGGTTACTAGGTCTACTTCTGGCGAATATGACCTGATCACGGATAATACGGCCAATCCACTGCAACCGAACTATAAATATTATTACCTGGTCGGTTCAGAGCTGATTTCCCAATCTACGCCTTTAAAGAATTACGCCGTACCCCGAAATAACGGTTTTAGAGTAGTTAAATTCAATAAAAAGAATACTACCCTGACCATGAACGAATGGCCTGGTCAGGGTGAGCAGGAAAACGGATACTATAAAAACGATGCCGGCCAAAGTTTCCAGTACAATGCAACAGCAGCCGTTACGACTGGTTTTTACGGTGGCTCTCAGTCCGGTTTCGTAAATCATATCCCTGCCAGTTTCAAGCCTGAAACGCAGATGCCACAATGGGCTGATATTTCACCCGAGGCGCAGCTACCAAACGGCAGGTTTTTCGTTCTATCCCGTAGCGACTGGCCTATTGATCAGGTCTTGAAAAAAGGCGTTACCCATATTCGGCACAATGAAATACCGAGGCCTAATGGCGATGAAACCATGGCTTTTCAGTTAAGACTGCAAGGTAAAACGTACAGCGACGTTCCGCTATCTACAACTATTTTCGGTGGTAGGCCTTCGGACAATCCAACGAAAGAAGAAGTCCAGAGGATGATTGACCTTCACCAGTACGCGGACGCGCTGCATATCGGGGAAACGATGGAGCAGTCACATGCGATCAATCCTGGCTCTAACTGGCTGAAAGATTTTAATGCAGGTTTTGTAGCGAATCAGAAAAAGTTATTTGATGCAAAGGGTATCAAGTCCTTGAACTGTTTTAATTATTTCCAGTTTTGGCCTCCGAGTTATCACCTAGGGCAAGTGGGTATAGATGTTTCGAAACGTCTGTTTCGTCAGTCTCCGTCCGAGATGCCGTATTCTAATTTCAGTCCAGGTGCGCCTTTATCTTCCACTAATCTAATCGTCGAAGCGGTTTACTTAGGTGCGCCGGATATTCAGCAGAGCCAACCGTTAGACCTGGCTTTTAAATTAATGTTATTCGACCACATGGGCTATACCGGTGGGGTTTTCCTAGCGGGTGAACATGAGTGGCGACCAAATAACTTTTTCGAATACGTTTACCCAGAGGGCAAATATTACAGTCAGGGTAAAATTCCATTGGATCCAAACACGATCATCACTTCGGCTTTCCTATCCCAGGTTTACGGTAAAGTATTTGTTCAATGGGGAGGGACTGGAAAAGTAAACGCAGGTCGTATTTTTGATTCGAGAACACCAGAACCGACTTACTATAAACCGAACGGATCAACTGAGCTGAAAGGAAGTTATCGAAACCCCGATCAGAATGCAGATCGGTACTCATGGTGGCTAACAAACCGTGAATTCCCATATGCTAAAATTCCGGGTCCTGGTTACTATGGGTATAATGCCGGGACTGATCTTTGTCGTTTTGGATTACAAGTTTATCTCGATACCTGGTTTAAAATTCCAGAGGATGGATCAAAGAATTTTCTTTCTTACCGTATCGATGGTGGGGAATGGATCGAAGCCGAAAACCAATTCGCAGATGATATTATAAATGCCTTTGACTATAAACGCGGATACGTTCATTCGATTCATAAGAACGGTCAAATCGCTTGGTATTATCTGAACTCTTACGGCGATAATAAGTGGCATGACTTAGAGGTTCGTTTCCCGAACGGTAGGATTTCCCGGACGCGCGTAGCAGGCAACGGCATTCATGCAAAAATAGAATCGCTTTAACACTAAAATTTATACTTCATCAATAACTAAAAATCGAAATGGCTTTAACAAACAAAATTGTAGCAAAAGACGAGGTAAAGGAAATGTCCTACGAGCTGGAACTGGCGCATTTAACCATCCAGATCAACGCACAGGTAAAAAAGACCATCAAGCGCGATCCAGGCACAAAGCAGGAGATTGAGCTAGGTACTGATAATACATCAATGCCGATATCCATCAACGGTATGATTGAAACGCCGGCACAGTTAAAAACGCTCGTTGAGGAGAATCCATTCCTTGCAAAGATCCTTCCGCTGATTCTTGAAGAGTATGCAAGCAAATACTCTTTTTCGAAGAAATGACCAAGTGTCAAAAAATAGGATTAGCGGTACTAGTTACTCTGGTAACGCTAATCGTTTGCATTCATACATGGAAATCTTGTACAAATTTGAATGTGAAATCAGAGAAAGAAACGGCGCTCGATTCGGCAACGTATTATCATAACCGTCAACTCGAAATAGAAAAAGAAAGGAGGTTATATGAAGAGCGTGAGCAGTATCACAAAGATAAATTTAGTAGACTGGAAGATAGTCTTAATATCGCTGATAATTCTGAGTGGCTTAATATCAAACGCGCCCGCAACCGCGCAATCATCGACTCCGCAAATGCAGAGGCTGTACGTAAGGGCACTAGAAGATAGTTTGCTGATTTTGCAAGAAATAAGACCAGCTTATCGCAATCTTCAAATAGTAACCCAGCTTCAAAATGAAGAAAAAAACACAGCCGACAAAAAGCATTTGTTCGAAATTAAAGTGCGAGACTTGCAAATTAAAGATCTTAACCAAACCATTGAAAGAGACAGAAAGAAACGAATATCCAGCATTATAAAATCTGTTGGCGCAGGCCTGCTGATCGGGTTAATTGTTGGCACAGTATTTTAACAATAACTCACTACGAACGTGGAGAATAAGCTCAACAAAATAACCAATCTATCAGAGAAAAAGCCTACTCAGGCCATTATATACATGCTTCTATCGGCCGTTATTACTTTGGCGGGAGTTATTGTTTGGCAAAATAATAAATTAGGTAACAAGGATGAGGAGAAAGAAATAGCAGTGAATAAACAACGTGCCGCAGACGTAGAGGAAATAAATTTCTGGAAGGCTCAATACAAGGACATAAAAAAGGAAAAAGATGACTGCAATAACCTGGTTGTCACTCGTGCCGACCAGGAGGCGATTAGAGATAAGCAGCGCTTGGATTATCTTGAAGAGAGTTTCCAGAAAAGTATTTTAACTAGAAAAAGGCAGGCCGTTAGTATTAAAAAACTTGCTGAGGATATCCCAACTGTAAAATCACCAGTAATCAATCAAACAAATGAAAACTAAATTTCTCAACTGGATTACACTACTGCCTCTGGCGGTTTTTGTAGTTTTATTCACGATGGCTGTTAAGTCTCAGCATGCAACTGATTCGTCTCAATCTCAGTCCCAAAAATCAGTAACCTCGTTGCTGCCAGATAGCACTCAGACTAAGTTATACGATAAGTCAAAGGTTATGAGTAGGGTTGATAGCTTAGCCAGGGAAGATAGTTTACTTTCCCTTAGCAATGCCAGAGAAATTAAAAAGGCTGTGGCAAAAAAGGAGCGATTTGAGAAATTTAAAGAGAACAGGAAAATAGTACAGGTTAATCAACTGCCGGCTCCAACATCTTTGATTACAAACCCTCCGTCACTACCCGATAGCGTAGTAATAAAAAAAAAGCCGAAAAGGTCTGTCTTGAACAGAATTTTTAACCGTAACAGATAAAATGGGATTTGTACTTTTGTTATTATCCAGGATATTAGACCTTATCCTGATGATAGTCGGATTGTTTCATACGATTTTTGCAGCCTATCGTTATGGAGGAAAGATTAAATATATCAATAAGGTTTTCTATGACAGCGCTGTTGCAATAGATGTTTATGGCAATGTAGCTTATGGAGCTTTGTTTAATGACCTTTTCATAAAAAAAGGGGGATACCATTACGGGCAAGGACGAGAAACGGTAAGCTCCGCAACCGGCAAGAACTGGGCTAAGAATAAATTGACATTCTTGGGAAAAGGTTTTGCAGGCATGCTCAATATGCTTGATGAGGATCATTGCTGGAAAGCAATTGAAGGATATACTCTTGAATATAAAAACATCATCAAGCCCGATAAAATACACTGGATTTACACGGTGTCATTTATCATTTTCGCTACGGTTATTTTATCTGCTTTAATATGGCTTAACTACTGGATTTTCTTTTTATGACAGAACTCACCCAAAACTTCACACTGGAAGAAATGATCCGTTCTGCAAATGCTTCCAGAATGGGATTCACAGAGCAGTTTAAACCTTCGAAAGAAGTAGTTGAAAATCTGACTGCTTTATGTGTAAATGTTTTACAGCCGCTGAGGACATTCATTAAGCAATCTATTTTTGTTAGTTCCGGATACCGGTGCGAGCGGCTTAATAACTCAATCAAAGGAGCCAAAGGATCTCAGCATCTAACCGGTGAAGCGGCCGATATACAGGGTACGTTACAGATGAGCAATAAGGACCTATTTCAATTAGTGATATATTCCAAAGTCCCTTTTGATCAGTTGATCATTGAGTTTGAAGATGAGTTCGGAGAACCGGGATGGATTCACGTCTCTTACGCAAGAGATCGGCAGCGAGGGCAAATATTGAAGGCGTATAAAGATCAGGCAGGCAAAACAAAATATATGGATGTAACCGGACATTATAAATGAAAAAAATAACATCGCTTTTAATCGCTCTGCTTTTATCGTTATCAGGGTACGCACAGTTAAATAATTTACCCTCTGATCTTGGGACAATCCAGGCTTACAAAGAAAACTCACTGGATATCCCAATCCAGATTGATGCAGCCTGGACAATTCCAACTCCAGTGACTGCCGAGTTGAGGGATGGAGTAGGGATAAACCCTCCAAAGCTTACATCCATCACACCAACCGTTACAGTAGTCGGGCATTTGGTTACAGTCAAACTAACGGCTGCGCAGATGACCAGGTTAACGCCGGGAAATTCTTACTCCTACCGGGTTAAATTCAACGGTGTTGCAAAACTTGGCGGAATAATCAGACCACAGCTTGGAACAGGAACGCCAAGCACAACGCCCTATGTGGTTAGTCTTCCTGATATTGGAGTTGTTAAAATTCAACTGATAGGAGATGCAGCTGCGGCCGCGCAATACCGCGATCAGGCCCGAGCGGCAAAAGATTCGCTGTCCGGCATTGTAAATAACAATCAATGGACCGGCAAGAAAATAATTTGGGTAGGAACCAGTATTCCTTGGCAGTATCAGCCAAATAGCTACCCAGAGCAGATAGCCCGGAAGTTAGGGGCGACGATATACAATAACAGTATTTCCGGATCTTCAATAACTTACTTCCCGCCTGCGTCAGGATTTGCAGGCAAGCCGGGGATGTCGGGCACATTCACGGAGAATATCGCTGCCAGTGCCGGACAGAATAATAGTTATCAGTACACGATCAATTACTTTCTATCCACTTTCGGAGCGGATTTGCTGGTTATTGATCACGGTACAAATGATGTTCCTTACATGCCTGACAGCCTAGGAGACATTAATTCAACCCGGAAGAGCCTTCTTTATGGTGCTTATAATCACATCATAACCAATGTTCTTACAACATACCCCAATTTAAAGATTGTGCTGTGTACTCCCCCAAATCGGTACACGTATGGAGGCACAACGCAGACAGCCAAATATGAAGCCGTTGCAGGTGCGATAAAGGCACTTGGTAAAAAATGGTCTTTACCTGTTCTGGATTGGGGGGAGCTTGGAGGAATCAATATCTTAACCTCTCCGACAGGAAAGTTTACAACAGATGGACTGCATCCAACATCTACTTACACTAACAATGTCATGGTCCCGATAGGATACCGGTTTCTTTTGCAAGTTCGCTAATTTCATTCGATTTAGTTAATGTTTAACCGGTATGGCTTTTAGCTATTCCGGTTTTTGTTTTGGCTTCCATTCTGGTTGACCCTTTATATTTTCCGTATCCCAATCAATGGAATGAAGAAACATTACAGCTGCATCATATTCAAAAGCAACGTTTACGCTAAAATCGTGGTTAATCCGGATTGATTCTTTGATGTTCTCAAAGTTCTTTTTATTCTTCTCCCGGAACTCGTTGACTGACATTTTCTGATCAAAATCAAACTTGTTCCGGATTAGCTGCATTCTTGAATGAATGGCATGAGTAATCAGGTCGTAATTTTTGCGAAGTGGTGGCAGTTCTTGCATGCTGTAAAATTATAAAAAGCGATCACCAAAGGCAACCGCTTTTTTTATCAGTACATAAATTTGCTTATGAATCCAGCCCTTGATTCTCAATTCCTCTTTCAAGAAATTCCCTTGCCGATTCCTCTGAGAAGTCTCTGACAAATGATTCAGGTAAATTGTTATTATCGAACCTAATAGATTCTTGAAAAATGTATTCATTCCCATCTGCATCTACAAAAAAGGCTTCAACGCTGACGGTTTCAGTTCCATCATTTTCATCTCGATCTCTTTTGATAAGAATTTGAGTATCGAGATCTTCGAGAGTAATTATTTTGTAATTCATAGTTCGTCCGGATCCGGAATAAGGTTTATTTTTGTTAAATAATAATATGGTCTAGCTTGAAGTGCTGTGTTTATTTTCTCGGAAATTTCATCCCAGTCCACAGCCTCCTTAATTGCATCAGGAATAGAATCCGTATCGTCATCAAAATCAGAAGATCCCATAACCGAATCTATTATCATGTCACATATACTTTCCCCATCTATGCTAAGGTGGGTAGGCTCTTTATCCGCAACAACGTAATTATCAGTATCAAAATCTACCTCATTTAATTCCGAGATAGTATGCAAATGCTGAAATTCTTTGTCTTTCACTCCGCAAAGTGAATAGCCTTGCGCGATCGCCTCGGACTGTGTTAGAAACTCTTGTTTTTTAATCATAGTTATTTTAGTTTGAATTCTGATGAATCATGCTGTCTAAAATGTGCTCCGCTTTCGTCAAACTTCCAAAAACCAGGTTCTCGTACTTTTTCTCCCGGAAGCATTAGTGTAAAACATCCACCTTCTGACATTTTGGTAATCAGATGAATGTCGGTAGCTTCTACTTTGTGCGAGCACCCTTCTTCGTGAATAAAGTCAAATGTATGATGCCCTAATTCTGTTCTATGAATAGTTTCGGTATAACCACCTTTCATGATAAATGTTGTAAAATCAAAGGGATGATCATGTGGTTCTGCATCTTCTGGTTCCGGCCCTTTGAAGTGATGAATAACCACAGGGAATTCCAAGCCCTCTATGTGGTATTTGTCGAAGAGATCGCTCATCTTCTCGTGTCTGATTGTTAAATTCATAATTTGCTGATTTATAATTTACTTTTAACTACATGCTCCCATTCATCAAAACCATGTTCTTTAAGATATTCAGTAGCCTTATCATAGGCTAGTTCTTCTGATTCTTCTTTGAAGGTTTCGGTGGAGCAATACTTTCCTTTGTGATAGAATTTAAAGAGATAGGTTTTCATTAATGAAGTTTTTGGATGAGGAAAGTAAGAGTAATTACTTAATCCTTTACTTTCCTCATCGCAGATGGGGTTTAAATTTTATTATTTGGGAAAAGCTTATTCCAAAGATCCCTAAATGCTAATTCTGAGGTTTGTTCAACAACTGAATTGCCAATGGCACGGTGAAGATCTTCTGTAAAGTCGTACCCATCAATTGAATACTCCAAGCTGGATTGAGTTTTTGCTTTGATGATACGCTCAGTTTTTGACCATTCTTCCGTTCCCATAATTTTCTCAAAACCCTTCCTGCCCGTACGCCACAGCTTTCGTAAAGAATTTGGCAAGCGATTTGTCGGGCCGAATATTCTAGGCTCCTCCCATTCATATTGATGGCTTCCTTGTCCAGCTGGAAATCTGTCATTTTCCCTCTTACGACTGAATCTCTCAGATTCGAAAAGCTTGTTCGACCTGGACGGATCTCCGTCATTTCCCGACGGATGGCCTTGTCTGTCTTCGGATTCATTTGATCCATCGTTGTTGGTGTTGGACATTTCGTCACGTCTCGTGACAGGCTTGCATGTTTCCCACTCTTTCTCGAAATATTGTTCGTTTCGTCCGTGGTCGTTGTGAGCCATTTTTGAATCACCTGATCTTCGATACGGCCCTTTGGATTCTCTGGATTTGTTCCGTTCATCCCATTGGTGGATACTCGCGGTGTCCCCCACGATTGATGAACCACTTGGTTCGTCAATCGATCTAACCGACTCTTTCCATCCTTCCTCAATAATCCTAACTCCGACACTGCCCCCTTCCAAAGATTCGTATCCGGTGTTCCCCAATTCTTCACCTGCTCGGATAGTTTCGGACTGAAATCCTCCCTCGTTGTCCCTCCGTGATCCGTAGCCATTGGTGTCCTCCAAGATTGCGAGGATAAATAGTCTTTCTCTCTCATGTGTTGCGCCAACTTCCTCCGCTGTATAGATTCCAGCCTCAACTCGGTAACCCATATTTCGAAGGCTTTCTTGGACTTGCTGGAATCCCATTGAGAGATGTCCTGAGACGTTTTCGAAAAAACAGCAAAAAGGTCGTATTGTGCCAATTGCCGATTCAATATAAGGGTATAAGTGTCTGGGGTCATCAGCTCCGACCCTGTTTCCGGCAAGTGAAAATGGCTGACAAGGGTATCCGCCAAGTAGAATGTCAATTTTTCCTCGAAACGGTTCCGGATTGAAGGTTTTAAGATTCGTCCACACAGGTGCTGCATCCACCATACCCGACTCCATTGCTGACAAAAGGTTTTCCACGATGAAGGTTTCGATTTCCACATAAGCGGCAACTCTGACATCTCGAAATACTCTTTGCACTCCTCTTTCGAGTCCACGTATTCCTGGGCAAAGGCTGAGGATAACGGGTGATTGTTTGGTAATATCCACATAGGTCATATTAGATGATTCCAGGTAACGGGCATAACTAAAAATTCAAAATCTGGCTCAGCGGATGCGGTCATTGTAAACTGTCTGTCTGGTGTGGTGCCTTTAATAGTTACCGTTCCACTGGATATCTTGGATAATGATCGCATAACTAATGTAGGGTTAAATCCAACAAAGTATTCTTCTCCCTGATATTCATTCAATACAAACTCCTCCTCTCCGTTATTGCCGAAATTGGTGTCATTTGTTTCAATTTTCATTAAACAATCAGATAATACCATACGAGTCTGTCCAATGCCTGAAATAATACTAATTCGGTTCAATGCAGATTTAAATGCATTAATTTCAGCTACGGCACATATTGAACTAGACTTAGGGAATGCATTTTCAATCTCTGGATATTTCTCTTCGATAAGAAGGAAAAATACACTTGTGGCTTTATTTGAAAACTGAGCCCCATTGCCTGAAAGCCTTAGTTCGATATCACCCGTGTTAAGTTCAGATAAAAGGCTCGCAGCCTTCGAAGGAATGACGAAATTTAGATTTTCCTCAATGTGAGATTCATGTTTAAATTCAAACTTTGATATGGAGTGCATATCTGCTCCGTGCATCTTTATCACATCAGGCCTAACTTCAAAGTATATGCCGTTAAGTGCTGGCATTAAAGTATCTGTTGATGTGAAATCTTTACAGAAAAGTATCCCTTTGGATATAGCCGAACTTGGAAGTATTACGGGTTCAATCTCTGAGAAATCAGGGCCCTTAGGGAAATCAATCGGATCATCGGTTTCGAAACTATAACAATTTCCGTTGCAGGAAATCTCGATATTATGAACGATTTTTATTACTTCTCCGCCTTTCACTTCGGATGTAATATGTGATATTTCAACCGGAGCATCCGGAAGGTTTTGTAGGAGTTTAATTCCCGGTCCGGCAGGAAAAGAGAAATGTGATTTATTTCCTATTTCATTAAAATACAGCTTTGTGACTATAATCTGTTTGGTGTCGGTTGCTGTTAATTTTAACGAGTCACCTTCAACCTGAACCAATATGTTTGCTACTGCTGGCACTATTGGCTTTGAGGAAATAACCTTACTTACAATTGAGCAAGCACTTAGAAATCTCTTTGAATTGATGGATATTTTCGAAACAATTGTTCCTCCTTTTACTTTTTTTGATTTTGGTAATTCTGCTATTTCTGACATGTTTTTGATTGTTTATTGATAATTAATTGAGAAAGTGGCGACATTACCACTTTCTCTTATTTTAGCTTAATAGACTTTTGGAAAACTATCCTGCTCCACTACTTTCTCTATCGCATCATAAGCATCAGATAGAATATCAATCGAATCGATGCAATCAATTTCTGGATACCCGTATTCATCTCGGATAGTTTCGCCTGTTTCTTTATCTACTTCAAAGGCTGGCACTTCGAAATCCTCTAATGCTGATATTGCTGATTTGATAGATTGATAAGGCTCGAAGGTGTGATCAGCTATTCGGGTAACATCTCCAAATCGGATAATTTCCATCTCCTCATCTTCTAGTAATAATTGAGATTTGATTACTAGACATTTAATTGTAGTCCGATCTTTCTCAATTTTAGGACCCCATTCTAGTAAAGACATAGATTTGCTAAGCAAATCACTTATGGTTAACAAATTCTCTCCTGGTATCGGCATGACTATTCTGTTTGATCTGGTGAAAGTGGACGAAGATTTGATGAAATATCCTGTTCTGCCTCATCTGGATTATAAGGGAATACATCAAGAATTGGTGTCAGATTGATATCTGTCGTTTCGTAAGGGATAAGCATCGTACGTAAGCTTTCGGTGATACGCTGTAACGCCTGATCTATTCCATCCGCATTTACCAG
>Ga0157370_10000313_pt1 | contig 60838 bp, 61 predicted proteins | sample C35metaG_FD_113463 | JGI IMG/M metagenome (GOLD analysis project Ga0157370, IMG submission 113463) | Corn rhizosphere microbial communities from Kellogg Biological Station, Michigan, USA - C3-5 metaG | ecosystem: Host-associated > Plants > Roots > Rhizosphere > Soil | place: USA: Michigan...
GATTTTAAAAAGGAAAAATATTGCTATGGCCATTGCCACTTCTGGTATTCAGCCAAATATTGATTTTATGTTTGAAAACATTCCAATTAAAAAATATTTTAAAACAGTTGTCAATTCTTCTCATATTATCAAAGGAAAACCAGATCCCGAAATTTATTTAAAAGCCGCTTCTTTATTAAATGTTTCACCGAAAAACTGTTTGGTATTTGAAGATGCGGTTGTTGGTATAAAATCAGCAAAATCCGCCGGAATGAGAGTAGTTGCAATTACAACAACGCAACCTAAAAAAGAACTTTTGGAAGCAGATATGATTGTTGACGATTATGAATTTTAATCTGGCAGGCCTATCTTTCATAACAACCAAGGTCCGGATTTGAATCCCTTAGTCTTCCATCAAGATCATACAGAAATGATGTAACGATTCCTGCGTTTATGGCTGGGGAAGCAGGATGATTTTTAAAATGAAAATCAAAAATATTTCTTGCTATATCAATACTGTCAAACATGGGTGGCTGATTTTTTATTGAAAAAACCAATGTAGCGTTTGAAATTTCATTTTTCTCTTTATACAACACATGATCAAACGTCGCTGTGAAAGTATCAGTGCCTTTTTTATTCACTAAAATTTCATCATCCACATTTCCGGCATCGCCCCAAAAAATACAATTTTGAAAAAGTGCTTTTAATGGTGAAGTATAGGTGTTTCCTCCATCAGTTATTGAATTTGATAATTGCAAAACCGGATTTGTATGAGGAAGGTAATTAGTGCCATAAGAAGCAACTGTACAGTTTATAAAACGATAATCTCCACCAAGTTGCAAGAGCATGTTGCTTCCACAGTTGGTTATTAAACAATTATCAGCTGATATACTTGTATTGATTCCCCAGATTCCCGCATCATAAATATTGTCAATAATGCATTGCGACAAATTAACTTTCGGAGCTGAAGCGGAAGACATATTTTGTGAAATAATTCCCTGATAGGCGTTTTTTATAACAGCATATTTCAACAAATTATTTTTACTGGTTTCTCTAAAGAATATTCCGGGCCAGCTTGCCGGTAAATCTTTATAATCTGCATCAAGCCTGTCTCCTGTAAAAATAATCCGCTGATCTTTCGTTCCGTTAACTTTTAAAGTTCCATCTACTAAAATTGGCGCATCAGCGTGTAAAAATATTTTGGTTCCTGCTGCAATACTGAGTATTGAATTTGTATCGATTTGAATTCCTCCAACGATTACATAAGGCAATGTTTTATTCCAATTGACGTTTCCTTTCAATTTTTGTTTTCTCAGAAAAATTGCATTTTGACCATACGCCTGCAACTGAACAAACCTTTTATTTCCGTTGTAATTAATTTGAATGCTATCAGAAAGAATAAAAGGAAGTGTTGCTGATGAAGGATTTACATTCACCTGCACAAAAACATAAATACTGTCGTTGGCATTTATTTCAACATTTTGCACATCGGTAGCAAAAGTTCCATCAACGTTTATTTTGAAAGGGGATGAATCTCCGCCCGATAATTTTACATCAGACAAGCGAAGTTTTTGATTGTTGTTATTGAAAATTTTTAAAGATTGGGTGACTGATCCAACTGTTGTAAAAACAGTATCAAAAAACAAAGTATCAGCATTGGTTTTTAAAGATGCATCAGGACTTGTAATAAATGATTCTTTCCGACACGAAAAAAATATTAAAACAATAAAGAAGATGAAAGCGATCTTTTTCAAATTGTTTAGTACTGATTATTAATTATTGATTATTTTTTTACCATTGCTACACGAGCACTTTTTCTATTTCTAAAAAACCTTCATCGGCGGCAAGTTGATTCCATAAAATCCGGTAAATTGTTTCTGCGATGGGCATTTCTGCTTTCACTTTATTGTTGATGAGGAACATGCACTTACTTGCATTGTAACCTTCCGCTATCATGCTCATTTCCAATTGCGCAGCCTGAACAGAATATCCTTTGCCGATCATATTGCCAAAAGTACGGTTACGGCTGTATAACGAATAACAGGTCACCAAAAGATCACCCAAATAAACAGAAGCGGCATAATTTGTTCTTGGCTTTTCTTTAATGGTAACCGCATGATGTTCTATCGAACCAACTTCTACGTTTTTTATTCCAGCCTTTCTTAAAAAGCCAGCCATTTCATCAGCACTATTGGCAATCAAAACACTAAGAAAATTATCGCCATAATCAAGCCCGTGGGCAATTCCAGCGCCGATTGCATAAATATTTTTTAATATGGCCGCATATTGTACACCATAAATATCAGCATTATGAAGCGTGTTTAAGTAAGGGGTTTTAAAATGCTCAGAAATTAAGCGTGTCGTTACAAGATCTATTCCTGTAAAAGTGAGATACGATAACTTTTCAGCAGCAACTTCTTCCGCATGACACGGGCCCAGAACAGTAAAATAATTTTTTAATTCTACCTCAAATTCTGTTTTTAAAAATTCATTTAGTAAAACATTTTGTTGCGGAATAATTCCTTTTACTGCCGAAATAATTTTTTTATTTGCGAAAATATTTTTTGTTAATCCGGAAAGCGTATCAACAATAAAAGCAGATGGAACAACGATTATAATGGCATCGCTGTCTTTAATCACTTCTTCAGCATTTGTTGAAAACTTGATCAGGGTTGTATCAAAAAATGTATTGCTTAAATATTGTGGATTATGTCGCCGGGTTTTAAAACTGTTGATGTTGGAATCGCTTCTTACCCACCAATTTATTTGAGTTTTATTATCAGTTAATATTTTTGCAATTGCCGTTGCCCAGCTTCCACTTCCGATGATTCCAAATTTCATAACAAATTTAATTTTTCGATGGCAATCTGTGCAGCAACCTGGCTGGCATCTTTTTTATTAAACGCCTTTGCTTCTGCCACTAAAACCCCATCAATCATTGCACCAATCGTAAATAATCTTCTTCCGTTTTCCATTTTTTCATCTATAGTTTCAAATTCCAGAACCTTTCCATTTTTATTTGCCCACCCATATAATTTATTTTTTTGGTTGATGTCAAGATTCTCCAGATCCTGCATAAATAAGTGCGGGGTGATGATTCGCTCTGTTACCCATTTCTGAGTTTGATCGTATCCTTTATCAAGGTAAACCGCACCAGCTAAAGCTTCGAGCGTGTTTCCAAAAATCTGCGAAATTTTCAGAGAGTGGTCAAAATGATTGTACAGTGTAATTTTTTTTAAACCAATTTTTACAGCGATGTCGTTTAATTGATTTCTGTTTACCATTTTACTTCTCATCTCTGTTAAAAAACCTTCATCTTTATAAGGATAACGCATAAAGAGATAATGCGCCACAATGCTGCTGATAACTGCATCTCCTAAAAATTCAAGGCGCTCATTATTTTCATCTGCACCTTCTCTTATTGACCGATGACTGAGGGCAGTAATATATAAATCCAACTGAAGAGGCGTGAACCCAAGCACATTTCGGAGTTGTTTCCTGAAATTTCGCTTGTCATTTGAAAGAAAAAGATTTTTGAAAAACTGCACTTGATATATTTATACCTTAAAATTAAAGAAAATAAAATCCAAAATTTTTATTCAATCGCAATCACTTTTGTAATTCTTCCCAATATTCAGCTGCTCTTCTTGTATGTGGAATAACAATTGTTCCTCCAACAATGTTTGCAACAGCAAAAATTTCATACATCTGTTCTGTTGAAACACCTAATTCATGAGATTTCCCCAAATGGTATTTGATACAATCATCACATCGCAAAACCATGCTGCAACCAATCCTAGCATTTCTTTCGTTTTTTTATCAAGCGCTCCTTCTTCATAAGTATTTGTATCAAGATTCCAAAGACGCTTCATCACTAAATTATTTTTACTCAAAATAACTTCGTTCATTTTTTCACGATAATCATTGAATTCTTTTATTAGTTCAGACATGAAAATTGTATTAAAAATTTCAAAAAGAACTGATTTCTTTTTATAGAGGAATATAAAAACAAATCATTGCACAAATTTACACATAAAAAAACCTGCCAGGCTATTGGCCAATATTATTAATATCATCATCAATATTCTCATCCGGCAATTTATTAAGCCTTGATTTGATAATAAAATAACTGGTGATAGCAAACATGAATCCAACAAGGTTTATTGAAAAATAATTTTCCTTCCCAAAAAATAAATAACCCACAACTATGCCAATGATTTCAAAAAGAAGCCAGCCAATTACATTGTAAATCCGCCAGGTTACTGCCTTTAACCCTTTTCTTTCCGCAAGGCGGCCAATTTCTCGGGTCAAAAAAATAAGGATAATTAAATCAAGCATTTCTAAACAGAAATATTTTTAAGTATTGAATTATTAAACCAGTGAAATATCAAAATTTACCAATTGCACGAATTGTCCAAGTCGTGAATTTATATCTTCTTTTGTAATTTCTTTTAATCGTTGCGGGCCAAATTTTTCAACACAAAAACTTGCCATTGCAGAGCCGACAATGATTGCGGTCTTCATGTTTTCAAAAGTTATATTATTTGTGCGGGAAAGATAACCAATAAATCCTCCGGCAAACGCATCACCGGCACCTGTTGGGTCGAATACATCTTCCAAAGGCAATGCGGGGGCAAAGAAAACGTCGTTTTTATGGAACAACAAAGCGCCGTGTTCCCCTTTTTTGATGATCAAAAATTGCGGCCCCATCTGAAGAATTTTTTTTGCCGCTTTTACTAAAGAATATTCCTCACTTAATTGACGGGCTTCACTATCATTAATTAATAAAACATCCACTTTGAGCAATACTTTCTTCAAATCCTGTGAAGCGGTTTCCATCCAAAAATTCATCGTGTCCAGAACAATTAATTTAGGACGTTTTTTTAATTGCTCAATAACGTTCAATTGAAGCGACGGCATCAAATTACCTAACATCAGAAATTCCGCATCCTGGTATTTTTCCGGCACTTTTGGATTGAAATTGGCCAGAACATTCAGGTCGGTGATAAGTGTATCCCGTGTGTTCATATCCAAATGATATTTACCGCTCCAGAAAAATGATTTTTGATCCGGAACAATTTCAACTCCATCCAATTCAACGCCACGATCTTTTAATTCATTCATTTCTTCCTGAGGAAAATCATTGCCAACTATAGAGATTTGTTGGATCGGTTTAGTCAAATGACTGGCTGCATATGCTACATAAGTGCCTGAACCACCTACAATTTTATCCACTTTACCAAATGGAGTTTCAATAGCATCAAAAGCCATCGTTCCAACTGTAATTATCGCCATAAAAAGTTTTTTTTAAATCGCTGCAAATGTAAAAGATAATAGTTGCATTGGCAGACACGAAAACTCTAAGGTTTTCCGAAAGGTTTTGTAACCGCAGCCCATTAGAAATAGATCTATCTTTGTTATCCAAAATTGTAAGAATATGCTTTTATCTATTCATCCCGAAAATCCACAATTGAGGCTGATAAAGCAGGTTACAGAATGTTTGAAAGATGGTGGAATTATTATTTATCCGACAGATACCATTTATGGTCTTGGCTGTGATATTCATCATCCAAAAGCCGTTGAACGGATTTGTAAAATTAAAAATATTGATCCTAAAAAATCACAGTTGTCTTTTATCTGTCGCGATCTCAGTCATTTGAGTGATTACACAAAAAGCATTGATACTCCCCTTTACAGAATGCTAAAACTGTATCTTCCGGGACCATATACTTTTATACTTCCCGCAAGCAAACAGGTTCCAAAAATTTTGCAAAGTAAAAAGGAGACAGTTGGTTTGCGTGTACCCGATAACGTTATATGCCATTCTATTTTAAAAGAATTGGACAACCCCATTTTAAGTGCATCTCTTCCCGGCGAAATGGTGGAAGAATTTACAGACCCTGAAATTATTTATGAAACTTTTGGAAAACTGGTCGATTTTGTAATCGATGGCGGGCCGGGTGGAATTATTCCTTCAACCGTTATTGATTGCACTACTGATGATTGGCTCGTAATTCGTCAGGGGCTTGGAGAATGGGCCGCGTAAAGGCAGAGTTATTTTAATTTTCAAGAATTATATCCTCTTCTTTTTCAAAGTCAGGCCAAATATTGAAACTTTTTCGGTGATATCGGCATAATCCATGGATCTCAATAGCGGTGCGATGTTCACGGGTTCCATATCCTTTGTTTTTGTTCCAATAATACATTTGATACTTCTCATGAAGATTTTCCATATATTCATCACGATATGTTTTTGCAAGCACACTTGCGGCTGCAATTGAGGCATAAATTCCATCCCCTTTCACAATACATTGATGTGGAATCTTTTTATATCGCTTAAAACGATTTCCATCAACTAATAAAAGTTCCGGAGCCCCATTTAATTTATTTAATGCAAGGTGCATGGCTTTAAAAGATGCCTGCAAAATATTAATGCGATCAATTTCTATATTGCTCACACTAGCTACTGAAAAAGCACAGGCTTCATTTTCAATAATCGGACGAAGAAGATTGCGCTCTTCTTTGGTCAGTTCCTTTGAATCATTTAACAAAGGATGATAGAAACTTTTGGGAAGAATTACCGCCGCAGCATAAACAGGACCCGCATAGCAACCGCGTCCCACCTCATCTATACCGGCCTCAATAAATTTATTATGAAAAAAAGGAAGCAACAACTCTAAAAATTTTTTCAAAAGTAACATGTGATTTTAATTTTTTCCGACGAAGTTTTAAACATAAATGTTAAGGGTAATGTGAAAAGGAAATGTATGACTTTGCGGGTTTACCTTTGTAAGGTTTTGTGAGGCAACCAAATTGAAACGGAAAATTGAAAAATAAAAAATAATGTCTGAAATTATTTTAAAAAAGGCGAATAAGAATGTCGCCAAATGGCTTTACCTGGGCGTTTTCATGTTAATTATTCAGATCGTTTTAGGGGGAATTACAAGACTTACAGAATCAGGACTAAGCATCACAGAATGGAATCCTATAACAGGGGCATTACCTCCACTAAACACCGCACAATGGCAGGCAGAATTTGCAAAATATAAAGGCACCGATCAGTTCAGATATATTCATTCTGATTTTTCTCTCAGCGATTTCAAATTTATTTTTTTCTGGGAATGGTTTCACCGTACCTGGGCGCGCTTAATGGGAATTGTTTTTTTGGTCGGATTTTTTTATTTCTTAATAAAAAAACAATTCAGAAAAGATATGATCATTCCTTTCATCATTTTATTCTTGCTGGGAGCAGTTCAAGGCACTATTGGCTGGATTATGGTGGAAAGCGGACTGGTGCCTCAAAAGATGTTTGTTGACCATATCAAATTGGCAACGCATTTTATCACTGCACTTATATTATTGTCTTATACATTTTGGTTTGCCCTCAGCATTTCTGTCCCCTCAGGAATGAAAGTGATCAATAAACCTTTAAGAAGGATGATGTCAGTAATAATTGTGGTTCTTTTTTTTCAGTTGATCTATGGCGCTTTTATGGCCGGTCTTCACGCTGCTACTGCGGCACCAACGTGGCCCACAATAAACGGACAATGGATCCCGGATATGATGAATCATCTTTCATCAGGATGGAAAAATTTTCTTGATAATAAAATTACCATTCAATTTATACATCGTGGTCTTGCATACACATTGTTTATTCTTGTAATTTTTTGGTGGGTGAAAGCGAGAAGGACTTCCGGAAGTTCATTATTTTCAAAAACAAAATTTATTCCGCTGTTGCTGGTTGTTTTGCAGGTAGTTTTAGGAATTACAACGGTTGTTCTTTCACCGTATGGCAACAATCTTGTGTGGCTTGGCGTTGCTCACCAGTTTGTTGCAATTCTTTTTTTAATGTCAGTTATATTTATGCTTTATATCATCAGGCCTTCACTTGTTCAGAATAAATATTTTTAAAAAAGCCACGTGCAAGAATATCTGTAATGAAGAAAATTTTTCATAATTTTTATTATTCATTTCCTGTCCAGTTATTGCTGTTGCATTTTAGGAAGTCACAGGTTTTATTGATTTTATGGCTGATACTTTTTCTTACCATTTCCGGAAACTTTATGGAATTCTTTGGCGCAAATACTTTATTTCTTGCGCCGGAATATATGGGAAACGTAAATGCTGCAGGTGCTGCGATTACTGGTGTTTGCACCGGTATTTTTATTATGAGCTGGAATATTACCACCTTTATTTTACATAGTGGACGTTTTCGTTTTCTTGCAACAAGTTCAAAACCTTTTTTAAAATATTGCATTAATAATGCGATCATTCCGCTGGCATTCCTGGTTTTATATTTTATTGAAGCTGTGTATTTTGACAGGGTAAAAGAATTAATCCCTTTAGAGCATTTCCTTTTCATACTTTGCGGATTTATAATTGGTTTTTTTCTTTTAGTTTTTGTCTCTTTCCTTTATTTTTTTAATGCTGATAAAAGAATTATCCGGTCATTCCAACCTGACCTTATTAATTTTGATGAAAATAAAATCCCAGAAACCGAAGAAGAAAAGATTATTATTGATGATTTTGGACTACCTGTAAAAAATTATCTGAGCACAAGATTGAAGGTTAAGAAAGTAAGATCTGTAGCGCATTACAGCCAAAGCTTTTTAGATGTAATTTTCAAACGACATCACTTTTCAGCAATGATAACTGTTCTACTGGCCTTTGTATTTATGATCTTTATCGCATTTTTTCTTGATAATAATATTTTCCAAATTCCCGCAGCTGCCAGTATTCTTTTGTTTTTTGCAATCATGATCGCAGTGATCGGAGCACTTTCTTATTTTTTAAAAAGCTGGAGTTTGTTATTTATGATCTTACTGTATGCAGGGCTCAATATGCTTTACAAATATGATATTATTGATCCGAGAAATAAAGCTTACGGATTAAATTATTCAAAAGAAAACCGGCCGGAATATTCGCTGAAAAGCCTGCAATCACTGAATACGCCTGCAAAAATTGATTCTGACAAAAACAACATGATCTCCATCTTGAATCATTGGAAGCAAAATCAAAATGAAGAAAAACCGCTAATGGTTGTTTTTAATTTTAGCGGCGGTGGTGTCAGAAGTGCCAGTTTTTCAATGAATGTTTTGCAGGAATTGGACAGTTTGACCAATGGAGCAATCATGAAAAAAACGATGCTCATGACAGGAGCATCCGGCGGAATGCTGGCGGCTGCCTACTTTCGTGAACTAACAAGATTAAAATCCAATGGCGCAAATATCAATCCTCAAGACAAAAAATATCTTAATAATATTTCTGAAGATCTTTTAAATCCTGTTTTCTCTTCATTAATTGCACGTGACCTTATTTCCCCGGCACAAAAATTTTCGTATGGCCCCTACCGTTATATTAAGGATCGGGGGTATGCTTTTGAAGAAAAATTAAACCGGAACACAAAAAATATTTTAGACAAACCAATTGGTTTTTATAAAATACCTGAAATGAAAGCGGCGGTTCCTTTAATGATTTTAAGTTCAACTGTTACAAGAGATTTTAAAAAAATGTTGGTCAGTTCCCAGCCGCTTAGTTTTTTGATGCAAAGTGAATATAAAGACAGCACTACAAAAATTACCGGGCCTGATGCAATTGATTTTGCAGCGTTGTTTAAAAACATGGACCCGATGAATTTAAGAATGCTTACGGCGTTAAGAATGAACGCTACCTATCCTTATATTTTGCCCAGTGTATGGCTTCCCACAAAACCTGTAATAGATGTGATGGATGCAGGTCTGAGGGATAATTCAGGCGCAGAAACCAGCTTTCGTTTTTTAAATGTTTTTAAAGATTGGATCAATGAAAACACAAGAGGGGTTTTAATTATCCAGGTTCGTTCAAAAAAGAAAGGCAGTTGGGATGAAGGATATAAAACCGGAGGAATTTCTGACATCATTACCAATCCTTTTACCATGATGCAAACAAATTGGTTTAGGCTTCAGGATTATTTTCAGGAAGATGAGATTACTTATTTAGAAAATGCTTTGGGCCAAAAGCTTCATCGGGTTTCTTTAATGTATATTCCTAAAAATCCTGAAGGTGAAGCACCCCTTAATTTTCACTTAACAGCGATCGAAAAAAAAGAAGTAAGCGCATCCTTGCACCGTAAAAATAATGTCGAAGCAATGAAGCTGATAGGCAATTTTTTGATAAGCAATGAGGAATAATCTTTAATTTTTTCAGCATTAAAACCATCCTCTTTTTTTGAAGATCCAGATCATCCAGACAGGAATGACCAGCATCAAACCAACAGCAATAAAAAATCCATCGGGATTATGAAGCCATGGAATCCGGCTGAAATTCATTCCAAAAATTCCACCAATAACAGTTGCAGGTGCCATCAGGCAAGTCACCACAGCCATGACTTTCATCACTTCATTCATCTTTAAATTTACATTATTTAAATAAAGATCCTGAAGGTTGATCATCATATCGCGATAGTTTTCAGCCAGTTCATTTGCCTGAACAATATGATCATAGATATCTTTAAAATATTTTTCAGTTCTGTTTTCAATAAGATCGCTTTCGCTTCGCAAAATTCCATTGATAATTTCACGGACCGGAGAGATATTTCTTTTTAAAAAAATCATTTCTTTGCGAACCATATTGATCTTTGCAAGTGTATTTGTGTTGGGCCAGCGGGTAATATCTTCTTCCAGGTTTTCAATTTTTTCTCCCACTTGTTCCATCACCACAAAATAGTTATCCACGATAAGATCTATTAGTGAATAAAACAAATAATCAGCTTTGCTTTGCCTTACTTTGCTTCCTGCAATCTTTATTTTTTCGCGTAAGGGATTAAACACATCCCTCGACGCATCTTCCTGAAAACTTAAAACAAAATTGGAACCTAAAACAATACTTATTTGTTCACTTTCTACAGAACATAATTCTTGATTAAAAAACAGCATGTTCAATAGACAATATAAAAGTTGGTTTAGTTCATCCATTTTTGGACGCTGACCCGAACTAAAAATATCTTCTGCAATCAAAGGATGAATGCCAAAGTGGGCACAAATCTTATCAATATCCGATTTTTTTAACCCATCAAAATTAATCCACGTTTTTTTAGTACTGTTTAAATATTTATAGCAATCTTCAACATTATCTAATTGCTGATAAGTCGCCTCTTTGGCATCATATTCAAAAACAAAAATAATTGTTTTTTCAGGCTCAACTCTCTTAGGAGCAATTGTTGGATTGACCTGCAGAACCTTTTTTGTTGACAGGTTTTCAAAGGGTCTCATCAAAGACCTGTACCTTTCACTTCTCATAAAATGGGTTTACAATTTTTATGTAAATAACAAAAAGATTCAATTTTAATGCTTGGGAAGACTGCCTTCTTCAACCTTAATTGCTGATGCCGGTTGATTACTGGTCCAAATATCACGATACATTTTCCAGTTACCTGTCTCCTGTCGCCAAAGCGCAATATATTCGCCAGTATCAATTTGGTTGTCTTGTTTGTCGAGTTGAACATATGTTCCTTCTTCAACCAAAATGCTACTGTCACCCCAGATTTTTATCGTTGATAATTTCAAATCCGCAATGCCGCTTTTGATGAGATGCGAAATAAAACTGCTGATATCTTTTCTCCCATTTACCGGTTGAATATGAGGGGCCATCACTTTTGCATCGGAAGTAAAACATTGGGATACTTCCAAAGTGTCACCAGATTTAAAAGCCTTCATAAAATGTTGATTGGTTTGCAAGACGGATGCTTCACCTTGTTTGATATCAAAAGCAGAAGCCGATTTTTCAATTTCAAGTTTGTCCTGTTCATTACATGAAATAAAAGCAATTGTACAAAAAATAAAAAGAAGAAAGCAAGACAGGTTCCGCAACATTTAATGAAAAATTAAAAATTAAAAAATGGGTAATAAAGATAAAAGGAACTCTCTAAAAAGAATCATATATATTTTCTTGCAAATTCAAGATCTTCGGGAATATCAATAGAAACAGGGCTTTCATTAGTTAGAACCATTTTTATTTTAACACCATTTTCAAGATAGCGGAGTTGTTCCAGCTTTTCAATTGTTTCAAGTGGAGTTGGGTTCCATTTTGTAAAATTCATTAAAACATTTTTTCGAAATGCATAAATACCGATGTGTTTGTAATAGAGAGGTAAAATATTTTTATCACGATGAAAGGGGATCATACTTCTTGAAAAAAGTAATGCATCATTATTTTTATCAACCACTACTTTTACCTGATTTGGATTTGTAATCATTTGCTGGTCTTCAATCTGACACATCAGGGAAGCCACTTTTATTTCTCCGTTTAAATCATTTTTAAAAACACTCAACAAATCTTCAAGTAGTTCTTTTTTTACAAACGGTTCATCCCCCTGGACATTTACAACTATGTCAACATCAATGTCAGCAACAGCTTCGGCGATTCTATCGCTACCACTTTCATGTGGCTGCTTACTCATTATGGCATAACCTCCATGATGAACAATTTCATTAAAAATAATTTCACTATCTGTTACTACGATTACTTCATCAAACAATAAAGTGTTTTTCGTATTTTCGTAAGTATGCCGGATAACTGTTTTATCACCAAGAATCTCCATCAGCTTTCCGGGAAAACGTGTGGCAGCATAACGGGCCGGGATAAACGCAATTGCTTTCATTGATTCAAATTCTTTAATTCAGATTTTCTTCTTCATATTCCTGAGTATCATGATCAAAATTTTCTGTCAGGTTTTCACTTTCATATTTGCATGAAGAACATTGATACACGTTTTTTACAGAGATCGCATAACTGCTGAAAAGCCATGTCAGTATTGCCGTTGCGATGTTAGCAGTTGTTTGCTTAGGGACCAGCTGAATGGTTTTACTTCCACATTTTGGACAAATGGCGCTTTGCCGATAAGCTTCATCAAATTCATTCAACAATTTATTTGCTTCTTCTTCATCTTCTTTTCTCACAACCAGTTTTATTCCTCCAACAGCGTTCGATAATATAGGATCGACTGTAACGGTAAATTCATCCTTTAGAAAACAATCTAAACCCGCAGATTTCATTCTTGTTAAAAAAATATGAGCAGAAAAATAATTTTGAAAAGTTCTTATAGTAATCAGGTTCATTTGAATGGGAACAGCTTTATGCTTCTAAAAATACTGAAATGTTTCTGAAGCAAAAGAAAAAGCTAATTAAAAGATTGTTGTAATTAAAATGGAGTCTACATTTTGCAAACTCCATCCAAAAAAAGTATCAGTTAACAAATTAACTATTCAACATCAGGGGCATCACCAACATCAACAATTGTTCATTTTCTGCCTGTTCTGTTGGCTTGACAATCCCTGCTTTTGTTGGCGTGCTTAATTCAATTACAATTTCATCAGTATCAGCCGCACTCAGCATTTCAATCAAAAATTTAGCATTAAAAGCAATTTGAAGATCTTCCCCGTCATATTGGCAACTCATTCTTTCATTTCCTTCAAAACTAAAATCCACATCCTGGGCAGAAAGCTGTAACTCACTTCCAGAAATGGATAGCGCCACCTGGTTGGTACTTTTATTACTGAAAACGTTTATCCTGCGCAACGCGTTTTGAAAATCATTTTTATTCAAGATAAGTTTATAAGGATTGTCAACAGGAATAACCACTTTATAATCTGGAAATCTTGCATCAATCAAACGACAAACTAATTCTGTTCCGTCTATTTTTACAAAAAGATGATTGGTATTATATGAAATAGTCAATTCTGCATCCGTATTAGGAAGCACATTTTTTAATAAATTCAATGGTTTTTTGGGAACCAGAAATGTCGCAGTATCAGGTGATGAAACATCATTTCTCGAAAAACGAACTAGCCGATGCGCATCTGTTGCAACTGTAGTAATCCCATTTGGAGTAAGCTCAAAGAAAATCCCGGTCATTGCAGGACGAAGTTCATCAGAACTTGTAGCGAAAATACATTTGCTAATGGCTGTAACTAATGCTGAAGAAGGCATTGTGAAAGAATTTGCACTTTCAGCAACCGGTTCTTTTGGAAAATTATCAGGATTTTCTCCCATCACCTTATACTTTCCATTGTCGCTGGTAATTTCAACACCATAATTTTTATCTATATTAAAAGTAAGCGGTTGCTCGGGAATATTTTTAAGAGAATCAAGAAGAATTTTTGCAGGAATACAAACACGACCACTGTCTTTTGCTTCAATTTCCATTTCAATTTTCATCACAGTTTCCAGGTCTGTAGCCACTATGGTTAATTTATTTTTTTCTATATCAAAAAGAAAATCTTCAAGGATCGGCAAAACTGTATTGCCACTGATAACTCCGGCGATCTGCTGTAGATGTTTTAGTAATTGCGTTGAGGAAACGATGAACTTCATAAAAAATGTTTAGTGCCAAAGATAAAAGATTCAAATTTATGAACAGAAATAAAATGTACACTAATTATCAAGGGAAATAAAGAACAGGCAACCCCTGTTTGGCTAGAAATAATAATGTCAGAAAGTTATTTTGTCATTTCTTTCCGGCGTTCTTTTTTATAGAGAAAATAATTAAAAATTGTAAATGCCGTCCATAGAAGAAGTAAAATTACTTTGATATAAAAATCCGGTTGGTTGTGTGTCTTTACAGTATTTATCAATAAACTTATTCCAATTACAATCAATACGATCCCGGTTAAAAAAGAAAATAAATACCACCAGCTCTTTTTCAAAATGTTTAAATTTTTTCCGGCTGAAGATACTAGGTATTTTCAAATTGTTTTTCAAATACAGAAGGCGAAACATTCTGAATCTTTAAACCTATTTTTGTAGCAACAAAATAATTTATGGAAGTAAAAACCAATAAAATTGCCTTGCTCGTTGATGGCGATAATGCACAATCAAAAATGATGGACCTGGTTTTGGAAGAAGCTTCCAAATATGGAAAAGTTACGATCAGAAGAGTTTATGGCGATTGGACAACACAACACATGAATCATTGGAAAAGCCAGTTAAATGAGATGGCTTTTAACCCGATTCAAAAATTTTCTTATACCACCGGAAAAAATTCTACAGACAGCGCGTTGATCATTGATGCAATGGATATTTTGCATGCCGATCTGGTGGATGGTTTCTGCATCGTTTCCAGCGACAGCGATTATACAGGTTTGGCAAAACGAATTCGCGAAGCGGGTATTTTCGTAATGGGAATTGGTGAACAAAAAACGCCTGCCGCTTTTGTAAAATCGTGTGAGATCTTTACTTACATAGAAAACCTGGAGCCCAAAACTGAGATCCCTGAAAAAAAGGCAGCAGTAAAAAAACAAAAAGAAAAATCTTCCATGAGCCTGAAACTCATTAATAAAGCGTACGACATGAGTATCAATGAAAGTAATGAAGCATACATTTCAACTTTAGGAATAAATCTTAGAAAACTGGATCCAAGTTTTGATGTGAGAACTTATGGTTGCAAAACGCTGACACAATTTTTCTCAAAACTCCCGGGCTTTGTCGTGGTTGATAATGTGATCAACGGCTTAAATAATCCCTTAATAAAAAAGAAATAATCCGGCAAAGTCCTTCTATAATTCCGGGGGATCATCTTTCCAGTTCCATAAATATCTTGAAGCATATGTTCGGTAAGGACTCCATTTCAAAGAAATTTTTTGTATTTTTTTATTCAGAATCTTCTTGTCTGTTTCTTTAATGTTATACAGTTTAACAACACTTTGCTTCAGCCCAAGATCATCCAATGCAAACACATCTTCGCGCCCAAGTGTAAACATTAAGATCATTTCCACCGTCCATTTTCCAACTCCTTTTATTTGCGTCAGCAAAGTAATTACTTCTTCATTTGTCATTTGATGCAATTGTGCATCAGTAATTTTATTTTCAATAAAAAAGCGGCAAACATTATGAACGTAAGAAGCTTTGGCGTTTGAAAATCCAATACCCCGAAGAGATTCGGCAGGAATTTCTAAAATCTGTTTTACGGTTGGTTCTTTACCACCAAAAAGTTCCAGAAATCTTCTGTATAAAACCTTTGCAACTGTTGTGCTTAATTGCTGGCTCAAAATGGACGAACACAAACGCAGATACACTTTATTTCTTTTTTCCAAAACAAAAGCAGGCTGCGCATCAATAATTTTTTTAAGTCTTTTATCTTTTGATAAATGAACAATATGATTCATGGTTTAATTTCTTTTTTGATTCCGACTGGCTCTTCTTCTTCATGCAACGGAGTCATCGGAACTGAATTAAATTCATTTCTATAAATTTTAACTAAAACAATAAAATAACTGATTAGCAATGGGCCAAAAATCAAACCGAGAAAACCGAAAAGCCCAAGGCCAACGATCACACCAAAAATGGTAATCAGAGGATGAACATTTCCAATTTTGCGAAGCAAAGTTATGCGTGCTATATAATCAACATTAGATAAAACTACCAAAGAATAAATCCCTAATCCAATTCCCTGCCATATATGTCCGGTTACTAAAAGATATACGGTCAACGGAACCCAGATAATTCCCGTTCCAACAATTGGAATTAAAGAAGCGACAGCAGTAAGAAATCCCCATACGCCATAATCATTAATAGTAAAAATATAATAACCCAAGGCGCCAACGACTCCCTGGATAACAGCCAGCAAAGGAATTCCAATCGCATTTGCACGAATCATAATGGTTGTTTCTGCGCCAAGTATTTCACGGTTGGTATTTTTTAGCGGGATCAATTCTTCTAAATATTTCTCCATCTTTTTCCCATGGATCAACATGTAGTAAAGAACAAAAAACATCAGCAGCAGGTTACTGATCATATTTGCAGTGCTTGTCAAAAACCAGGGAAGCTTTCCCGCAAGATTTTTTATGGTGGTTTGTAAACTGCCGTTACTAAAAATTTCAATTCCGGTTACATGTTGAATTTTATCTGAGATACTTTTCCCGATAAAGATTAAATTTTCCGGATTATCAAAAATTGCAACAATTTTGGGAACAAATAAAACAATTGCAATGTAAATTGGCAATCCAATAATGATCAGATAACCGAGAATATAAAGAAGGGCAGTCCAGCCCGGACGCCAGTTTTTTTCTTCAACCAAATAACAGTAGGTCTTTTTGCTAAGAATATATAATGTGACCGAGCCTAGAACACCAGGCAAAAAAATGAAGAAATATTTAAGAATCAATATCCCCAAAACAATAATGACTCCAATTAAAATTATTTGACGTAAACGGTTATTAAAACTGTTCATTAAATAAAAATACTAAGAATAATTTTTAAATTTCGCGGATTGATTTTCTTTTTAAAATCAAGGGTGATTTAATATTAAAGGAATCCATTCAAGACTTCCAAACTGAAAGACCTTCGCTGCAATTAGCACAGATGTCAATGTTTTTACGGCTTGTAGTAATATCTTTTCGGAATTTTTTATAATTTTTACTGCGCCAGATCTGTTTGAATGATTGTTTTTTTAAATCTCCCAACCGATGAGTTGCGTCTTTGTCAAAACAACACGGAACCACCATTCCATTCCAGGTTATCACATTTGCCTGCCACAATTTCCAGCAGTGATTTTGGAGTTTATTTTTTGCAATCTGTTTGCCATCTTTATTCCTTTTATAGCGGCTGAATTTTTCATTTTTTGGAATTAATTTGTTCGGATCATTTTCATAATCGTAGATCTGTGCAGTTTTAAAACGGACTTCATCAACACCAACTTCCTTGGCCAGTCTTTTCACATCTTCTATCTGATGCTCATTTGGCCTTACGACTAAAAATTGAAAAAATACAAAAGGCGTTTTGCTTTTTAATTCCTTTTTCCATTTCACAATGTTCCTTGCACCTTCAATTACTTTTTCAATATTACCTTCGCGCCGGTATTGCTGATAGACTTCCTGCGTTGTCCCATCAAGAGAAATGATCAATCTGTCTAAACCACTTTCAACAGTTTTTTTTGCAATCTCGTCTGATAGAAAATGTCCATTGGTTGAAGTGGCGGTGTACAGGCCTTTTGAAGACGCATATGAAACCATTTCCAAAAAGTTTTTATTCAGATATGGTTCGCCCTGAAAATAAAAGATCAGGTATAAAATGTCTTTATAAATATCATCAATGGTTTGAAAAAAGAAATCTTTTTTTAACATTCCTCTCGGACGTGTAAATTCTCTTAATCCGCTTGGACATTCAGGGCATTTGAGATTGCAGGAAGTAGTCGGTTCAAAAGAAATGGAAATTGGTAAGCCCCATTGAACAGGCTTTTTTATAGCCCGGGTGAGATAATAGCTTGAGAGAACTTTGGTAGCATTCCAAACCCTTCGCAAGGTTAATTTTGATAAAAAATTAATACCGTCAATGTAATTTACCTTTGGCATTTGTCAAAGATAATGAGCAAAAATTGCATAACTGAGTTTAAACAATTGTCGGTATGTATTTTTCATTTTGCAATTACGAAGCAAGCCTTCATTCTTTAATTGAAAATTATAAAGAATTTTTAGTCAACGAATTATCCTGTTTTGTAGAATCTACAACTGCCAATTGAATTAATGGCGGCTCATTGAAATTCAATTTATGATTGATGAATTTATCATAATTGGCAGAGATCACATTCAATGCAATAAATTTCATTACAAAGATTCGTGTTTCAGTTGGTAAATATTTTTTTATATCCCAAAAATCAGGTTCAGACTTATTGGATTTTTTCATTGCTGCTCTAACGCCACCCTGGCCACAATTAAACGCTGCAACTGTCAGTAAAAGATCATCATTAAAAAAGTCAAGTTGATCGCGAAAAAATTTTGCTGCTGCTATAGTTGATTTTGTAAAGCTTTTTCTTTCATCATTTTTTGAAGAAATATGTAAACCATATTCACGTCCAAGTTCACTCATGAATTGCCAATAGCCCACTGCACCTGCACTTGAGACCGCATTGGCGCTAAAATTTGATTCCAGGGCAGGAAGCATTTGTAGCTCGTAAGGAAGATTGTATTTGTCAAAAATGTGCATGAGCTTAGGGAAAAAGTTTTTGCCTTTTTTAAACATATACATAATATAACTGCGCTCTTTTTTTGAATAGCGTTTAATGTAATCTTTGCTTTCATCGCGATGTTCTGTAAGGTTTGCCGGATATGCAACCCAGTCGGGGTTTTTTACAAGAGCACTTTCAAGGTGAATATTTGTTGAAATAGAATCTACTGTTGAGTCAGAATAATTTTCTGAAGTAAATCCAATAATGTCTTTTGCCGAAGTGCTAAAGCCAATTATAAAAAATATTATAATCAACGTTAATAAGCTCTTTGATTGAATATTTTTCATTTGAGAAATTTTTTTCGAGTCAAATAATTATTACGTTTAAAAAACGCTGGTTATTAAAAATGGGTCTTTAGTATACTTATAAAATAACGAACTTTATATTTGGTTAATGATTTCAGAATGAGTCAAAGATAATCTGCAAAACGCTAAAATGCAAGCTTTCAGCCCAATCCGATGTTAAATGAAAATATGAAAAAGATCTTGATTTTAATGATTTTTTTTTGTTCAGAGGTAGCTGCTCAACATATTTCTTCTAATTCAGGCAAAATTCATGCCATTGCTTTTTCAGAGAGTCCGCAATATCTGAATAAATTGAGATTAACGCGTAGAACCGCGGCCTCTACTAACTTTGACGTGAAATATTACCGCTGTGAATGGTCAACCGATCCGGCTGTCCGCTTTATCAAAGGTTGTGTTACTTCTTATTTTTTGATCACTTCTTCAGGCAATAATATTGTTTATGATTTGTCAGATTCATTGCACGTTGATAGTGTAAAACAAAGAAATGTTGCTCTTGTATTTTTGCAAAATAATAACAGTTTACAAATCAATTTTGTCAACTTAATCACTGCAGGGAATTTTGATTCCGTCGCGGTTTATTACCATGGAGTGCCGCCAAATACTGGTTTTGGCTCATTTGTAAATTCAATTCATAACAATGTTCCGATTGTGTGGACATTGAGCGAACCTTATGGAAGTCGCGATTGGTGGCCTTGCAAAAATGGTTTGGATGACAAAGCCGATTCCATTGATGTTTATATCACTGCTCCAAAAGAATATTCTGCAGTATCAAATGGTTTGCGTCAAAGTGAAATTATTTCAGCTGACGAAAAAACTACCCATTGGAAACATCGTTATCCTATTGCTTCTTATCTCATTTGTATGGCGGTAACCAATTATTCTGAATTTGAAAATCATGTAGAGATCGGAAATACGGATTTATTGATGCAGACATTTTGTTACCCCGAAAGCCTTTCATTGTTTCAACAACAGACTCCTCTTGTATTAGCATCGCTTCAATTTTTTAGCAAAACTTTTGGTCCATATCCTTTTATAAAAGAGAAATATGGACAGGTGCAATTTGGCTGGGGTGGAGGTGAGGAACACCAGACTTCAACTTTTATTGTTACCCCTGAGGAAGGACTGATGTCACATGAGTTGGCTCATCAATGGTTTGGTGATAAAATCACCTGTGCAAGCTGGCAGGATATCTGGCTGAACGAAGGATTTGCCACCCATCTGGCAAGCATGGATATGGAAAACAAATATCCGCTAACGGTGAAGGATACAAGAAAAAATGAAATTGAAAATATCACATCTATTCCAAATGGTTCTGTATTTGTAACCGACACAACAAGTGTGAACCGGATTTTTAATTCAAGACTAAGTTATACAAAAGGTTCTCATCTTTTATATATGCTTCGCTGGATTTTGAGTGACAGTGTTTTTTTCAAAGGAATGAAAAGTTATTTTAATGATACTTCGATCGCTTATGGTTTTGCAAAAACAAAAGATTTTCAAAGAAATTTAGAAAAGGTGAGTGGAGAAAACCTTGATTACTTTTTTAAAGATTGGTTTTATGGACAAGGTTATCCATCTTACCATGTTCAATGGGGTCAAATTGACAATAAATCGGTAAGCATCAAAATGAATCAAACCACTTCCGACCCTTCGGTCACTTTTTTTGCCCTGCCGGTTGCACTGAAATTTAAAAATCAGTTTCAACAAAAAACAATTGTTGTTGATAATAAAACGAATGGCGAAACATTTATAAAGGATATTGGTTTTATTGCAGATACGGTAATTGTTGATCCCGACTATTGGCTGATCACAAAAAACAATACTTCTGAAAAAATAAATAATATTCCGGGTGAAAATGTGATTCAAATCTTTCCTTCACCATTCCTCAAAAGTATCAATGTAAATTTTAGAAATTTTAGTGAAACGAAAGCACATTTAATAATTTATGATAGTAAAGGAAGCTTAATGTTGAAAAAGGATTTGCAGATTAGCAATTCTTTGTTCTATTCCCTGAGCACCCAAACTTTTGCAAAAGGGATTTATTTTATTAAGATTCAAACCGATAATGGTGTTAAGTTTGCGAAAAAAATTATCAGGCAATAAATTAATTGCATCTTCAAGCTATCCGTTGTGGTACGAAAAAAGAAACGCTCTTCCGGCTCATTTTTTAAAATATTTTTTTGGCTCTGTCTGCTGATTGTAGTTATCTATTTTCTTTCAAAGTTCCTATCTCCTCAACCGCATGTTTTTTATCCTGGTTTTCAAATTGAAATTCCAAATGGTTTTGAAATCCATGGAATTGATATCAGTAAATATCAAAACATAGTGAATTGGAAAGAGGTGAAAAATATGGAAGAAAAAGGAATTAAAATTGGTTTTGTTTTCATAAAAGCAACAGAAGGAACAAGCATCGTTGACGATCAGTTCCGCAGAAATTGGGTGAAGGCGGAAGAGCAGAGCATTCCAAAAGGCGCGTATCATTTTTTTATTGTAACGAGAAGCGCAAAAAAACAGGCAGATAATTTTATACAGATCGTCAATTTAAAATCAGGTGATATGCCACCGGTTTTGGATGTTGAAAAAAGTCTTGGAGTTTCAGTTGCCGAGATGCAAAAAAACGTAAAGATCTGGTTGGATGAAGTTGAAAAACATTATGGGGTAAAACCCATTATTTACACCAACATTGATTTTTATGAACATTATTTTCAAACTGGATTTAAAGAATATCCTTTGTGGATTGCCCATTATCTTCAGCCGGAAAAACCGCGGATAGAACAAAATTGGATTTTTTGGCAACACAGTGAAAAAGGCCGTGTTGATGGAATAAAAGCACCGGTTGATTTCAATGTTTTTTATGGTGACAGCACCGATTTCAACGATTTCTTAATCCCCTAAAAATCTCTTCAACTACTGTGGTCCGCTACTATCAACCATTTGCCGTTTATTTTTTTGAACAACAAAGTGAAAATTCCCTGCAAATCACCCACCGTTCTTTGTAAATGCCATTTACCGACTACAAAATAAAATTTAGAGGAAATCGGTTTGATTTGAACAATTGTAAAATTTAATTTCCCCATTGCTTCTTTATCCGGATACCCCTTTTTGTAATTATCTAAGGTTTGTTGCCAGCCATAAGTGATCCCTGATTTTCCGATAAACATTACAGAATCATTTTTCCAATAACCTTGCATATAATTTTCAAGATCGCCTTCATTCCATGCATCTTCTTGTTTTTGCAAAGCATTTCCAATAGTCCTTTCCTCTTTTGACTGAGAAAAAGAAATTGATGAAAAAAGTACGAAAAGTAAACAAAGAGATACACGCATTTTATATTTTGATTTTAATCCTGAAAAAAAGTGATTTCTCCTCTAAGCTCTTCAGCGCTTTTGTATTGAGAATTTTTAAAACCAGCAGTCCGGTAGCCAGACGAAATTGCGGCAGAATGAAAATTGTTTTGTCCGGAAGCTCCATTATAATCAATCCTTTCCACTGAAAAGCCTTTGGTATTATTCAGCAAGGGAAAATGCCATTTGTCTGAATAATTTACTTCGTCAGTAATATTTCCCTGTTCATTTAAAATGATCGCATTTCCTTTATCATTTGAAAAAGAAGGCATTGTTTTCATTTTTAAAAAAGCTTCGGATCGATTGTAATATTGGCTTTCTACAATTACCGGATCAATTATTGATTGCAAAATCTGCTGTATCGCCAATCCGCAGATAATCTTTTCTAAATCTTCGTCCTTAAAAATCTTCATAAAGCTGTGCTTTTGAAGTTCCATTTATTAACAACAAAATACCAAAACAGTAAAAGAATTTTTTACCCATAATGATTAGCTTTGACTCTAAGATAAAACTTTATGCTTTTCTTTGCTTAAAAAATTAAAAACACAAATTAAAAATGAAAATCGCAGTGGTGGGCGCCACCGGGCTTGTAGGCAGCAAAATGCTACAGGTGCTCGAAGAAAGAAATTTCCCGGTGACAGAATTAATTCCAGTAGCTTCTGAAAAATCAATTGGAAAGGAAATCACTTTTAAAAATAAGAAATATAAAATTGTATCTGCTAAAGAAGCAATTGCTGCAAGACCTGATATAGCCTTATTTTCAGCCGGAGGAAGTACTTCTCTTGCTTTGGCTCCCAAGTTTGCCGAAGCAGGAATTACCGTTATTGATAACTCTTCCGCGTGGCGTATGGATCCTACAAAAAAATTAATAGTTCCGGAAGTAAACGCAGATGTTTTGACCAAAGAAGATAAAATTATTGCCAATCCAAATTGCTCTACCATTCAAATGGTTTTGGTATTAAATCCGCTTCATAAGAAATATAATATCAAAAGAGTCGTCGTTTCTACTTATCAAAGTGTGACAGGCACTGGTGTAAAGGCCGTTCAACAGTTGGAAAATGAAAGGAATAATGTGAAAGGCGAAATGGCCTATAAATATCCAATTGATAAAAATGCACTTCCGCAAATTGATGTTTTTTTGGACAATGGTTATACCAAAGAAGAAATGAAAATGGTAAATGAAACCAAAAAAATTATTGGCGATGACTCTATCAATGTTACTGCAACATGCGTTCGGATTCCCGTGGTTGGCGGCCACAGCGAAAGCGTAAATATTGAATTCAAAAATGACTTTAACCTTGATGAAGTAAAAGATATTTTATCCAATTCTGAGGGAGTAGTTGTTGAAGACGATGTGCAAAATTTCATTTATCCGATGCCATTAACTGCCCATGAAAAAGACGAAACTTTTGTGGGAAGAATTCGTCGCGATGAAACTCTGCCCAACACTTTAAACTGTTGGATCGTGAGCGACAATCTTAGAAAAGGCGCTGCTACCAATGCAGTTCAGATTGCGGAATATTTGGTAAAAAATAATTTAATCACTGCATCTGTAAATTCTTTATCGGCAACCGAAGCATAATTTTTTTCATAAAAAATCAGGGGCATCAATATTTTTTGTAAATTATTGATGCCCCTTTTCAATGTTAAGATTTGAATATTTGTCTATTAGGATGCAAATTCACCTCAATTTTATCATTTCAATTTCTCCAATGCCTTTTTTAATTGCGAAAGCATCGCAGGAATTTCTTCTTTTTTGCAGGTGCCAACACTGAGCCGGTACCAATTAGAATCTTTCGGCGCGCCGAACGCATAAAACGGCACCACAGCAAGCTTTGCTTCATTTAAAATATAGGAAGTAACATCTGATTGAGTTGCCAGTAAATCACCAGCATTTGTTGTTTTACCAGCAAGATTAAGTTGAATTGTAAGATAAATTGCGGCTTGCGGCGCACATGCATCGACTGAAAAACCCTCTAATCTTAATTGCTGAAATCCTTCGTAAATCATCTGCAATCTTTCTTCCAGTTCTTTTTTATAATCTACAAGAAATTCATCAACGGCATCTTTCATCGGCAGAAATTTCGAAGTCGCATGTTGCTCTGCCATCGGGCTCCATGCACCCACATGACTGTTGATTGCTTTCATTTTTGCCAACACATGTTCAGGGCCCAAAGCCCATCCAACACGAACTCCGGTCGCAGCAAACGCCTTGCTGATTCCATCAATAAAAATGGTATAATTTTTCATTTCAGGGCGAAGGCTAACCGGATTGTAATGAACCGTATCGCCGTAAGTAAGCATCCAATACATTTGGTCATACATTACATACAATTTCTTTTCTTCAGCAGTCCGCCGTTCATTTTCTTCCAAAACCATGTCGCAGATCTTTTCTAATTCTTCCTTCTTAAAAACCGTTCCTGTTGGATTTAACGGCGAACATAAAGCAATGAGCGCGGCATCCTGAATATGCGGTTTAATATCTTCCGCCAAAGGCATAAAATTATTTTCACGGCTTGCTTCGATCACTTCATGACGGCCTTCTGTAAAATGAACATAATGATTGTTGTTCCAGCTGGGAACAGAATAAATTACTTTATCATTTTTATCAACCAAAGCACGATACAAAGTATAAATCAATGGCCGCCCGCCTGCAGCTATCAGAATCTCATTTGTATTAAAATCAAGCCCTTCTCTTTCTTTAATAAATTTTGAAACAGATTCTCTCAATCCAAGAATTCCATCTGCCGGCGGATAAGTAGTAAATTTATTTTTATACGCTTCAATGATCTCCAGCTCCAGCTTTTTAGGAATAGGAAAAATAGAAGAATCGAAATCACCGATCGTGAAATTATATATCTTTTCGCCGTGTTTTATCTTGTCTTTTATGTCAGCTCCAAGACGCACAATCTCGCTTCCAATAAGGGTTTCAGCAAGATCGCTCAGTTTACCAAACGTTTTTTTTATGGAATGATAAATATTAATAGTAATCGCTTTTTGATTTGGATAAATATACTTATAAATTCTTTAAAAAAATTTCTATTCCCGCAATTATCTTCGTCGCAACCGCCTGCCGGAACTTGGGATCAAGGATCCTTTTTTCATCACTTTTATTACTCAGAAAGGCAACTTCAACCAAACAATTTGGATATTCCGTCGGGCCGTTTAAAGAAAAATTAAAATTACCCACGTTTCCAAATTCATCTAATCTGAGTTGTAACATACTTTTTAAAATTGCCTGGCTCAAAGGTCGAAAACCTATATACCGATAATAAGTGCTTACGCCACCAATGCTATCTTTTGAAGAAGAATTCAAATGAATACTGATCAGCAGATCTGGATTTTGCTGATCTAAAAACTGAAGCCTTTCATACATGCTTAAGGTTGTATCTTTTACCCGTGTCATTATCACATTCGCCTTCTTTTTTATCAATTGTCTTGACAATTCTTTTGCGATCAATAAAGTGTAATCTTTTTCCTTGATATTTGTTGTAATGCCGGATGCTCCTATATTTTCACCGCCATGTCCTGCATCTATTGCAATCTTTAAATGGCTTAAATTTAAAACCGTTGGCTGGCGTTTAACCATTACCGTTAGTTTGTTATTTTCAGAATAAAATATTTTATATCCCCAGTTTTGCGGATGTTTTAATTCAATAATGACACGCATTACATCATCTTCCGGCTGTTCATACCATGCATTTTTTATTTCCTTTGCTGAAGCAAGTTGCGTGATCCAGTTTGTATTGCTCACAGCACCAAAAATATCTACTGTAATTCGCGTTGGATGAATTTCCATTTCACTTGTGTAAGGAAGTCTTTCATCAAGCTTTATCGTTAAATAATCATAAAGAGAATCGCCATAAACGCTCCAACTATTCGTTAGGTGTTGGTTATTTTCAGCTCCAATTATTCTATGAACCTTTTCTTTTTGAATATAAGCAGAATGCAATTGTGAGAGCTGAACTTTGTAATCATCTTTTGAACTATCAACCACCTTCAACACAACATTGCTATCGAGAAAAGTCATTTTAGCACCGCCAAGACGATCTTCGCCTAATCCATATTTTAAAAAAGGCAGAGAATCATTTGTTCGGACATAAAAAAAATCAGGCGATTTTGTTTGAGCAAAAGAATTGAAAAAGGAAAAAGTAAAAAGAACAATCAGGATATTTTTCATTCGATGAAGATAAAAAAATGATTAGTAAAGGCGGGATTATAAAACAATTACCATAAATATTTTCCTTCTTCAATCAATTTTTCAGCAACCATTCTTCTTGCATCCTTACTGTTCAAAGGAGCAGTTTTTGTAAAGCGTTTTAAACCGAGCAACATCATTCTTTGTTCGTCGCCTTCGGCAAAAGAATTGATGGCTTCTTTGCCACTTTTTGCAATTTTATCAACTGCGTCATTCAGGTAAACCCATAGCATCGCCAATGGAATTTTATTGTTTTCTTCACCGGTTTTTTCTACCGATTTCATTACTCGAAGCAGCATGCTTTCTGCGACAAATGTTTCAATAGCCATGTCAGCAATGTTCATAATAATTTCCTGTTCTTTACTTAATGTTGTCATCAATTTTTGCACTGCAGCGCCGGCAATCATCAATATGCTTTTCTTCATGTTGGCCACAGTTTTCAATTCAATTGCAAAAGGGGTTTCATTCTCATCACCAAATTCCGGAATGCTCATTAATTCTTTTTGAACATTCATTGCGGGAGTCATTAAATCAAGTTGTCCTTTCATGGCTCTTTTTAACATCATATCAACTGTTAGCATCCGGTTAATCTCGTTGGTTCCTTCAAAAATCCTGTTGATACGACTATCGCGATAAGCGCGGCTAATGCTGTATTCATCACTGAAACCGTTGCCTCCATGGATTTGTACGCCTTCATCTACCACATAATCCAACACTTCGCTTCCATGAACTTTAAGTATTGCACATTCAATTGCAAACTCTTCTGCCGCTCCTAAAAGCGCTTCATTAAACGGTTTGCCGAAGGCCAACAATTCATGTTCCTTTTCATCAATCCATTTAGCAGTGCGATATAAGGCGCTTTCATCAGCATAAATTCTAATCGCCATTTCGGCAATTTTATGTTTAATGGCACCAAATTTTGCAATCGGCAATTTAAATTGCTCTCTTGTTTTTGCATATTCAATAGAATCTTTCAAAGCTATTTTTGAGCCGCCGACCGTTGCTGCATCCAATTTCAATCTTCCAATATTCAAAATATTGAAAGCAATGATGTGGCCCCTGCCAATTTCACCTAACACATTTTCTACAGGCACTTTACAATCCTGAAAATATAATTGAACTGTTGACGAGCCTTTAATTCCCATCTTATGTTCTTCATGTCCTTGTGTAAAACCTTCCATTCCGCGTTCAACAATAAAGGCCGTAAATTGATCACCATCCACTTTTGCAAACACTGTATAAACATCTGCAAAACCTCCATTGGTAATCCATATTTTTTGCCCGTTCAGTAAATAATATCTTCCATCAGCAGAAAGTATCGCCGTTGTTTTTGCACCCAATGCATCGCTGCCACTTCCGGGTTCTGTTAATCCATAAGAACCCTTCCACTCGCCCGTCGCAAGCTTTGGAATATATTTTTTCTTTTGTTCTTCTGTACCAAAGTATAAAATCGGCAAAGTGCCAATTCCGGCATGAGCACTCATTGCTACGCTGAAGGAATATCCGCCACCCAGTGCTTCACTGACCAAAGTAGAAGTAACAAAATCTTTTCCCATTCCACCATATTCTTCAGGAACAGAAGCGCTCAAAAGCCCCTGTTCACCGGCCTTTTCCATTAATGAAGGCATTAATCCGGGTTCAGCTTTATCAATCCTTTCCATCACAGGAAGCACTTCTGCTTTCAAAAACTGAAGACACATATCGCGAATCATCAACTGCTCTTCAGTAAAATCTTCAGGAGTAAAAATATCTTTTGCACTTCCTGGTTTTATTAACCATTCGCCGCCTTTTAAAGTTGAACCTGCTGTTGTTTCCATAATTGTCTTTTTAAATGAATTTATTTTTATCCGGCCAAATTATCATACACCATCTGCAAAACTTCTTTGGCAATTTCGATTTGTCCGTTTGTAACGCCTTTTAATGCTTCATTCAAAGTTTTGTTTGCAATTTCCATCGTTTTTTCTTCCAGGATTTTTCCCTCTTTTGTAAGAAAAATAAGATTACTTCGCCGGTCGTTTTTCGAAGAAACTCTTTTTACTAATTTTGATTTTTCCAAATTATCTACAAGACGTGTAATACTTGGTTTATCCCTGAAAGTAGCGTCACACAACTGTTGCTGACTCTGACCTTCCACTTTCCATAGGTGGTACAAAACACTCCATTGTTCGATTGTGATATCAACGGAAGCATCTTTAAAATTTTTTTGCAATCGCCTGGAAATCGCTGTTGATGCCTTGCCGGTGATAAAACTATAAAGCTCTCCTTTTTTAAATTGATTGTTTAGCATATAGTTGTTTATGCAACTAAACAAATCTAATCATTCTTTTGATTTCAAAAAAATTATTTTTGCTGTTGAAGTTTCTGATTGTTGTATCTCTGCTCACTTAAATTTTTGCATGACTTTTCTATTGATCACCATTTTTTTACTAGTTCCTTATATTGTACTGATTCTATTTTTCAGGAAGAGTTGGCTTGAAATAAATGAATTTATTCCTGCAAGAAAATTTAATGAGAATGAATTGCCTTTTGTTTCAATAATTATTGCTGCAAGGAATGAAGAAAAAAATATTGGCGCATGTATTCAATCAATTATTGATCAAAGCTATCCCCCGAATAAATTTGAAATACTTGTAACAGATGATCATTCGACTGATGGCACGGTTTCAATAATTCAGTCTTTCAAAAAAGAAAATATTCATGTTTTTCATCTCGCCGATTATTTAGAAAACCGTGTTTTAAATTCTTATAAAAAAAAATCAATAGAAACTGCGTTGCGGTTTGCGAAAGGAGAAATAATTGTAACTACAGATGCCGATTGTGCTGCTCCCAAAAAATGGGTTGAAACTTTAGTGGATTTTTACAAAGAAAAAAATGCGGCATTTGTTGCTTTACTGGTAACCTTCAGAAACCCTTTGCTAAATGATTCATTTTTGAAAAAGTTTTTTAAGATTTTTCAGTCGCTTGATTTCATGACTTTGCAAGGAACTACCGGCGCTTCAGTCCATAAAAAATTCCTAAATATGTGCAACGGCGCTAATCTTGCTTATGAAAAAAAAGCTTTTTATGACGTAAATGGTTTTGATGGAATTGACCGAATAGCCAGCGGAGATGACATGTTGCTCATGCATAAAATTCAACAAAAATATCCGGACAGAATTTTCTTCCTGAAATCAAAAGATATTATTGTTGAAACAAAACCGGCGCAAACAATAAAAGAATTTATGAACCAAAGAATTCGCTGGGCAAGCAAAACAAATAAATACACTGATAAAAAAATTATTGCCGTTTTGATGCTCGTTTATCTTTTGAACGCGTGGATTTTTATTCTTGGTATCTCTTCTTTCTTTTTTGCAAAAGCGTTTTTTCTTTTTTTAATTTCTATTGTTATAAAAATTGTTGTCGAGTTATTTTTTCTTTTTCCGGTAGCCGGATTTTTTGATAAAAAAAAATTACTTTGGTGGTTTATTCCGGCACAGCCGTTCCATATTTTATACACCTTAATTGCAGGCTGGTTGGGAATTTTTGGAAGTTATCAATGGAAAGGAAGAAAGGTGAAATGAGAATTTTGATAAAAACATCTCTTCTGAAATAAAAATAATTAACTTCCCGCCAATTCCTACATTCACTCAAAAGTTTTCTATTTTTATTCGATGCAACAATCGTTTTCGTTTTCACAAAATGCCTGGAGAAGGCTTAAAAAAAATAAGGGTGCAATGGCCGGGTTGATTGTTATTTGTCTTGCTGTTTTGACCGGAATTTTTGCTTATTATCTTGGAACAGATTCAACGCCAAACGCAGACCGGCAGGTGGTTGAGATAATGGCTGCCAAACCAGGTTTCACGCAATTATTTTTGCGCGTAAAAAAAGAAAAACAAATTTCCAATACCGGTTTTTTTCAACGATTATTATTTGGAGCTGAGGACAGATATTTATACGTTCCGATAAATAGTTTTAAAGAAACTGCCGACTCTGTTTATGTGGAAAAATTTATTGATGAAGGCCTCCAGGAAAAAAGAGTTTATCCCAAAAATGAAATTGCAGATAAAAATTATATCGAATCAAAAACCTTCTGGCTGGGCACCGACACATTCGGAAGAGATATCCTCAGCCGCTTGCTGGTAGGTGTTCGTGTGAGCCTCGCCGTTGGATTGATAACGGTTTTAATTTCGCTTTCCATAGGAATTATTCTTGGGGCAATGGCCGGATATTATGGAGGCAAAACGGATAGCGCGATCATGTGGTTCATCAATGTAATCTGGAGCATGCCAACGCTGCTGCTGGTTTTCGGAATTACACTTACTCTTGGAAAAGGTTTCTGGCAAATTTTTATTGCGGTTGGATTAACCATGTGGGTGAGTGTCGCCCGTGTTGTTCGCGGACAAGTTCTGGCTTTGCGTGAAATGGAATATATCCAGGCTGCAAAGGCATTAGGATTAAAAAATCTGCGAATTATCATCCGTCATATTCTTCCAAATGTTTTAGGGCCAGTGATTGTAATTGCAGCTGCAAATTTTGCAAGCGCCATTATTATTGAAGCGGGATTGAGTTTTTTGGGAGTAGGAATTCAACCGCCTACACCAAGCTGGGGATTGATGATCAAGGAAAATTATAATTTTATTATTACACATAATCCTGCACTTGCTTTAGCTCCCGGCGTTGCAATCATGATCCTGGTTTTGGCTTTTAATCTTTTGGGAAATGGTTTAAGAGACGCTTTGGATGTCAGAGGATAAAAGAAAAATTAATTGTCGCCTTCGTTTTTGGGATAATCAAAAAATAAAAATTCTTTTTCTGCTTCACGAAATTCTTTCCAGTCTTTCGTTTTTATTTTCATTGCAAACACAGCACAGGTGGGCATATTATAAATTGGTGAACAATCAAGGGAATTGACAAAATCTGTAATTCCGGGATTATGGGCAAACAATGCAACTTTATCTTCTTTATCTTTCAGGTTCTCAACAACATCATAAAAATTTTGGACGGAAGCTTCATATAAAGACGGAACCAGCAATAAATTTTTCTCTTTTTTATCAAACTCTTTTAAGAAGATCTTCGCAGTTTTCTTGGCGCGTTTTGCAGGACTTGATACAAAAAAATCAATAGCAATAGATCTATCCTGTATTCTTTTAGCCATCATTTTTGCATCTGATTTTCCACGCTCCGTTAATGTCCTTTCAAAATCCGAAAGCTTCGGATCATCCCAGGAACTTTTTGCGTGACGAATCAGTAAAAGAGTTTTCATAATTTTTCATTTTGATGATGATTAAAAAGCAATCCCAAAATTCATTTTAATTTTTTGACACAAATCTCCGGCCTGATTTATTTTCTTTAATGCACAAAAAACTTTTTCATTCCTCTACTTTATTCATTTCTGTTAACTTTAAAAATAATTGCGAATGAATTTAAAACAAATTTAATCTTTATTTATGCCTTTACTGCTTTGCATCGCAGCGATTTTACTTTTGATTTTGCTGGTTGTTTATTTCAAAATTGATACATTTATATCTTTCCTTCTTGTCAGCATCGGCCTTGGAATTGCTGTTGGAATGGATATTCATCAAATTTCTGGCGCAATCACCAAAGGAATTGGCAATACGTTGGGGCCACTTGTGATCATTCTCGGTTTTGGTGCAATGCTTGGTAAATTGGTGGCGGATAGTGGCGCAGCACAACAAATCACCGCTTCGCTTACAAGAATATTCGGAGCAAAATACATTCAATGGGGAATGGCGCTGGCGGGATTAATTATTGGAATTCCTTTATTTTATACAGCCGGTTTTATCGTTGTAGTTCCATTGATCTTTGCGATTGCCGCCACAACAAAATTGCCTTTGTTATATATTGGCGTTCCAATGCTGGCGGCGCTTTCAGTAGCGCATGGTTTTTTGCCGCCCCATCCTTCACCAACCGCAATTGCAGAACAACTTCATGCCGACATGAGCAAAACTTTGATCTATGGAATTATCATTGCGATTCCAACTATTTCTCTTGCCGGGCCACTTTTTGCAAAAACACTTAGGAGATATAAACCAAAACCTTCAAATAATATCTTACAGATAGAACCAATGCCTGAGAGCGAAAGGCCAACAATTGGAATCAGCCTCCTCACCGCTTTGATGCCGGTGATTTTGTTGGCAGTCACAGCCATTATTTTATTTATGGTTTCCACGAAAAGCTTTTTAGGAACAATTATGGAATTTGTTGGCGATCCGAACATCGCAATGTTATTGTCAGTTCTTGTGGCGGTATATTTTTTAGGAATGAAAAGAGGAAAGAAAATTCCTTTCATCATGAAGCAACTGGAAGAAGCCTTTAAAAGCATTTCTGTAATTCTTTTGATCATTGCGGGTTCGGGAATTTTTATGCAGGTGATGAGTGATGGCGGTGTCAGTGTTTATATTGGCCAGCTGCTGAAAGACATGCAATTGTCGCCTTTAATTCTCGGTTGGTTGATAGCAGCTATAATTCGTGTCTGTATTGGTTCTGCTACAGTTGCGGGATTAACGACCGTTGGAATTATGTTACCGGTTTTAGGAATTGATCAACACATTCAGCCTGAATTAATGGTTCTTTCAATAGGTGCCGGAAGCCTGATGTTTTCTCATGTAAATGACGGCGGATTCTGGCTGTTCAAAGAATATTTTAATCTCACCATCAGGCAAACATTTTTAACCTGGACGATGATGGAAACAATTGTTTCTGTAACAGGGCTGATAGGGGTCCTGATTTTGCATCAATTAGTGTAATCAACTTTTTGAAAGAATAATTTTAAAATAGGACCTTTGAAGTTTATAAATAATTTTTTATGCAATCACCCGAAGAAATTTTTCAACAAGCACATTTGATTTTACCGCCGCCGCCAAAACCCGCCGGCGTTTACAAACCATTTCTTCAATCAGCAAATTTAATTTATGTTTCAGGTCACGGGCCGGTTTTAGAATCCGGATCTTTGATAAAAGGAAAAGTTGGATTTGAGATAAACGCTGATGCAGCAAAGCTTGCGGCACGGCAAGCAGGATTAACCATTCTCAGCACGTTGAAGGCAAATTTGGGAAGTTTGGACAAAATAAAACGCGTGATAAAAGTTTTTGGAATGGTAAATTCAACACTTGATTTTGAAAAGCATCCTTTTGTTATCAATGGCTGTAGCGAATTATTTGCGATGATCTGGGGCGAAGAAAATGGCATTGGCGTAAGAAGCGCCGTCGGTATGGGCTCATTGCCGGATAACATTCCTGTTGAGATTGAAGCCATTTTTGAACTTTCATATGAAACCGAAGAAACGGCAGTTATTGAATCAGTAAAAGAAATACGCGTCGAAAATGAATGAAAAAAAATGGTATGAATTAAATGATCCGGAGGAAATTGATTCTCCGGCTTTGCTGATTTATAAAGATCATGTTGCTGAAAATATTCAAACAATGCTCCGCATTGCAGGTGATGCAAAAAGATTGGTGCCACACATAAAAACTCATAAAATGGCCGAGATTGTGAAGATGCAATTGAACGCAGGAATCTCGCATTTCAAATGTGCCACCATTCCAGAGGCAGAAATGCTTTCAGAAGCAGGAGCAAAAAATATTTTAGTGGCTTACCAGCTTAATGTTACAAAAGCAAGACGTTACATTTTTCTCATCAAAAAATATCCAGACATTCAATTTGCTTCTTTGATCGACAATTTCGATTCAGCAGAAATGCTGAACGATTTATTTGAAAAGGAAAATTTAAAAGCAAATGTTTTTATTGATGTCGATGCCGGAATGCATCGGACAGGAATTGCGCCAGAACAACTTTTATTTCATTTGTTTCTGCAAATCCGGCAACTTCCGAATCTTCTGTTTGAAGGCTTGCATGTTTATGACGGACACATTCGTGAAGCGGATTTCGAATTAAGAAAAGAACAATGTCGAAAAGCATTTGAAAAAGTAAATACAGTCAAGCAACAAATAATTGCAAATTCTGATTTGAATGACGTAAAAATTATTGCAGGAGGGACCCCGACTTTCACGGTTCATGCATTGAATAAAGAAGTTGATTGCAGTCCGGGAACTTGCTTGTTGTGGGACTATGGTTATGATCATTTACTGGCAGAACAATCTTTTCAATTTGCGGCGCTTTTAATGACAAGGATTATTTCAAAACCTGCGCCAGGACTCATTACTACTGATCTTGGCCACAAATCTGTCGCAGCAGAAAATCCTATTTCAAAAAGAATATTTTTTTTGAATTTATCCGGTTATGAAGTTCGTTCACAAAGTGAAGAACATTTAGTGATTGAAGTAAAAGATAGTGAAAATCTCCATGTTGGAGATGTGCTGTATGGCGTCCCTTATCATATTTGCCCGACGGTCGCTTTATATGATGAAGCAATTATTGTCGAAAATAAAAACGCAGTTGAAAAATGGAATATTATCGCCCGGAAAAAGAAAATTACGATTTAATAAAAACAGAAAATGTCCAGTTTGATTTTTGATGCGCATTTGGATCTCAGCATGAACGCGATGGAATGGAACCGTGATCTGACAAGACCTTTAGAAGAAATCCGAAAACGTGAAAATGGAATGAATGATAAGCCTGACAGAGGAAATGGAACCGTTTCTTTTTCTGAGATGCGCAAGGGAAATGTTGGAATTTGTGTGGCCACTTTGATTGCAAGATTTGTAAAACCAGGCTCTGCCTTAGAAGGCTGGCATTCACAGGAACAGGCATGGTCACAAACCCAGGGACAACTATCATGGTACAAAGCGATGGAAAATTGCAGGGAATTAATTCAAATCAATGATAGGGATTCCTTAAAAGCACAGGTTGAAAAATGGAAAAATAAAAACATAGAAAAATTGCCGATCGGATATGTTTTAAGTTTGGAGGGAGCAGATTCGATTATTAATATGCATTATCTTGAAAAGGCATACCAGAGCGGATTACGGGCGATCGGACCAGCTCATTACGGGCCAGGAATTTATGCTTACGGAACAGATGCAGAAGGTGGAATTGGAAATAAGGGAAGAGAATTATTAAAAGAAATGGAACGGCTGAATATTATTTTAGATACTACCCATCTATGTGATCAAAGCTTTTGGGAAGCATTGGAAAATTTCAATGGACATGTTTGGGCGAGCCATAATAATTGCCGCTCATTAGTTCCACACAATCGCCAGTTCTCCGACCAACAAATTAAAGTTTTGATTGAGCGTGGAGCCGTCATCGGTGGTGTTTTTGACGCATGGATGCTGAAGCCAAACTGGATCAGGGGAAAATCAAAACCAAAAGAAGAGGGTGTTTTTTTATCCACAATGATTGATCATATTGATCATGTTTGCCAGCTTGCAGGAAACTCTTTTCATTCCGGTTTAGGAACTGACTTGGATGGCGCTTTTGGAACAGAACAATGTCCTGCTGATTTAGATACGATTGCTGATTTGCAAAAAATTCCTGAATTGCTGCGTCTACGGGGCTATTGCGAAAATGATGTGGAGAATATTATGTATAAAAACTGGATTCGCTTTTTAGAAAATGCCTGGAAATAATTGGCTATGAATTATTGATTTCATACACCTCATGCATCGACTCTTTTAGGGAACAATACAAATTTTTGAATACCAAATAATATTTTTTGTAAAGCAATTGATTGTTCAAATCGGGCTCAATCAAAATATTATTTTTTGGCTGTAAAGAATCATAATCTTCAATCATTTTTAATGCTTTCATATTTAAAATAGCAGCTCCAACCGCCGATGAATCTTCCGTTTCAATCACACATAATTTTTTTCCAGTGATGTCTGCCAGAATTTGCATCCATGTTTCGGATTGAATAAAACCTCCGCCAACATTGAGTTGCACAATTTTTTCAGCAGATGATTCCACGACCTCCAAAACTTCATTCATTGAATAACAAATACCTTCCAATGCAGCTTTTAAAAAAGAAGGGTTGGTATGAAATGGTTTTATTCCAAAAAATACTCCGCTCGATCTTTCGTCCCAAACCGGCGCTCTTTCACCATACAGATAAGGAAGAAAAAGTAATCCTTTACTACCTGCGGGAATGGTATTTACTATCTTAAAAAAAGTTTCAAAATCTTCACCTTTGGGATCTATATTTTTCAAAAACGTTTCGAATAACCAATCCATAATATTGCCGCCATTATTTACCGGTCCGCCACAAATAAATGTTTGCTTATCCAGCACATAATTAAAAGTCATTTCCCGAAAATTGAAAATCGGTTTTTTGTTTGCGATCCTTACTGCTCCGCTTGTTCCAATAGTTAAAGCAGCAGTTCCTTTTTTAATTGCATAACTTCCAATATTTGCCAGGCAACCATCGCTTGCGCCAATGCAAAACATTGTCGTTGCAGGAATATTTAATGAATTTGCAATTTCCGGATTCAAATCTTTTCTGATAAAATCAGTAGCGACTAACTGGGGAAGTTGATTGGAAGTGATGTTACATAATTTCAATGAGAAATCATTCCATTGAAAAGTTTCGATATTAAATAATTCTGTGGCCGAAGCGATCGAATGATCCGTTTCATACACATTAAATAACCGAAACCAAATAAATTCTTTGATAGAAATAAATTTGAAAGCTGCTTTAAAAAGGGCCGGTTCATTTTCTTTAAGCCAGATAATCTTACACAACGGTGTCATCGAATGAATCGGTGTTCCGGTTAATTTATAAAGAGATTCAGCTTCGGGTAAATTTCTGATTTCCTCCGCAATTTTTCCACTCCTGGTATCTGCCCAGGTGATTAATGGACTGATGGGCTTATTGTTTTTATCAATCAACAATAATCCGTGCATCGCGCTGCTTAGGCAAATAGAAACCGGCGGATATTTTACTTCTGAAATTATTTTTTTGATGCAATTAACGAAGGCTTTCCAAATGGTTTCGCAGTCTTGTTCCGAGTAGCCAGGCAGCCGTTCCTCAGTAGAATAATAAATTTGAGAATTAGCTATAATTGTTCCTTCTCCGACCATTGCAACTGCTTTGGTACTGCCGGTTCCAATGTCTATTCCGATAATATATTTTTCACGCGTTTTTTTCATTGGAAAAAATATTGCCAAAATTATTCCATTAAGAGTAAAGAATCGTCTTAAAAATAGAACCAACCGATAATTGAGGAGTAATTCCAAATTATCTCTCTGGTAATGGAAGAATTTATTTATTAATATCCTCTTACATTTTTCCCGTCCATATAATTTAAAAAAGCGGTATTGACTACGCGGTTTCCGCCGGGAGTAGGATAATTTCCAGTGAAATACCAATCGCCTGTATTAGTGGGGCAACTATCATGAAGATCTTCTATTGTCTGATAAATCACTTCTACAGGAACATTAATTTCAGGCGGTGTGATCAGTTGGGCTATTTTATGATCCAGTTCCTCAAGACTAAAAGGTTTGTAAACTTCACGAACCAGATTTTGAGTATGCAATTGATTATTTCTTTTCAGGTCTTTGCACTTTTCAACAAGTTCGTTCAACATTGATTCCATTCCCCTTTCCTTAATCAAGGCCATCGCCGCCTTGAATGCCACAAATTCACCCAGTTTGCTCATATCAATTCCATAACAATCGGGATACCTGATTTGTGGAGCAGAAGAAACGACAATAATTTTTTTAGGCTCCAGGCGGGCAAGCATTCTGATGATACTTTCACGCAAAGTAGTTCCTCTTACAATGGAATCATCAATAACAACAAGCGTATCAATTCCCTTTCTAACGGTGCCATAAGTAATATCGTAAACGTGCTGTACCATTTCGTTACGGCTGTTGTCTTCCGTGATAAAAGTGCGCAACTTCACATCTTTGATCGCAATTTTTTCCATGCGCACTTTTCGGTTAACCATTTCCGCTAGTTTCTCCGCGTCATAATCCTTTCCCCAACTTAAAATGCGTTCAATTTTAATTTTATTCAAATAATCTTCTGCACCTTTGATCAACCCGTAAAAAGCAGTTTCTGCGGTATTTGGAATGAAAGAAAAAATCGTGTTTTTCAAGTCATGATCCACCGCTTTCAAAACGCGTTCACTTAAATGATACCCAAGCGCAATTCTTTCACGATAAATCTTTTCATCGCTTCCTCTTGAAAAATAAATGCGCTCAAAACTGCAGGCTCTTCTTTCTTTCGGTTCCAGAATTTGCTGAATAGAATATTGTCCGTCTGAAGTGGTAATCAGCGCATTTCCAGGCATCAGTTCTTTCACTTCATTTTCAGGAACATTAAAAGCTGTGCGGATTGCAGCACGTTCACTAGCAGCCACAATCACTTCATCATTCACATAATAATATGCAGGCCGGATTCCATGTGCATCACGAACGACAAAACCTGATCCGTTACCGGTGAGACCGCCAAAAGTAAATCCGCCTTCAAAATAAGGAACTGCTTTTTGTAAAACACCTGCAACGTCACATCCTTCCGGAGAAGCTTCATCCGCTTTTATTAAAAAGTAATGTATGACATCCATCATCGCACCCAGGTCACTTTGCGAGTATTGTTCACTTGGAGCACTATTGACAATTGAAAATAATTCGTCTTTATTGATCAGATTGAAATTTCCTGCCATAGCAAGGTTCTGTCCAGGAATGGTATTTCTTTTAACAAACGGATGGCAAAATTCAACATTATTTTTTCCCTGTGTGCCATATCGAAGATGGCCGAGCAATAATTCCCCGAGAAAATCCACATGTCCTTTCATTAAACCCGCATGTTGTTCAATATCCGGATGATCTTTTTTAATATCATTTACCTGGTTTCCTATTTGGGAAAACAGGTCGGCAATAGCCTGGTTGTCAATGCTACGAATACGATGAAGAAACGGATAACCCGGTTCTGTATTAAGTTTGACAGCAGCAATACCAGCACCATCCTGCCCGCGGTTGTGCTGTTTTTCCATCAACAGGTACAATTTATTCAAGCCATATAAAACAGTACCATATTTTTGACGGTAATAAGAAAAGGGTTTGCGCAGCCGGATAAAAGCAAGGCCACATTCATGTTTGATTTCGTCGCTCATATATTGGAAAGAGGATGCAAATTTACAATTTAAACTCCGGTTTTACTTTCTGATAAGCTTTTTGTAGTGTTATAATCTTGCTATTTTTAAGTGATCTGATAATTTTTCAAATACATAAAATATAGTTTTTACACAGGGAAATAAAATTTCTTAAAAAAATTTGACCAAAATGATTTTTTAATTTTAATTTCATACTTTGTATTAAAATTATTAAATGTTATGGCACGACCCGTTAGAAATAATGAAGTTGCAGGCAAGCTGAAAACCCTAAAAGAACAATTAGCCGACTACAAAGAAGAATTAAAAACAGTCCATCCGACTTTTAAAATATCCAAGAATGGTAAGCGTTTGAGCAACATCAATGCCACGATTGTGAAATTGGAGCGGGAGATTGAAGAACTTAAAAAAAGATAAAAGTTTGATGTGGAATAGCTGCTTACCAGCCTTATAGTTTCCGTTTAAAATTATCAGACGTTAGAACTGCATTCCTAAACAGGAGTGCATTTTTATCTCTGTGTACCAAACGTTCCCTGGGTTTCATTAGAAATCTCCTATAGCCCTTTTATTCAATAGTTTACCTTTGCAAAAATTTTTCATTTGGCTTTAGGGTAAAATTTTATTCATCTATATGAACATTGAACATCTTTCAGAACAGCAACTTATCCGTCGGGAGAAATTAAAAGAACTGAATAAATTAGGCATTGATGCCTATCCGGCAGAGCTGTTTCCTGTAAATACCTCTGCTGCTTTTATTAAAAATAATTATAAAGGCGAAGAAAATAAAAGTGATCCGGTAGCTACCGGATTTTCAAATATCTGCATCGCCGGAAGAATTTTGAGTATCCGTGATATGGGGAAAGCTTCCTTTGCTGTTTTGCAGGATGCAACTGGAAAAATTCAATTATATATTCGCAGAGATGATATTGCTCCTGGGGAAGATAAAACTCTTTACAGTATTGTTTGGAAAAAATTAGTTGATATCGGCGATATTATCGGCGTGAGGGGATATGTTTTTACCACAAAAACCGGAGAAACTTCTATTCACGTTTCACAGTTTAAAATTTTGTCAAAATCATTGCGGCCCTTGCCTGTTGTAAAAGAAAAAGATGGAGAAACTTTTGATGAAGTGACAGATGCAGAATTCCGGTATCGTCAGCGTTATGCCGATCTGATTGTAAATCCTCACGTGAAAGAAACGTTCATCAAAAGAACAAAAATGATGAATGCGATGCGTGACTTTTTAAACGATCAAGGCGCTCTTGAAGTAGACACGCCAGTTTTGCAAAATATTCCGGGAGGCGCTGCTGCCAGACCTTTCAGTACACATCATAATGCTTTGGATGTTCCATTTTATTTGCGCATTGCCAATGAGTTGTATTTAAAAAGATTGATCGTCGGTGGCTTTGACTGGGTGTATGAATTCAGTCGCAATTTTAGAAACGAAGGAATGGACCGCACTCACAATCCTGAATTTACTGTGCTTGAATTTTATGTGGCTTATAAGGATTATTTGTGGATGATGGAAACAACAGAACAGTTGCTGGAAAAAACAGCAATCGCTGTAAATGGAACAACGAAGGTAATTTCAGGTGAAAAAGAAATTGATTTTAAAGCGCCATACAAAAGAATTACGATGTATGAAGCCATTAAAGAATTTACCGGAATTGATATCACTGATAAAGACGAAGAAGAATTGCGTGAGGTTTGTCAACTCTTAGGCATACACGCAGATAAAACAATGGGCAAGGGCAAACTAATCGATGAAATTTTTTCTGAAAAATGCGAAGATCATTTTGTTCAGCCAACTTTTATCATTGATTATCCTGTTGAAATGAGTCCGCTTACAAAAAAACATCGCAGCAAGGCCGGGTTGGTAGAGCGTTTTGAGTTAATAGTTAACGGAAAAGAAATTGCCAATGCCTACAGTGAACTAAATGATCCTTTGGAACAGAGAGAACGTTTTGAAGAACAATCAAAATTGATGGAACGGGGCGATGATGAAGCAATGTTTATAGATAAAGATTTTTTGCGTGCACTGGAATATGGAATGCCGCCAACCAGCGGAATTGGTTTTGGGATCGACCGACTCGTAATGTTGTTTACTAATCAACCTTCTATTCAGGATGTACTGTTGTTTCCACAAATGCGTCCTGAAAAAAATCAGGATGAAGAAAATAATGCCAAAGCAGGAAATTCAAAATAGCTTTCAATTTTTTTGAAAATTTTACTGTGATATTTTTTGTAGTAATTTACTAAAAATTAACAGCAATGTGGCAAGACAAAGAAGGAGCGGCACGGAATTATGGCTCAGCCTGATTGTTTTATTTTGATCCAAACACAGCAACAGCAAGCAATCGGATCAGCCCTGGTATAAATCACACATTAAAGCCGCGCCTTATTTAACCATAGAATAGAGGTATTTCAAAAAATTGCGCAATTTTCTTACTTATTGAAAAATAAATAATCTCTCAGCAAAGAAACCGTAATCACTCAAATACATTGTTTTTTGTTTTCATTATTGAATACGATTCAATAATATTCGCTAAAGTATAAGTGAAATTGAAGCCGAAAAATTTAGCATTTATATTATTCAGTTTAAATTGCAATTCTTCAAATTTAAAATGATTTATGGATTTTAAGCCGAATGAAATAACGACGCAGGTTGCTGAAACCGCCAAACAATTTGCCAATCAGTTTATTAAACCCGACCTGATGGTTTGGGATGAAAAACAGGAATTTCCGGTGCATGTTTTAAAGGGGTTAGGAAGACTTGGATTGATGGGCGTTTTAGTCCCTGAAGAGTACGGAGGCAGCGGATTAAGTTATTTTGAATACAGTGCGGTTATCCAGGAAATCGCAAAAGTTTGCGGATCAATTGGATTGTCAGTTGCAGCACACAATTCCTTATGCACAGGCCATATTCTCGCATTTGGAAATGAAGAACAAAAAAGGAAATATCTTCCTAAACTTGCTTCTGCAGAATTTATCGGCGCATGGGGATTGACAGAGCCAAACACCGGAAGCGATGCCGGAAATATGCAATGTGTTGCGCAAAAAGATGGTGACGAATGGGTGATTAATGGAACAAAAAGCTGGATCACTCATGGAAAAAGTGGAGACGTAGCTGTGGTAATTTGCAGAACCGGCGAGCCTAGAACAAAAGATAATTCCACTTCATTTATAGTTGAGCGCGGCACAAAAGGATTTATCGGAGGAAAAAAAGAAAATAAATTAGGAATGCGCGCCAGCGAAACTGCTGAAATGATTTTTGACAATTGCAGGATTCCTGATTCTGCCCGGATGGGTGATGTTGGCGATGGTTTTAAACAAGCTATGAAAGTACTTGATGGCGGAAGGATTTCAATTGCTTCACTTGGTTTGGGAATAGCCAAAGGCGCATACGAGGCTTCGGTGCAATATTCAAAAGAAAGATTTCAATTCGGAAAACCTATTTCCGAATTCCAGGGAATTTCATTCAAGCTTGCAGATATGGCCACAGAAATAAAAGCAGCAGAATTGCTGATTAATATAGCCTGCGATCTTAAAAATAAAGGAGAACCCGTAACCAAAGAATCGGCGATGGCAAAATATTATTCCAGCGAAATAGCGGTGAAAGCGGCTACAGATGCCGTTCAAATCTTTGCTGGTTATGGTTACACAAAAGATTTTCCCGTAGAAAAATTTTACCGAGATAGTAAATTATGTACGATCGGGGAGGGTACCAGTGAGATTCAAAAAATCGTAATCGCAAGGGAGCTTTTGAAATAAATTCATTTGGACTTAGAGTAAGGAAACCAGGCTCAATCCTGGTTTTTTTATTTACTTATTCAAATCCCTTTAATCAGGTTGTTTTATTTCCGCCAAAAAATCCACCCAATTTTTCTTTTGCAAATTCCTCTATTTTTTCTCCTGTTGCTCCCGGTACAAAATCTGAAATTCTATCAAGAAAGTCATTATTTGCAGCCGGGTTTGCAGTAGTAGATTGAACTTCACCAGGTGTGGTTCCAGCCTCTGAAGGTGTTGTACCCGATTGGAAAATTTGATCAACTGCACCACCGACCATCGGGAATTTCTCCTTGATATATCCTGCGATCGTATTTAAAATGCCTTCAGATTGTTCGGCACTCAGGCCATGAACATTTTGTAATTTTTGGATTAACTCTTTCATTGTTGCTTTTTTAGTGATATCAATATTTTAACCAAGGTAACGATTTTTTACCGGCAACCACTATTAAAGGATTCCAAATGCGGTGGTCGCGGGTTGTTTAGCCTTTTCTTTTTATAAATTCTCAATAATTCCTGCGATGCCTTGTCCACCACCCACACAGGCGGTAACAATTCCATACTTTTTATTCAGGCGCTTCATATCATTGATGATTTGAACAGTAAGTTTTGCACCTGTACAACCAAGCGGATGACCAAGAGCAATCGCGCCTCCATTAATATTTACTTTTGATGGATCAAGTTCCAAAGTTTTTATTACAGCAACAGATTGCGAAGCAAATGCTTCATTTAACTCGATCAGATCAATTTGAGAAAGGTTCATTCCCGCACGTTTCAAAACTTTGGGAACTGCTTCAATCGGACCAACACCCATCACCCGCGGATGAACTCCGGCACTAATGCAATTTACCAAACGTGCGATCGGTCTTAATCCTAATTCATTCATCATCTTTTCACTCATCACAATTACAAAAGCCGCCCCATCACTGGTTTGTGAAGAGTTTCCCGCAGTAACAGTTCCGCCCTGCGCAAACACAGGTTTCAGTTTTGCCAAAGCCTCCATTGAAGTATCTGCACGAACACCTTCATCCGTATCTATTACAAAAGTTCTCCTTTGCTTTTTCATATTTTCATCCACATAAATCTCTTCCACCGGTATCGGAAGAATCCCACTTTTGAAGTAATCATTCTTAATTGCATTCAATGCTTTTTGATGAGAATACAAACTGAATTCATCCTGTTGTTCACGAGTTACATTATACTCTTTGGCAACGGCTTCCGCAGTTAAACCCATTCCCAAATAATAGTCAGGAGTTTCTGAAGCTACAGAATAAGCAGGAACCGTTTTCCATCCTGATGTTGGAACCATTGTCATACTTTCTGTTCCGCCGGCAATGATGCAATCTGCCATTCCCGTTCTGATTTTTGCGGTTGCAATCGCAATGGTTTCTAATCCACTTGCACAATATCTGTTGACGGTCATTCCCGGGACGGAAATCCCAAGCGCTCTTACACTGATCATTCTTCCAACCTGTAATCCTTGTTCCGCCTCAGGTACAGCGTTTCCAACGATCAGATCGTCCACTCTTTTTGAATCTAATTGCGGAACGGATGCGACCAAACCTTTTATTACATCAACGGCAAGATCATCCGGCCGATAAAACCGGAATCCACCGCGTTTTGATTTGGTAACCGCTGTTCTGAATCCTGCTATAATATACGCTTCCATAAAATTTTTCATTATAGTGAAGTAGGCAATTTAGGATTAATTCTTTTCAAAAAAATGTTTAAAAATTGCACATTAAATTATAGTGAACGAATAAATAACGGCAACTCTATTTCCATTTTCAACTTAAATAACTGCCAACGATCGGCATTCTTCTTCCTGTTCCAAATGCTTTTGGAGAAATGCGAATGATGGGGCAAAATTGATTCCGCTTGTATTCATTTTTGTTTACCATTTTCAAAATTCTGTCAACCAAAGCGGCGTCAAACCCTAATGCTTTTATTTCCTTTGGCCCCTGGACCCGTTCAATATATTGATACAAAATCTGGTCAAGAATTTCATAAGGCGGCAAACTATCTACATCTTTTTGTCCCGGCTTTAACTCTGCTGAAGGCGCTTTCATTAAAATATTTGAAGGAATAATTTCTTCTTTTGAATTGATAAATCTTGCCAATTCATAAACCTGTTGTTTGTAACAATCTCCAAGTACACCAAGTCCTCCGGCCATATCGCCATACAATGTTCCATAGCCAACAGCCAGTTCGCTTTTGTTAGAAGTATTCAATAAAATGTATCCGAATTTATTGGCCACTGCCATCAGCAAATTTCCTCTCGTTCTCGCCTGCATATTTTCTTCTGCAACACTGAAAGGAAGGTCTTTAAAAATTGGTATGAGCTCCTTCAAAAATTCGTTGTAAATATTTTTTATTGAAATGACATCGTAAGGATTTCCAATATTTTTACTCAGTTGTTCAGCATCTGAAACAGAATGGGAAGTGGAATATTCCGAAGGCATTAAAAGGACTCTTACATTCTCTTTTCCCAATGCGGCACAAGCCAAAGCAATCGTGACAGCGCTGTCAATTCCACCGCTGCTTCCAATGATCGCTTTTGAAAATCCCATCTTGGAAAAATAATCTTTTATTCCTAAAATTATTGCTTCATAAACCTGTGAAATATTGAATTCCGGCAACAGTTTTAATGGCTCTAAAAGTACATCAGGAACATCTTTGGAAGGTTTGATGACCGGTGAATTAAATGTACCATCATTATTTAAATTTACTTCTTTTAATTCTTCTTTAAACTGCGAAAATTCTTCACAAAGATTGGCATCTTTATCAAAACATAAAGACACTCCGTCAAAAATAATTTCTGTCTGGCTGCCAACAGCATTACAATAGATCAATGGGATTTTATATTTTAAAACATTCGATTTCACGGTCGCTTTTCTATCTTCTGCATGAGTATAATCGAATGGGGAGGCAGAAATATTGATCATCAGATCGGGTTGCTGTTTCATTAAGATATCCATTGGACAAATGCGGTAAAGCGGGTTGTCGCCGAGATTCCAGATATCTTCACAAATTGTAAGTGCGATTCTTTTTCCTTTAAACTCAATTGTATTCCAGTTGTATGCCGGTTCAAAATATCTGTATTCATCAAATACATCATAATTGGGCAAACAGGTTTTATGTGCAACACTTTTTATTTCTTTTTCATAAAGAAAAAACGCTGCATTGAAAAGATCTTTCCCCTCTCTTATCAAATTTCTATCCGGCGATCCGACGACAACACCGATTGTGTCTGCATGTTTTTTTATCTTATCAATACTTTCATAACACTTGTCAATAAAGTCTTTGAAATCTAAAAAATCTCTCGCCGGGTATCCGCACACACTCATTTCGCTAAAGACAATAAGGTCGGCATTTTGGCTTTTGGCGATATTAATAGCTTGAATGATTTTTTCAACGTTCTTTTCGAAATTACCAATGTGATAATTCTGTTGGGCAAGGAAAATTTTCATATTGTAAAATTAAGAAGAATAAAATCTTCGTTAATTTTCATTTAACAAAATTCTCTTTAGTTTTTTGCTTTTATTTGGGGTATGAGAAGATGTTTAATTCCATTATTCGTTGCCATCATTTTTGTTTCCTGCAAAAGCAATAACAATATTCCGGACGTTTCTTCGATAAAAATAAATCTGGAAACCAAAAGATTTGAACAGGATTTTTTTGCAATGGACACAACAAAAGTTGCCAAATCAATGAAATCAGTTTTGCAGAAATATCCTGATTTTTTACCGCTTTATACTGCCAATATTTTAGGACTGGATCTCGATAGCCTATTAATTCCAAACAATCCGCAAGACCAGGCTGTACGCATGTTCGTTCATGATTATATGCCGATAAAAGATTCTTCTGATTTGGTTTATAAAAATTTTTCTAAAGAAACGGATGCAATCAAAAAAGGATTGCAATTTGTAAAATATTATTTTCCTGATTACAAAATTCCTGAGTCAATCATCACTTTTATCGGACCGATCAACGCCAACTTTGAAACTTCTTTTGGTGTCCAGGGAGATGTACTTACTACAAAAAGTCTTGGCATTGGATTACAACTTCATCTTGGAAAAGATTTTTCATTTTACAACAGCAGGGAAGGAATGGAACAATATCCGCAATACATCTCTAAAAATTTTGATGAAAAACATATTCCCATCAACTGCATGAAAAATATTGTTGATGATTTGTTCCCCGGCAAAAGCAATGGCAGAGCACTTGTTGAACAAATCGTTGACAAAGGAAGAAGGATGTTTCTGCTGACAAAGTTTTTACCTGAAACACCCGAATATCAATGTATTGGCTATACAAAACAACAAATGGATGATTGCTATAAAAATGAAGCGGTGATATGGGATTTCTTTTTGAACAATGACCTTTTAAACAAAACCGATCAGAATATTGTTCAAAATTATATCGGTGAAAGCCCTAAAACAGCGGAGCTTGGCGAGAATGCCCCGGGAAATATCGGAACATTTTCGGGACTGCAAATCATAAAAAAATTTATGGAAAAATTTCCTGAAACAACTCTCTCACAATTGATGAAACTGGATGCAAGAGAAATTTACAATCAGTCAAAATACAAGCCGCACACTTAATTCAACTTTGAAGGAACGATCATTTCAAAAGAAGGGACATTGATAATAAAAGTCTGTTTGTTGAGACTGTTTTCCATGAAATACACTCCATGCATTTTACCCATTTCACTGCGCAAATTGCAGCCACTTACATACTGGTATTTTTCACCGGATTTTATGATTGGCTGAATACCAATAACACCTTCACCCTCTACTTCGCGGTGTTCTGTGGTGCTATCAAAAATGTACCAGTGCCTCCTTAAAAGCTGCACGGGAAATGGATTGCTGTTTTCGAGTGTGATCCGGTAGGCAAACATGTATTCACTGTTTACAGGATTGCTATATTCAGGCTGATAAAATGTTTCAACGCTTACGGTAACGCCTTCAGATATTTTAGAGACCATGGTTTTTAGGTTATGATAAAGTTATTAAAACTGGTGAATTAAATAAATTAAATTTTCCTGGATTTACTGTATCCATTTTTTAAAAGCCATTGGAGAATTTTTTCCCGATGATCGCCCTGAATAAGGATTTCACCATCCTTTACCGATCCTCCACTTCCGCAAAAAGCTTTTAATTTCTTTCCAACCTCCTCTGTTTCACTTTCTTTTAAAGAAAAGCCTTTTATAATTGATACTACTTTTCCGCCGCGATGTTTCTTATCAAGAATGACCGTTAGTTTTTGTTCGGCCGGTGATAAAAATCCTTCCTTTTCATCATTATTCCAACTCTCAAAATTTTCTGCAGTTGAATAAACGATCCCGCCCCTATTATATAACTTTTTCTTGGCCATTTTATTGTGTTACTTCTGCTTTTAAACTTAAATCTAAGCTTGTTGCCTGGTGAATTATTGCACCACTTGAAATAAAATCAACACCTGTTTCAGCATAGGATTCAATGTTATCAAGCGTTATTCCGCCACTGGCCTCTGTTTTATATTTTTTGTTAATTATTTTCAGCGCTTCTTTTATTTTTTCAGGAGAAAAATTATCAAGCATGACGCGGTTAACTTTTCCTGTTTCCATCACTTTTTTTACATCCTCCAGGCTTCTTGTTTCCACTTCAATCTCTAATCCCGGCTTTTTTTCCTGAACATATTTCCATGCTTTTTCTATTGCTTTTTGAATTCCACCACAATAATCAATATGATTGTCTTTGAGCATGATCATATCATACAACCCAAAACGATGATTCATACCCCCACCAATTCTGACCGCTTCCTTTTCCAGCAACCGAAAATTCGGAGTTGTCTTTCTTGTATCTAATAATTTAGTCGAATATCCTTTTAACTTATCCGTGTATTTTTTGGTAAGAGTAGCAATGCCGCTCATTCGTTGCATACAGTTTAACACCAGCCTTTCACAGTTAAGAATTGTTTGAATTTTTGCATTTACTTCAAAAGCAATTTCACCGAAATGAATTTCGTCGCTGTCATTTTTAAATTTTTTAAAAACTGCAGTTGGTTCTATAAATGAAAAAATCTTTTCAGCCACATCTACACCTGCTAAAATACCGAAATCCTTAATTTTTAAAATTGCTTTTCCTTTTGCATTTTCGTCTATGCATGACAGTGATGAATGATCACCATCGCCTAAATCTTCTTTGAGTGCATTAGCAATTAATTCTTCCAATTGGTCCTGGTAATTTTCAAGGTAGCCCATGAAACAAATGTATTGAATCAAACTTAAAAATTCATCGTTCAAAATCAACTAAATATTCACATTTTGATAAATTATTATAGCAGATCTGTCCCTATTTTTTGGCATATCCTATCCTTGAAATAATCTTAAAAATCAAGGCTGGAATTTCAAGGAAATTATTGGTGTCAAGTCTGATGTAATTGAGGGGCATAACTTTTGAGAGAGGAGACTTTTATAAATACACTGAAGCGTTTTTAACTCTGTTGAATATTTTTTTTAAAACAAATAATTTCTCAAATGGCCAATGCCGACAAAGATGTATACAAAGAAAATCGTTTAAGCTTTAGCAAAAAAGTCTGGATAGCAGGTTCACTTATTTCGCTGATGCTGATTTTTCTTTTTCTTTTTAAAACTTTGCTGGAAGTTCTTTTGCTGATACTGGCCGGCGTTTTGATTGCGATTTATTTTCATGGTTTTGCAGGTATTTTCAAAAAATATTTTCATTGGCCTTCCAAATTAAGCATTGTTATTTCAGTTTTTTTTAACCTGCTCTTATTAATTGGATTTTTTTGGTTTGTTGGCGCCCGTTTACAGCAGCAAGTTTCCCAACTTTCTGAAACTTTACCGGCAACAATTGAAAATGCTAAAGAACAAATGAGTCAAACTGCTCTGGGAAGCAAAGCCTTGCAATTATTAAATTCGACAGGAGATTCAGAAAAAACAATGAATGTTGTGAAACGTTTTTTTTCATCAGGTTTTGGCGTTTTAAGTGACCTGTATATTGTGTTTTTGCTGGGATTATTTTTTACCGTAAGCCCTTCTTTGTATAAAAAAGGAATCGTTTCACTATTGCCAGCAAAAGCAAAAGATAAAGGGAAAGAACTGACCAACAGATTGAGCATCATTTTAAAAAAATGGCTGGAAGGGCAAATCATCGGATTCTTTTTTATAGCAATACTTACAGCAATTGGCCTGGTAATTCTTGGAATGCCATTAGTCCTGACACTTGCTTTGATAGCAGGTTTACTAAATTTTATTCCAAACTTCGGGCCTATCATTGCACTAATTCCTGCCGTTTTGATTTCGTTGATGCAAGGTCCCGGAACGGCTGTTATTATTGTATGTATGTATACTTTTATTCAAATTATTCAAACTTCTGTTACACAACCTCTCATTGAACAAAAAATGATCAGCATTCCTCCGGCTTTAACTGTTGTCGGACAGGTAGCGTTGGGAATGTTAACTGGTTTTTGGGGAGTATTACTTGCTGTTCCTGTTATGGCTATTCTTATGACTGTAATTGACCAGCTATACATTCAAAATCAAGAAGCTTACAAATCTTCATCTTAATTAATATTTCTGGAATAATCATTGTATTTATTTAAATTCACTTTAAAATTAAAAAAACCATTATGAAACGCAGCATTAAAAGCCTGATCGGCTTCCAAATGAAGGAAACTGACGGTGAAATTGGTGAGGTTGAAGAATTTTATTTCGATGATAAAAGCTGGACGATCCGTTACCTGATCGTAAAAACCGGCAACTGGCTTTCAGGACGCAAAGTGCTTATTTCTCCCAATGTTTTGCAAAAACCGAATTGGGAGAAGGAAGAATTTCCGGTAAATCTTACGAAGGAGCAAATTGAAAACAGTCCTGATATTGACACCGACAAACCGGTTTCCCGCCAACAGGAAGAGCAATTATCTTTGTACTATCCATGGAATACATATTGGGGAAGTGAGCCTGATGAACATGGTGCAGGAATATTTGGAATGATGCCAAGTGAACTTTATGAAAGCGAGATTGGTGAAGCAGAAAATATAAATTATGGAGCTCAACCGGAAGGTGACCGGCATTTAAGAAGCACCGAAGAAGTGCATGGTTACACTATTCATGCAACTGATGGTGAAATAGGAAAGGTGGTGGATTATATTGTAGATGACACGAATTGGCGGATTGTTTTTTTAGTGGTAGAAACGGGAGGCTTTCTGAATAGTGACAAAGTTTTATTGTCTACAAACTGGATCACACAGGTAAATTGGGACAATTCTATTGTGATTGTAAATATTTCAACTGATGAAATCAGAAACAGCCCAAAGTATGATGAATCTCAACCGGTAAATGTTGTTTATGAGCAACGTTTATTCGATTATTATGGAAGGCCTTACAATGAGGGTTAGAAAGGATTGTTAATTATGAATGCATTGATTATTGTAGATGTTCAAAATGATTTTCTTCCTGGTGGCGCGCTGGCTGTTAAGGATGGTGATGCAGTAATTCCGGTGATCAACAATCTTCAGAAAAAATTCGACCTTGTTGTTGCTACACAGGATTGGCACCCTGCAGATCACAAAAGCTTTGCTATTTCACATCCGGGGAAGAAAGTTTTTGAAGAAATTATTTTGAATGGATTACCTCAGGTTTTATGGCCGGAACATTGTGTTCAGCAAACCGTTGGTGCAGAATTTTCTCCTTCATTAGATACAAAAAAAATCGAAGCCGTTTTTAGAAAAGGAATGGACAAAAACATTGACAGTTACAGCGGCTTTTTTGATAATGGGAAAAAGAAAGCAACCGGAGCCGGCGCTTATTTAAAGGGCCGCGGAGTTTCTTCAATTTTTGTATGTGGATTGGCGGCAGATTATTGCGTCAATTTTACTGCCCTGGATGGATTGGAATTAGGGTTCCAATCAACAATTATCACTGATGCAACACGGGCAATTGATCAGGAAAATTTTAAAAAAGTATTGGAAAAATTCAAATCAAAAGGCGGAAAAGAAATCAGAAGTGATGAGATTGATTTTTAATAATCCCTTTGATAATGTAATTAAACTACCTGCCCCATTCTGATTTTCGCTTGCAGAAAAGCAATTGCCATTTTTAAAGGTACTTTTGCAGGCATTGGAAAGTTCATTCAAACTACAAAAATGCTTTCAGAAAATCTTTCTTCTCGAAAAGAAAAACAATTACATCATCTTCATCATAACGGCCGGCTTTTAGTGCTTCCCAATATTTGGAATCCTTTGGGAGCTAAGCTTTTGGAAGATTTAGGATATAAAGCTGTGGCGACAGCAAGCGCTTCTATCGCTTTCAGCAACGGCTTCGATGATGGACAGAAAATTCCTTTCGGTGAACTTTTATTCATTCTTAAAAAAATTGTCAGTAGTGTAAAAATTCCTGTTACTGCTGATGTTGAAAGCGGTTATTCGGCGACCAATTTTCAACTGAAGGAAAATATAAAAAAATTAATTGACACCGGAATTGCCGGAATTAATTTTGAAGACAGTCTTCATGCTGAATCAGATTTATTTTCAAAAGAAGAACAATCTGAAAAAATAAATCTGATCAAAAAAACAGCATCCGAAATGGGCAGTTCTCTTTTTATCAATGCTAGAACGGATGTTTTTATAAAAGAAAACAATTTATCCCAGGAAGAAAAATTGAATGAAGCGATCGAAAGGGGAAAAGCTTATAAAACGGCTGGGGCGGATTGTTTCTATCCGATTTTTTTAAAAGAAAAAGAAGGCATTGAAATCATCATGAAAGAAGTTTCATTGCCAGTTAATATTTTAATGGTTCCGGGAATTGCCGATTTTTCAACTCTGAAGGAAATTGGCCTTGCAAGAATAAGTCTTGGTCCGGGCTTTTTAAAAAATGCGATCAGTTCAATGAAAAACATTGCGGAAAAATTATTGAATTACCAAGGCGCCGAAGAGATAACCGGAAATGCTGTTACTACAGATTATTTAAAAAATTTAATTCTAAAAAAATAAAGATTATGGAGAAAAGAATTAACATCACAATGCTGGAACCCGACGCTTATAAAGCCATGAGCGGTTTGGAAAGTTACATCAGGCATTCAAAACTGCCCGCTTTGCTAAGGGAAATGATAAAAATCAGGGCTTCACAAATCAATGGCTGCGCGTATTGTATTGATATGCACACAAGGGAAGCACTGCAACTTGGAGAAACGCAACGCAGGATTTTTGCTTTATCTGCCTGGAAAGAATCGCCGTTATTTTCACAAGAAGAAAGAGCGGTATTGCAATTAACAGAAGAAGTGACGCAGATTTCAAAAAACGGTTTGAGTCAGGAAACTTATAATAAAGTGTTGAAATTTTACAGTGAAAATGAATTGGCGCAGATCATCATGCAGGTAATTATTATTAATTCGTGGAACAGAATTGCAGTTTCCTGTAATGAAATTTTCGAACCCGCTTCCGCATAGAAAATTCTTTTAATAAAATACTAAAACATGATTCTGCTCATGTATTCAATGATCCTTGCATTTTGAAATTCATTTATTAATAAATTTGGCGAAATTATTTTTTTAGCGTCAAAAAAATTATCATTGGAAGAAGGGAAAAACGACATACTGGAGCTGGAAGATGTGAAATTATTAGTAGATACTTTTTATGATAAAGTAAGGGATGACCAGTTGATAGGGCCAATTTTTAATGAGCGGATTCAAAACCGTTGGCCGCAACATCTTGCAAAGATGTACACGTTCTGGCAAACGGTTTTATTAGGAGAGCATACCTATTATGGAAGTCCGTTTCCGCCTCATGCGCAATTGCCTCTGGAGAAAGAGCACTTTGAAAGATGGCTTGCATTATTTTCAGAAACTTTACATGAATTATTTTCAGGGGAAACTGCAGACGAAGCGATATGGCGCGCAAATAAAATGGCGGTAATGTTTCAATATAAAATTGAACATTATAAAAATAATCCAGCGAAAAGTTTGATTTAAAAAATATCAAAAAAAAAAATTAACAAAAAGAGAGAAGCCGTTATTATATAATATTGATCGCTAAACTCATGCCTGTTAAAGGCTTGAAATAAATACTATTTGGGTTTTATACATGCAGCACATAATTTTGCCGCCATCAGATTATGTCAATTATAAACCCTAAATGATCAAAAAAAATACTTTTAATACCGGAATTCCCATCTCAGTTTCTCTGAAACCCACTTTAGAGGCAGAAAATATCAGGCCTCAGTTTACACAAAATAAGAAAAGGCTTTTCACCATTGCTGGCATGGCAATTCTTGTGGCCATCGCTATTAGTTTTATTGCAAAGTTTTTAATTTACCTGATCTATTTCATTGACAATGTTTCTTTTTATGGAAAATTTTCCATCGCTCACTCTACCCCTGCAGAAAATACTTTGGGTTTATGGGTAATCCTGATTCCGGCAATCGGCGGATTCATTGTCGGACTGATGGCGCTTTATGGATCAAAAGCTATTCGTGGCCATGGAATTCCCGAAGCGATGGAACAAATATTAACCAATCAAAGCAAGATAAAACCGACAATAACTTACCTCAAACCAATTTCTTCTGCCATTGCTATCGGTACGGGCGGGCCTTTTGGAGCGGAAGGACCGATCATTGCAACAGGAGGAGCTTTGGGTTCGGCTTTGGGACAAATCGCAAGAATTTCTCATAACGAACGGAAAATTTTATTAGCTTCCGGCGCTACAGCCGGTATGGCGGCAATTTTCGGGACGCCTATCGCCGGAATCTTTTTAGCCATAGAATTGTTGCTGTTTGAATTTTCTCCCCGGTCAATAATTCCTGTTGCATTGGCATGTATTACAGGTGCCGCCGGACATCATTTTCTTTTTGGCGCAGGGCCGGTTTTTCCTGTCGGTCATTTAATAGAAACACCTTCCAACACCGCGCTTTTTGCTTACAGTATTCTAGGAATTATCACCGGTTTTATTTCTGTCTTCACGACAAAAATTGTTTATTTCATTGAAGATTCTTTTGAAAAATTGCCGGTTCATTGGATGTGGTGGCCCGCTATTGGTGGACTTTTCGTAGGAATTATAGGATATTTTGCACCAAGAACTTTAGGTGTGGGTTATGAAAATATTACCGATGTTTTATCAGGAAGCCTGACGCTGAAAGTGGTATTTGCTTTATGCGTTTTCAAATTTATTTCATGGGCCGTTGCGCTTGGAAGTGGCACCAGCGGAGGGACCTTGGCACCATTACTCACCATCGGTGGTGCCGCGGGAATTTTGCTTGGAACCGCTATTCTTTATTTCTTTCCTCAATCAGGAATTACATTATCTCTTGCTGCCCTGGTAGCGATGTCCGCAATGTTTGCCGGCGCATCAAGGGCGCTTCTTACTTCAATCATTTTTGCGCTGGAAGCAACAGGTCAATCGAATGCCTTGTTACCCCTTTTGGCTGCATGTATCGGTTCTTATGTTGTTTCATTTTTTCTGATGGAGAACACGATCATGACTGAAAAAATTACAAGACGTGGTGTAAAAACTCCCGATTCTTATGAGCCTGATATTTTGGAAACAATCAATGTAAAACAGGTGATGAGTGAAAATGGGTTAATGCTGAGTGAAGATAATACAATCGGGGAAGTCCGCGACTGGCTTGAGAAAGAGACGGATTACAACAGCAATTATTTTATCATCGTAAGTAATAATAATGAATTTCGGGGCATCATCAGTTCTTCAAATTTATTTAGCAATCATCATGAACCCGACAGATTGGTTGGTTCGTTGATCAAAAGAAATAACGTTTCTATCAGCGTTGATAATTCGCTTCGAACAGCAGTAGAGTTGATGGCAAAAGAAAACATTGATATTCTTCCTGTAACCTCAAATGAAAATACGATCATCGGAATCCTTTCTTATAAAGATATTATTTCGGCTTACAAGTCTGACATTGATAATTATGTGAAGAAACGTCCGACAATTTCATTGAGAAGACATGGATTGAAGATTTTAGTTCGCGGAAATAAGCTGATCAACCTCATCACAAGAAAAAGCTAGAAATTGAAAAGTAGATTTCAATCGATTTGAGCAAAAGCTTCCAGGTATTTATCAATATAAAGTTGCTTGGATTTCGATTTGTACTGCATGATAAATCTCGGATGTTCCAGGGGAATTATTTTTTTAAAAAAATGAAATTCATCATTTATTTTTCTTAAAAACTTTTCATTCTTTCCGGTTCCAAAACAAAGGCAAACATCGGTACTGATTCCAAAACTGATTTGCTTTTTAATATTGTCAAGGATAAACTTATAGGCCATTTCCGTCAATTCCCTACTGTCATAGTAATTGTAATTGATCTCTTTTCCTTTGTCATTTAGGATCGTAAAACCAAGCGGGCAAACCGAATGGATATAAAATTTACGGTAGAATTTTTTTGCGCCTCCGTAAGCATTAATCATTTCATAAATGAATGTTGCAGATGGCTCGTGAGTTGCTTTTCCCAAATATTCTAAACCACATTCATTCAATAATCTTTTAGTATCGGTGAATGGAACGCCGGTAACTCCGGCGCCAAATCTTCCAGGATTAATTCCAAGAATGAGATACCTCTTATAGTTATCATTATAAAATTTTTTATAAAATTTTGTGGAGATCTCCAGCGCTTCTTTGTTTTCTTTAAAAGGATTCATGATACCAATATTTTTTGGCAACTGGCCATCGAAAACGATATTTTTATTGAAGGAAATTATTTTATCAGCAAAAGTTTTCATCAAGCCAAAAGGAATTTTTCAAAAGAAATAAAGAATTATTTTTTCTCCAATATTTTTAATTTTTTTATCAAATCAGTAAGCGGCGTATAATCTTTATAAGAAACAATGAGCTTCGCATTTTTATCAAACAACGCCGTAAATGGAGTGTGCTGTAATTGATAATACTTCTGGAAGAAAAAAACGGGAATTTCTGATCCAACTTTTATGTTCGGGTATTTTGAAGTTTGAAATTGTTTTTCAAAAGCCGGAAGAACCTGCAAAGGCTCAAAAGTTATTAAAACCATTTGCGTGTTTTTGAAAGTGTTGATCTGAGAAAAGATTTGATTCATCAACACCTGGCAATGTTCGCAATCAGGAGCAAAATAAATTAAAATCAGTGGTTTTTGCTTTGAGATTTGTGCCGAAGAAAAAACGGCGCCGTTGCTCAGCTTCATTTTAAAATCAGGCAACGTTTGTGCGTTTACTGCAAATGAATAAAAAGTAAACAACAAAAAAATAAAAAGTTTGGCGAAATTCTTTTGATTCATCTGTGAATGATAATTCTTGTTCTGAAAAAATATTTTAGCGGTTATTAAACACAGGAAAAAATTCGCTTTTTTATTTCGCAATCCCCCTATAATGTTTTGATCCTGATATTTCTGAACCAAACATCATCGCCATGATCCTGCAAAGCGATCTTTCCTTTTTTGAAAAAACCAAAGGCCGACATATTTTTAAACTTGCTAACAGCGATCATTTTTTTCCAGTTTTCGTCCCACAAATGAGTAGAAAGTGTGTGTGTGCCATTCATATAAAAATCAAGTTTGCCATTTACAGATTTTATTTCTACCTGGTTCCATTCTCCCAGAGGTTTTGCGACTTCTTTTGAGGCCATCAGATCATATAGATCACCCGCTCTGTGAGTATAAAATTTTCCATCAGGCTGTCCTTTCCTAATCGGAGTTCCATTATCGAGAACCTGCATTTCTATTCCTGTCAAATAAGTTTCAGAATACTTTTCCGGATCTTCATACACGTAAAAAATAATTCCGCTATTCCCTTTTTCAGAAATTTTCCAATCCAGTTTAAGGTCAAAATTTTCATACTCATCATTTGTAACCAAATCACCTCTTTCCGCGTTTTTTGTTGATGCATCTAAATGAATCGCCCCGTTTTCCACTTTCCATTCATTACCAACGTTTTGTTTTCCGTAAGTATGCCAGCCGTCGGTTGTTTTTCCATCAAACAACCATTTCCAACCAGCACTCTTTTCTGTGGCCGTCAATGAATTTTTTGAATTATCCATAGCTGAATTTTTTGAAGAAGTACAACTGATAAAAATAATAAAGCCGATAAAGAGAGCAGAAATTTTATTCATAACATTTTTTTTACAGAAATTAATAAAAAGAGTAATAAAAAATAAATTGATGTCAAATTATTTTAATCCTAAAACGGAGCGGTTCAAATCTTCATTTGGAGTCGTTCCTGCAAAATCGTCGAAAGCTTTTTCCGTAACACGAATAATATGGTTTTTGATAAATTCGGCACCTTCTCTTGCCCCGTCTTCAGAATTTTTTAGGCAACACTCCCATTCTAAAACGGCCCAGCCGGGATAATCATAAGCCGCAAGTTTGCTGAAGATGGCTTTAAAATCAACCTGTCCGTCACCGGTAGAACGGAAGCGTCCCGCGCGATTCAACCAATTTTGATAACCTCCATAAACTCCCTGTTTTCCGGTTGCATTAAACTCCGCATCTTTCACATGAAAAGCACGGATGCGCTGATGGTAAAAATCAATGTATTCCAGATAATCCAGGCATTGCAACACAAAGTGAGAAGGATCATAAAGCAGGCAAGCCCTTTTATGAAAATCCACTCTTTCTAAAAACATTTCATATGAAATTCCATCGTGCAAATCTTCGCCGGGATGAATTTCATAGCAAACATCAACGCCGCATTCATCAAAAACGTTCAGAATCGGAAGCCATCTTTTTGCCAGTTCTTTAAACCCATCTTCCACCAATCCTTCAGGACGTTGCGGCCAGGGATAAACTGTTGGCCACAGTAAAGCGCCACTAAAAGTAGCATGAGCAGACAATCCGAGGTTCTCTGAAGCTTTTGCGGCATATTTTAATTGTTGCACAGCCCATTCCTGCCTTGCTTTTGGACTGTTGCGATATTGCTCAGGCGCAAAACTATCGAACAAAGAATCATAGACAGGATTTACAGCAACCAGCTGGCCTTGCAAATGAGTGGAAAGTTCTGTGATATCCAATCCAAAACTATTGACGGTTCCTCTCAATTCATCTGCATATGTTTTACTTTCAGCCGCTTTTTTCAAATCAATAAAACGGTCATCTAAAGTTGGAATTTGAATTGCAACAAAACCTTTGTCTTTTGCCCACTGGCAAATACTTTCCAAACTATTGAATGGCGCTTCATCGCCAATAAATTGGGCGATAAAAATTCCGGGCCCTTTGATTGTTGTCATTGAATTTGTTGGATAAAAAATATTTTACAATTGATGCCGATATCTTCTTGCTTTCTCCACTAAACATTAAAGTTAGTCCATTTTTCATTGGACCGGGAAGAGGTAACTACATTTTCGATAAACGCCATGCCCCGAATTCCTTCATCTGCCTGCGGAAAATCAAGCATTTCTTTTGTAGGTGTTTTCCCTTCTAATTTCGAAAGTAATGTGCCGGCAAAGTTTTTATAAATATTCGCAAATGCCTCCAGGTAGCCTTCCGGATGGCCTCCGGGAGTTCTGCAATTGTCTAAGGCCGCTTTGCTCAAAATACCGGGATAATTGCTTCCGGCTCTTAAAATTTGTGCCGGCCCATCCAGCCATTTAACGAGCAAGGTATTTGGTTCCTGCTGTGCCCATTCAATTCCTCCTTTCTCACCATAAATTTTCAATTTCAGATTGTTTTCTTCACCGGCAGCTATTTGTGAGGCAATCAAAACACCATTCACTTCATTTTCAAAACGCAGTAATACATTTCCATCATCATCAAGCATTCTACCGGGAACCACCACATTCAGATTAGCACAAAGCTGGGTAATTTTCAAACCTGAAACATATTCCGCCAGGTGAGCCGCATGAGTACCAATGTCGCCCATACATCCGGCCTTGCCTGATTTGGCAGGATCTGTGCGCCACTCAGCTCCTTTATTTCCTTCCTTTTCTGAAAGCCTGCTAAGCCAGCCCTGCAAATATTCCACTACAATTTTTCTTGGCTTTCCAAGAACCCCGTTGTGAACCATGTCACGGGCCTGTTTTATCATTGGATAACCGGAATAAGTATGGGTAAGGCAAAGTTGTAATCCGGTTTCATCCACCTTCTTTTTAAGGGATTTGGCTTCGCCCAAAGTAAAAGTCATCGGCTTTTCAACAACCACATTAAACCCATTTTCCAAGGCCATCATTGCTGGGGCAAAATGAGCGAAGTTGGGTGTTACGATGGTAATAAAATCAATCCTTTTGTCTTCAGGCATCCGGCTTTCCTTCCTGATCATTTCTTCATA